>MDSY01049070.1_pt1 | contig 10557 bp, 5 predicted proteins | sample 811131 | NCBI WGS metagenome assembly MDSY01 (sample SAMN05326643, study PRJNA326480) | marine metagenome | isolation source: seawater | place: Atlantic Ocean: South West | collected 2010
AAAGAAAAGGTGGAAAAAGTAGCGGAGCAGTTTCAAAAGGTGAAAGACCAAATGTTAATAAAAAAATTCTTAACGCAATGCGTAGAGACAAAGACGGTCTTACTACTTTAAAAAATAAACAAGATGCTTTTCAAAAAGGCAAAAGAGTTATGGTTACTATTCCTAATCCAAATACAAATGAAACTAATAAAAGATTTATTAGAGTTACCGCTCAAGAAGCTGGTTGGAGAAAACAAATTCCTTGGCGTATGAAACTAGAGGGATAGTCGTTATAAATAATTCTAAATAGGAGTTTGTTAATGTCAGATGCTTATTATGACGCACAACTAAAAAATGATATAACACGTAATGTACGTCAGTATCGTGATTTAGATCTTTTCTTTTCTAAGAAAACTGAGCGTAAAGACATAAATGTTTTAACTGACATTCTTGCTGTAAAAAGGTCTGTTCGCAATTTAATTTTGTTGAACCATTATGAAAAACCTTTTCATCCAGAAATAGGTTCTGGTATCAGAGGTATTTTATTTGAACCAATGACTCCTATAACAGCTTATATTCTTTCAAAAAAAGTAGAGGAAGTTATTGAGAATTTTGAACCAAGAGTTAAATTAGTTGGTGTTAGAGCTATACCAGATTTAGATCGTAATGCCTATGAAGTGACTGTAGAATTTTATGTGTTAAATGCTCCCACTGAATTAGCTGAACTAACAGTATTATTAGAGAGATCACGATAATGGCAACTAACCCAAATAGACTTAGAGTAACGGAACTAGATTTCGATACAATCAAAACAAACTTAAAAACATTTTTACAAGCACAAGATGAATTTACTGACTACGACTTTGAAGGGTCAGGTATGAATATTCTAATGGATACTCTTGCATATAATACGCATTATTTAGCAATGAATGCTAATATGGTTGCAAATGAAATGTTCATAGATAGTGCTTCTATTAGATCGAGTATTGTATCACATGCAAAGACATTAGGTTATGAAGTAAGTTCAAGTAGAGCTCCAAAAGGATTAATAGATATTAGATTAAATACTACTGCTTTAGATTCTGCAACTATGCCTGCTGGAACGGTTTTCAATACAACGGTAGATGGAACTAGTTACCAATTTGTGACTATTGAAGATTTAAGTGCTTCACGAACAGGAACTTATATACAATTTGATAACACTGCAATATATGAGGGAACATATGTTACCAGTAGATACACGGTTGATAGTTCTGACTTAACTCAAAAATTTACTATCCCAAGTGATAAGGTAGATACTACAACCTTAACTGTTAAAGTACAAAACTCTTCTACAGATACCTTTACTACAACCTTTACTAAAGCTACTGATATAACACAAGTTACATCTGATAGCAACGTATACTTTTTACAAGAGACTTTTGGTGGAAAATTTGAAGTTTATTTTGGTGATGGTGTTATTGGAAAAAAAGTTACTGATAATAATATAGTTATACTACAATATGTAGTTACAAATGAAACAAAAGCAAATGGTGCTTTAAAGTGGACAAACTCTGGAGCAATAGCTACTGTAAGTGATGTAGATGTTATCAGAGTTCAACAAGCAGCTGGTGGTTCTACACCAGAGACATTACAATCCATAAAACAAAATGCTCCTCTTGACTATGCAGCTCAAGGACGTTGTGTCACTACGAGTGACTATGAGGTTTATGTAAAAAAATTATTTGCAAATACAAAAAGTGTATCAGTATGGGGTGGAGAGACAGGTTCATATGATACTTCTCTTGGTGTAGTTGATACTCCAGAGTATGGTAAAGTTTATATCTCTGTTAAATCTACAACTGGAAACAATTTAACAGAAACAGAAAAAAAATCTTTAGAGAATGAATTAGGTAGATATAAAGTTGCTTCAATAACTCCTGTGGTAGTTGACCCAGAAACTTTGTTTTTAATCTTAAATACTAGATTTAAAATGGATACCTCAAAAACTACAAAGACTATTGCTAGTGTGGCTTCAGATATTATTTCAACACTACAAACACATAATGATAATGTTCTTGCAGAATTTAATTCTCCATTTAGACACTCTGAAGTTGTAGGAAAAATTGATAATACTAATTCTGCTATAACAAGTAATATCACTAATATAACTATGGGTAAAAAACTTTTACCAACTTTAAATACAAACATTAATTATAATGTTTATTTTAGAAATAAACTTTACAATCCTCATAGTGGACATAATTCTACTGGTGGTGGAGTAATTGCATCTACAGGATTTAAAGTTAATGGTGATATAAACAATGTACAATTTTTTGATGAGGACGGTAACGGTAAACTACGTAGATATTATTTTGTTGGTGGTGAAAGAACTTATATAGATGCTAATGCTGGAACTGTGGATTATAATACAGGACATGTAAAAATAAATGCTATTAATATTTCTAGTATAGAAGATGTTGATGGACAGGCTTCTAGCATGATTAGACTTACTGCTATACCAGACTCAAAAGATATCATACCAGTTAGAAATCAAATCTTAGAAATTGATTTTGTAAATAGCACTGTTAGTGGTGTTGTTGATAGTCTTTCTATTTCTTCTAGTAGTACAAGTGGAGCAGAAGCTGCAACAACTACTTCATCATATTCAAATACATCGGCGTATTAAAAAATGTTAGATAATAGTCCAACACTTGATAAAAAAATATCTCCTTTGATAGAAGGACAAGTGCCTGATTTTATTCAGGCAGATCATACACGTTTTGTAGAATTTGTAAAATCATATTATAAATTTTTAGAATCTGCTGAACTTAAAATATCCTTAAATCTTGATAGTTTGATAGGAGAAGAAAATACCCCTACGTATATTTTAATGGAAACACGTAGTTTAAGTCAAGACGATGATAAAGGTGAAAAAATTATTTTAGAAAGTGGTTCTGGTTCTACTGGAAAATTTGAAAACGGCGAAACTATTACTGGACAAACATCTAAAGCAACAGCAACTTGTCATGTAGAGGATACTTCTAATGGCAGAATTTTTATATCTGCTAATCAAAAATTTATTGAGGGAGAAACTATAGTTGGTAGTCAATCTCAATCTGTAGCTACAATTTTAAGTTATACTCCTAATCCTGTACAAAATATTCAACAGTTATTAGAATACTCAACACCAGATAATACACTAGAAACATTATTAGATAACTTTAGAAAAATGTTTATGAGTGTAATCCCTTCTACTGTAGCAACTGGTTTATCAAAAAGAAAACTTATAAAAGCAATTCGTGATTTATATACTGCAAAGGGAACTTCCGAAGGACATAAATTTTTCCTTAGATTATTGTTAGATGAAGAAGCAAATATAATTTATCCAGAAAAATTTATGATGAGAGTTTCTGGCGGAGATTGGAATACACCACAAACATTAAGAACTACTAGTGGTGGATTTCCAGCAGATAGAGATATCAATGAATTTGTAGGACAAACTGCTACTGGTGTTACATCTGGTGCAACTGTTGTTTTAGTTTCTGGAGAAGTTAGAAAATTTAATACAAATAATGTTGATGAAAATTTTTGGGAATATGAAATTGATCCGAATACAATAACTGGTACTTTTGTAGTTGGAGAGCAAGTAAGAGTTACCTCAAAAACCAATGATTACATTTATAAACTTACTCTTACTAATAGAGTAGTAGATATATCTGTGTTTAATGGTGGAATATTATACAATCTTAATCAATCAGTATCTACTAATGATCTTTTTGCAAACGCATTTGGTGGATTTACAATTTCATCTGTTGGTTTAGGCTCTTTAAGTGATGTTGTTATTGATGATGCTGGTACTGGTTATGCTGAAGGTGATAACTTAGTATTTAATTCTGGCGGACAATCCAATACTGCTGATGCTGTTGCAAAGGTTAGTGTTATTAGTGGTATGTTAACACTAGAAGACGGTAATCAAATATTAGTTGAATCTGGTGAAAATGTTATTCAAGAAAGAACTGATATATCTTTAGAGACAGGAACAACTGGTTTCGATTCATCTTCCTCATATAATAGAATCATATTAGAAAGTAGCATTGGTATAGGAAATAGTGCTGATACTTTAATTTATGAAGATCAATTAAATACTATTAATATGCCACCAACTCCAGCTACTTATGAAGATGGTGTAATTTTAGAATCAGAAACAACGAGTGGAGACTCAGACCATAAAGGTATCAGAAAAATTAATTTTATAAATGGTGGTGCTGGTTATTCTGCTCTTCCAACGGTTACTGTTACTTCTACTGGTGGTTCTGGTGCTAAGATAATTGCAAACACAAATAATATAGGTTCTATTAAAGATATTGATGTTAGTTTATCAACTGGACTAGAACCTACAAAAGGCCGTAGACGAATTTTTCCATTAGTTAATGCTATTGTAAAAAATATAACTGGAGCAATTACTGTTAATGATACAATAACTAATGGTGGTACAGGCACAATTAAAAATTTTGACCCTATTAGACAAATTGTAAGTATACAACCAACTATAACTCCTAATTCAAGTATAGTTATGGAAACTGGTAGAGATCTTCTTTTAGAAGATGGTAGTAGTTTTATCAGAACAGAAGAGTGTTATCATAGAGGACAAACTGGAACTATAACAACTAGTAATGGTGCAACTGCTGAACTAATAACTATTGATCCAGCAGATGCTTCAACCGAAATAGGTATGTTTTCAAATAAAATAGGAAAATATCCAATAGATAAATTGAGCACTTTGGGTGAAGCTAAAGTAAGAATACAAGACTCTAGATATTATCAACAATTTTCATATGAAGTACAGGTGGGTGCTGGATTATCACAATACATTAATGAACTAAGAAAAGCTGTACATCCATCTGGTTTCAATGTATTTGGTAAAGTTACAATTGCATCTACGGTAGCTGCTGGTATCAATGTTATAACAGGAAAAGATGCGCCTGGATATACAGGAGATGATACATTTACTCCAGAACTTGCATCTCTATTCACTAGAGTATTTGATAATAGATTAGTGAGTCGCAGACTAGGAACTACTGACGATGGTACTAGTATAAATTCACAATCTTCTAATGTATCTGCTTTAGATTCAGATGATATACTTACTAATACTGATATTGGATTTAATGCAAACAAGAGAGACTTAACAGTATCTAAAAATATAAAAGTTACTTTTGGAACACCTCCATCTAATTTTCCAAACAATAATGCTTTACAAATATTGAATAGATTTCCTTTCTTAACTAGAAGTGGAAGAGTTGATTTAGAAACCCAAACACATGAGGATGGAGCAACACTTACCTTTGATAGTACTACTATAAAATTTGATAGTACTTTAACAACATTTGATGCTGGGCCAGGATTTGCAAGAGGTGTTGTAGCTATTGATGCAGATGTTTCAAATTTTTCTTCAACAGTTGTTAATATAAATGGTTCTACTGTTGCTGTAGGACAATCAAATAGTAATCAAGGTGATGCTATATTATTAGAAGATGGTGCTGATACATCTAGTGGTGCAGTATTATCTCAGATAGGTTCTATTGTATTTACTGAAATTTTTCAATATCATGTTCTTAGACAAGAAAATGATATTGATAAAGTTCTACTAGAAGATGGTGATGATGTTTTATTAGAAGACCCTTTTCAAACATCAGAGAGACTTGATTTTCCGCCATCTGTATATGAACATCCAAAAGAAAAAGCAATTACTTATCCTTCAGTGATAAATGTGAGTTAATTTGGGTTATAAATAATAAAAAAGGAGTTATTATGGCTAAACAACAAATAAACTTAGGAACTGCAAACCAAGGAGATGGTGATTCTCTACGTAGTGGTGGTGATAAAGTTAATGATAATTTTTCAGAAATATATAACAAATTTGGTAATGGAAATATATTATCCTCTGGCGTTTCTGCCGATAGTTCTGTAGTAACTCTAACTTCCCCTGTAATCAATACTGGTATTAGTGGTACAGCAATTAAAGATGAAGATAATATGTCTTCTAATAGTGATACAGCTCTTGCAACACAACAAAGTATTAAAGCATTTGTCGATAGTCGTAATTTAGGAGATCTAAATAATGTGGGAATAACAGCAATTGCTGATGCACAGTTAATTATCTACGATAACTCACAAGCTAGATTTGAAAATGTAACTGTATCTGGTGACATTGCAATAAATAAATCTGGTGTAACAGATATACAAGCAAACACTATTACTTCTAGTGAATTAGCAAGTAGTGTTTCATTACAAATACAAAATTCAAGTGGAACTGCTTTAAAAACTTTACACGGGGCAGGATCATAAATATAATTAAGGAAAAATAAAATGGCTGCAATTATAACGGAAAAATTCAGAATGAGTAATGCACAGGTCTTTAAAGATCAATTTGCTACTAGTGACTCATATTATATATTTTTAGGAAAATCTAGTTCATTCAGTTCTTTGGATGCGCCTAGTGCTTCAGACAGCTCCCCACCTGTTCCAGCTGACGATGTTACTTCAGAATACTATTATCACGATGATATGCTTGCAGCTAAAAAACTAACTAGTACAGATGCATCGTTTGTTATTCCAAGAAGAAATTGGGTAAACCAAGCAACATTTGATATGTATGAACATGATATTAGTACATCCAATACTACAACATCTTCTGCAACAAATCTTTACAATTCAACTTTCTATTTTGTGACTAGTGAATTTAGAGTATATAAAGTATTAGATAATAATGGTGGAGCTCCAATGTCTTCTGGCACTGAACCTACCAGTGAGTCAAATACACCATTTGCATCTAATGGATATGTTCTAAAATACATGTATAGTATTTCAGCTAATGATGCAGATAAATTTTTAACTAATGATTTTATACCAGTTAAAACTAATGAAACCGTTGCAGCTGCAGCTACTGATGGTGCAATTTTAAGTGCTAGAGTTGTAGATGCTGGAAGTGGTTTAACAAATGGAACTTACTATGCTCCGATTTATGGAGATGGAACAAATGCTGGAACAGCAAGTGGTGGTATATTAAGAATTACTGTTGCCGCTGGACAAATTAGTTCTTTTGGATTGACTAGTGGTACAGATACAACTATACATGCAGCTGGTACTGGTTATACTTATGGTAACATTAACCTAAGCACATTATTCAGTGATGCTGGATTAAATAGTGCATCAAGTATTGGAACTGTAGGTAGTGCTTCAGTGGAAGTAATAATTGGCCCAAAAGGTGGACATGGTTTCGATGCTCCTAAAGAATTGGGTGGACATTATGTTATGGTGAATACAACTTTCTCAAATGCTGAAACACAAGATGTAACGGAGGCAAATGATTTTCGTAGAGTAGGAATTATAAAAAATCCTTATGCATTTGGTACAACTAGTGGAAATACATTCTTATCAGCTTCAACTGCAAGAACAACGAAAGCTTTGAAACTAGCATCTGCTGGATTAAATGAAAATTTTGTTGCTGATGAAAAAATTACACAGGCAACTACAGGTGCAATCGGTAAAGTAGTCGAGTATGATGCAACAAATGATATTCTTTATTATGTTCAAGAAAGATTTACTGACCACGGAACAAACGCAAATAAAAACTTTGTAGAATTTTCTGGTGCAAATACTGTATCTGGTGCTACTGGTGCTGGAACACCAGATGCAAATGCAGATGGAGTAATTGATGGAATACAATTTACTGATGGATATGGAAACCCAGAAATACAACCAGATAGTGGTGATATAATTTATATAGAAAATAGAAGTCCTATCACAAGAGTTTCAGACCAAACAGAAGATATTAAAATAATAGTAGAGTTTTAAATATGGCACAAAAAACGAATTTAAATGTTGCACCTTATTATGATGATTTTAATAGTGCAAATAATTTCAATAGAATACTTTTTCGTCCTGGCTTCGCTGTCCAAGGAAGAGAACTAACACAACTGCAATCAGCTTTACAAGATCAAATACGGAAGCATGGAGATCATGTTTTTGAAGAAGGTGCAATGGTTCTGCCTGGACAGATTAGTTTTAGTACAAATTTTTATACTCTAAAATTAGCAACTCAATTTGGTGGAGAAAATATTGACCCATCTCAATATTATAATGCAACTACACCAGTAACTATTACTGGAGCAACAACTGGAGTAAAGGCAAGAGTTATTGGTTTTACTCTTGGTAGCAGTACAGAACAACCTATTCTTCATATTAGATATATGGATACTGGAACAGACAACGTAACTTCAGAGTTTGCTGATGGTGAAAATATTTCTGCTGATACAGGTGTTACGCATACAACTAGTTATTCATCTGGTGTAGTTTCTGCGACTACTTTTACTGCTATCACTTCATCTAAAACAGATCCACAAGGCCCTGCTTCTGCTCAAGGTTCAATTGCAAATATAGAATCTGGGATTTATTATATTAGAGGAATGTTTGTTCAGAATAGTGCTGAAACTTTAGTTCTTTCAAAATATAGTACAACCCCAAGTTTAAGAGTTGGGTTTACTGTAGAAGAAAAATTAATAACACCAGAAGACGATACTAGTTTATTAGATAATGCAACTGGTTCTAGTAATTTTGCTGCCAAAGGTGGACATCGTTTACAAATTAATTTAACTCTTTCATCTTTGTCATTAACAACTACTAGTGATAATAATTTTGTAGAATTAATGAAACTTAAAAGTGGAAGAATGACAAGTCAAGTTAGAATAACAGAGTATTCTGTGCTTGAAGAAACACTTGCACGTAGAACTTTTGATGAGTCTGGAGATTACACGGTAAGACCATTTACATTCTCTACTCAAGAGTCTGTTACCATTGATGATAACCAAGGAATTTATACTAATGGTGCTACTACTGATGACGGTAATACTGCATCTGATAGTTTAATTGCATTTAAAGTATCGCCAGGAAAAGCTTACGTTAAGGGTTTTGAAATAGAAAAAATTGCTCCAACCATAAAAGATATTAATAAGGCTAGAGATACACAATCAGTTAATAATGGTGCAACTACTTTTGGTTTAGGAAACTTTACTTTAGTAGAAAATGTTTTTAATACACCAGATATTACAGCTGATTCTGGTACTATAACTGACTTTGCACCAGTAAATTTTCATGAGTTCTTTACTAATAGTAGAGGCACAGCAAATACTACAATAAATAATAGTATTGGTTCTGCAAGAATAAGACACTTTGAATATCATAGTGGAACAGTAAATTCTAATAGATATTCTCACTCTAGTCATACTTCAACACAGTATAAAGCATATCTTTTTGATATTAAACCATTCACAAAATTAACTATGAGTGGAACTATTTCTAGTGGTGGAGGCCCTCTTACAGATGGAGATAAAATTACTGGTGCTATATCTGGTGCAACTGGTTTAGTTCAGTATCAAGATGGAGCTAAAGTTTTTATAACAAAAAATAATGGAGATTTTGTAACTGGTGAAACTATTTTTGTAACTGATCGACTGGCTGCAACAACTGAAACTATTAGTGGAATTAGAAATTATCAGTTTAGTGATTTCAAACAAATGGGTCAAACTAATATAAATGGAACTACTCTAGATTTTACTGCTGATTTAGTTCAAGCAGATACTTTTCCATTAACTGGTACATATAGAAACGAAGCAACAGCTGGTGTAGCAGGACAACTTGGTAACACAACTAATCAAGATTTTATTCAAGGTGTAAGTAATTTTAATGTCAACGAAGTGAGACTTGGGGATGTGTTAGAAGTTAACACTTCCGATACGGTTACAAAATCAGATTTTATTGTCGATGGTATAGATACTACTAATAATAGAATTGGACTTAGAACTGGAGTAGGTGGTGATTCTTCATTAACTGATAATGTCGCTAACGATAATGTTATTCGTAAAAGATCCAAACTTTTTGATGCAGAAAAAAATATCTCTGTGGTTAAATTACCTAAAGATGTTATTAAAACCACTAGTGATATTATTTACACAGTAAGAAGACAACATATTATAACTGTTGCTTCTGGAGTTGTCACATTGCCCACATTGACTAGTGGTGATGAAACATATGCTCCACTTAGTACATCTGATTATAGTATTTCATTAATATCAGAAGCTAATGCGTCTGGAGTTCCAGACGCTGGAGATCATATAGAGATTAGTAATTTTGGTGGAACTGATACTGCAAGAACTTTAACATACGCTAATATTGAAAATGGAGATGTTGTAAAAGTTATTGCAACTGTTCGTAGATCAAATAATGTTAGTCCTAAAACTAAAACTCCAGTATTGTCAAAAGCTTTAAAAGTTCTTTCTGCTGGTAATGGTAATCCTGGCATATTCTCAGATGATAAAGATATTTCTCTTGGTAGAGCAGATGTATTTAAACTACAAGCAATTTTTGACTCTGAAAGTACAAGCACTGATGCTGTTCCACCTAAGTTAGAAGTAACTGGAATTAATGGTTCTTTTACTAGAGGCGAAGTAATTACAGGTGGAACTAGTGGCGCAAAGGCTAGACGTATTACAAGTACTTCACCCATGTATTATGTATTAACTTCTGAAACTGATTTCT
>MDSY01019494.1_pt1 | contig 10556 bp, 6 predicted proteins | sample 811131 | NCBI WGS metagenome assembly MDSY01 (sample SAMN05326643, study PRJNA326480) | marine metagenome | isolation source: seawater | place: Atlantic Ocean: South West | collected 2010
TATTTCTACACTTTCTCTCTCAAATAAATTTAAATTATTGTTTGTTAATGAATTATTCATTATTTCGTTAAATCCTAATGAATTAAGAATTGAAGCTATTGATTTTTCAGTCTTGTAGTAAAGGTTAGTTTCTACAGAATTTATTGAAATAGATAAGCTATTGGATAAATTAATTTCATTAAAACCATATATCCTAAGAATTTCTTCAACCACATCACATTCTCTAGTAACGTCATGTCTGTAGCTTGGAACAGTAATACCAACACCAGTTTCCGTAATATTATTAATTTTAAAATCTAAGGATGTTAAAATTGATTTAATTTCTTCAGGAGGGATAACTTGTCCAATAAGTTTATTAGTTTTTTCATAATTAAGTAATATTGACTTACTTTCTATTTTATTGGGATATTCGTCGATTATATCACTACAGATCTTACCATTACATATTTCACAAATCAATAAAGCAGCTCTTTTAAGAGCATAATCAACCAATTCTATATCAATTCCTCTTTCAAATCTAAATGATGCATCACTTTTTATGAAATGTGATTTGGCAGTTTTTCTTATAGAAACAGGGTTAAAATAGGCACTTTCCAAAAATATTGTGTGTGTATTATTATTGACACCATGATCATTTCCTCCAAAAACACCAGCTATACACATAGGAATATCGCTATCACAAACCATTAAGTCAGATTCATTTAATTTTCTTTCAATTCCATCAAGAGTGGTAAATGTTGTATTTTTTTTTAAAGTTTTAACTTCAATTTTATTTGATTTTATTTTATCCAAGTCATAAGCATGTAATGGTTGCCCAAGTTCATGGAGAACATAGTTAGTAATATCTACAACATTGTTAATTGGTGAGAGTCCTATACTTTTTAATTTATTTTGAATCCAATCAGGAGATGTTTCTACTTTAATATCTTCAATACATAAACCAGTAAATCTGGGACTTAGGTTAGTTTCTTTTAATTTAATATTAATTTTTTTAGTTCTTGAATTTATATGGAAAGAGGAAACAGATGGACTGATAAGCTCCAAATTCTTTTTTTTATGCATTAGAGCAGCTCTTAGGTCTCTAGCTACTCCAAAATGACTCATAGCATCAGAACGATTTGGTGTTAACCCTATATCAAAAATATGATCTTCATAATAGTTGTAAACTTTGCTCGCTTGTTCTCCAGCTTTATATTTGTCATTTAAAACAATAATGCCTTCATGAGAATCACCAATACCAATTTCGTCCTCTGCACATATCATTCCCTGACTTAATTCACCTCTTATTTTACTTTTCTTAATTTTAAATTCATCTCCATTTAAAGGATATAAGGTAGTACCAACTGTCGCTACTATTACTGTTTGATCTATGTCTACATTTGGTGCTCCACAAACAATTTGCAATGAAGTCGTACCACCAACATCAACAGTTGTTAATTTTAGTCTATCAGCATTAGGATGTTTTATGCAACTAAGTACTTTTCCAATAAGTAAACCTTCTAAACCACCTTGAAAATTTTGATATTTATTAACACCTTCCACTTCTAAACCAATGTCAGTTAAAATTTCTGAAATCTGATCAATTTTAAGATCAATTTTAAGAAACTCTTTAAGCCAATTATGTGAAATTTTCATTATAAAAAAATTATATTGTAAAGATACAATTATGAAGTTTTAATTTTAAATATTTCTTAAAATATTAACTAATATGTTTCCAAAGAGTACTGTTTTTGTTCAATTTTTCATATTCCTCTTTAATTTTATTATTATTTGAATGTCTTAAATGAGGATCTTCTTTTATTAAATATTTAGCATCTTCTCTGGCAGCATCTAAAATTTTTTTATCTTTTATAATATCGGCAATTTTAAAATTTAATAATCCACTTTGTTGTGTTCCTAAAATATTGCCAGGACCTCTTAAATTCATATCAACCTCTGCAATTTTAAAACCATCATTAGTACTTGTCATTGTTTTAATTCGGGTTCTAGCATTATTGCTAATTTTATCTTTACTAATTAAAATGCAATAACTATTTTCTGAACCTCGACCGACTCTTCCTCTTAACTGATGTAATTGTGACAAACCAAATCTTTCTGCACTTTCTACCACCATAACTGAAGCATTAGGTATATTTACGCCGACCTCAATTACTGTTGTTGATACCATAATTTGTGTTTTACCTTTCTTAAACCTTTCCATTTCGTAAGCTTTGTCTTCATTTTTCATTCTACCATGAAGAATACTTATTTGATAATTATCATTAGGAAACTCTCTGACAATACTTTCATAACCATCCATTAAATCCTTATAATCCATTTTTTTAGATTCTTCAATTAGTGGATAAACTATATAAATTTGTCTTCCTTTTAAAATCTCTTCTTTTAAAAATTGAAAAACCTTTAGGCGATTTCTGTCAGTTCTATGCACAGTTTTTATTGGTTTTCTTCCTGGGGGTAATTCATCAATAATAGAAATATCTAAATCTCCATAAACACTCATAGCTAATGTTCTGGGTATTGGTGTTGCAGTCATTACTAAAATATGGGGGGGTGTAATGTTTTTTTTCCAAAGTTTTGATCTTTGTGCCACACCAAATCTATGTTGCTCATCAATTATTGCTAAACCTAAATTTTTAAAAACAACTTTATCTTCCAATATTGCATGAGTTCCAATCAATATATTTATTTTACCAAGTTTTAAATCATCAAATAAGCTAATTCTATTTTTGTTTTTTGTTGAACCTGTTAAAATTTCAACATTTAAATTTAAATTTTTTAATGAATTTGAAATACTATGATAATGTTGTTGTGCTAAAATTTCTGTTGGAGCAATAATTGTAGTTTGATAATTATTGTCTATTGCAATTAAGCATGATAATAGTGCAACAATCGTTTTACCGGAACCAACATCACCCTGTAATAGTCTATTCATTTGGGCATTGGTTGAAAAATCTTTTCTTATGTCCTTTATTACCTTTTTTTGGGCATTTGTTAGTTCAAATTCAAGATTATTATTGTAAAAGTTATTGAAAAAATCACCAACTTTTGAAAAGTTAAAACCTTTAAATTTATTTTTAGTAATTAAGTTTTTTAAAACAAATTGGAGTTGAATGAAAAAAAACTCTTCATATTTTAATCTAAACTGTGCTTTACTTAATAATATTTGGTTTTTAGGGAAATGTATATTACTTAAAGCTTCGAATTTAGAAATCAAGTTATACTTTTCATTTATACGTCTATTTAAATTTTCATTAAAAGTTTTCTCATGATTTTTAAAAATATTTAAAATAAGATCTCTAAATAATTTATTGTTTATTCCTTTTGAACTTAAAGATTCCGTAGAATTATAAATTGGAAGTAAAGTATTTTTTATTGTTCTATTATGCTTCTCTAGAATTTCAGTTTCAGGATGAATTATAGAAAAATTATTGTTAAATAGATTGAGTTTTCCATAAATAACGTATTCTTTATTAATTTGAATTGATTTTTCTATCCATTTTATTCCTCTAAACCAAATAATTTCAATTTCTCCATTTCCATCTGAAAAAACACCAATGAGTCTTTTAACTTTAGAGTTTTCTGAATGTCTTAGATTTATAAACTTTCCAATAATTTGTACGTGTGAATTAGTATTTTCTAATTCATTAATTTTATGATATTTAGTTTTATCTATATATCTAAAAGGGAAGAAATATAATAAATCTTCATAAGTGAAAATTTTTAATTCTGATTTTAATAAGTCAGCTCTATTTGGACCGACCCCCTTTAAATAATCAATAGGTGTAATTAAATAATTTTGTTTCACAACACTAATATAATTTATTAACTTTATAAGGTAAAAAATAGATAAAAAAATTAGATAACAAGTTAAATATTTATTTTATTTGGAAGATTACTTAAGTCAATTAAACGACACTCAAAAACTACCTACAATTCATAAGAATGGTCCTGTAATGGTGATTGCTGGTGCTGGGTCTGGAAAAACTAGAGTTTTAACTTATAGAATTGCATATTTAATGGAAATGGGAGTAGATCCCTTTTCTATTCTTTCCTTGACATTTACTAACAAAGCAGCAAGAGAAATGAAATCAAGAATTTCACAAATTGTGGGAGAAAGTAAGTCAAAAAGTTTATGGATGGGTACTTTTCATTCAATTTTTGCTCGTATATTAAGATCTGAATCTGAATTGTTGGGATATTCTTCTAATTTCACTATTTATGATACTCAAGATTCTGATAGATTAATAGCTACTATTATTAAAGAATTAAAACTTGATAAAGACTTGTATAAGTATAAAAACATTAGAAATAGAATTTCTTCTTTAAAAAATAATTTAGTCACCGTAAAAGCATATCTGTCTAGCCAAGAACTGGTTCAACAAGACAATGAGTCAAGAAGGCCAATGTTTGGAAAAGTTTATCAAACTTATGTAAATAGGTGTTTTAAAGCATCTGCAATGGATTTTGATGATTTACTGTTGAAAACAAATGAATTGCTTAATAGGTTTCCCGAAGTATTAGCCAAATACCAAGAAAGATTTAAATACATTCATGTGGATGAATACCAAGATACTAACCATTCTCAATATTTAATTGTAAAGGCTCTGGCTGATAGGTATGAAAATCTATGCGTTGTTGGTGATGATGCCCAAAGTATTTATGGTTTTAGAGGAGCAAATATTGAAAATATATTAAGCTTTCAGAAAGATTATTCAAATTCCACAATTTATAGACTTGAACAAAACTATAGATCTACTAAAAACATAGTTAATGCAGCTAATTCTGTAATAAATAATAATATTAACAAACTTGACAAAGAAGTCTGGACTGAAAATGAAAGTGGTGAAAAAATTGAAATAAATCAATCCATAACAGATTCAGAAGAAGGTAGATTTGTATCAACATCTATTTTTGAAAATAAAAATAATTTTCAGTTAGATAACAACTCTTTTGCTGTTTTATATCGAACAAATGCACAATCTAGATCAATTGAAGATGCTTTAAGAAGAAAGAACATTCCCTACCAAGTGTATGGTGGACTTTCATTTTATCAACGAAAAGAAATCAAAGATGTTTTAGCCTATTTGAGGGTTATAGTTAATCCCAGTGATGAAGAAAGTATTAAAAGAATAATAAACTATCCAGCTAGAGGAATAGGTCAAACTACGATGGATAAGTTACTTATTTTTGCTAACGAAAAAAATATTAGTTTATATAAAACTTTAGAAAATATAAATTCTCAAGAAATAAACATTAATTCTGGAACTAAAAATAAATTAAGTGAATTCTTGTTATTAATAAAAAATCTTCAATTATTAAATAAAAAACTTAATGCCTTTGAAATAGTTGAAGAGGTTCTTAAAAGGATTGGAATAATTAATGTATTAAAATCTGAGGGCACACCAGAATCGATTAGTAGAATTGAAAATATTGAAGAGTTACTTAATGGGATAAAAGATTTTATTGAAGGAGAAGAAGAGGTGGTAGATTCAAAAGGAAGTTTAAGTGAATTTTTAGAAGATGTAGCTCTAGCATCTGAATTGGATAAAGATATTAATGACTCTGAAAAGAAAGTTTCTCTAATGACCATACATTTAGCAAAAGGTCTAGAATTTAATCATGTTTATATTGTTGGTCTTGAAGAAGATTTGTTTCCTTCTGCTTTAAGTTCTACAACTAGAGCTGATTTAGAAGAAGAAAGAAGACTTTTTTATGTAGCAATCACAAGGGCGAAAAAGAAACTAACAATAACTTACGCTAAGACTAGATACAGATGGGGAAAGTTAAACGATTGTGAGCCAAGTAGATTTATAAAGGAAATAGACAAAAAATATACATGTTTTAATTCTTTACCTTCTGACACTAATGGCATAAAGGACTATAATAAAAATAATAATTTGTTAAGATTTAAAAAGCCTAAGAATAAAATTCAATTAAAAACATTAAAAAATAATCCCTCAATAAATCATAGTTCTTCTAATTATATTGACATAAATAAAGGGGATATAATTAATCACAGTAGATTTGGAAAAGGAAAGGTTATCGAAACAGAGGGGGAGGGAGCTGACAAAAAAGCAGAGGTTGAGTTTAGGACAAGTGGAGTTAAAAGAATATTATTAAAATTCGCTAAATACAAAGTTGAGTAAGATAAACTAAAATCTATTCCTTTTTCTTTTATCATTTCTTTTACTTCTGAAATTACCTTTTGATTTAAAATCTCTTTCCGAAATATTTCTACTTCTTCTTCCTGATGATTTTGAATTACTCTTTTTTTGTTTTGAGAACTTTCTTTCTACTTTTTCATCTGTTTCTTTAATAGATAAAACATTCCCATTAAAATCTATTTTTGGAATTTTTTTAATTAAATCTTTTTTTACGCTTCCGTCAATTTCAAAAATAGTATAAGATTCTCTAATGTCAATTCCTCCAATTTCTATTTCATTTGATTTTAATGCTCTATTTACCAAAGAAATTAATTCAATTGGGGAAACTCCATTTTTCCTACCTATACTGATAGAAAAATTAATAAACGAATCTCTACTATTGATAGATCTTTCATTAAAAGGGTTTCTATTTTCAGTTCTATCATTTTTTTTACTTTCGTTTTTAACATCTTTAGATTTATTGTAGTAGTCTAAAAATTTATTGAATTCTGCAGAAACAAAATGTTTAATTAAATTTTCTCTTGAAAGGGATTCTAGTTTTGAGTAAATATCTTCTAAAAAGGGCTCGATTTGTTTTTCGTCTACTTTAACTTTTTGAATTTTATCAATCAATTTAAAAAGTTGTTTAGAACAAATATCTTTTCCTGACGGGACATCTTTTCTTATGAAATTAATTTGTGATTTATTTTCAATGGATTTTAATTTTCTACCTTCTCTTGAGTTAGAAATTGCTATAGAAATTCCGCTTTTACCTGCCCTTCCTGTTCGACCACTTCTATGAGTATATACTTCTGGATCATCTGGAAGTGAATAATTAATTACATGAGTCAAACTGTCTACATCAAGTCCTCTAGCAGCTACATCAGTTGCTATTAATATTTGTAATGATTTTTGTCTAAACTTTGCCATTACATCATCTCTTTGACTCTGAGATAATTCACCATGTATAGCATCGGCATTATATCCATCGTTAATGAATTTATTTGCAATTTGTTGTGTTTCTCTTCTAGTTCTACAAAAAACTATTCCATATATATCAGGATTAAAATCAGCAATTCTTTTTAATGTGTCATATTTATCTCTAGAGTTAACATTATAAACATGATGTTCAACGTTTTTTGCACCAGAATTTAATTTTTCAACTGTAATTTCTTCTGCATCTTTCATGAATTTTTTAGAAATAGATCTTACTTCTCTCGACATGGTTGCAGAAAACAACATGGTTTGTCTGTTTTTTGAAGTAGTATCTAATATATAGTTTAGGTCTTCTTTGAATCCCATACTAAGCATTTCATCTGCTTCATCTAAAACAACCTTATTTACTATATCTAATTTTAAAACTCTTCTATTAATTAAATCCTTAGTTCTTCCTGGTGTTCCAACTATTATTTGAACTCCCTTTTTAATAGACTTAATTTGATTTTCAATACTTGTTCCTCCGTACACAGCTACAATTTTAACATAATCAAGGTGTTTTGCAAACTGCATCAAATCCTTAGAGATTTGAATACATAATTCACGAGTAGGGCAGAGAATAATTGTTTGAACATCTCTTACATTACGATCAATTTGTTGTATGCATGGAAGACCAAAGGCAGCTGTTTTTCCAGTTCCAGTTTGAGCAAGAGCAATTAAATCTTTTTTACCCTTAAGTAAGTAAGGAATTGCTTGTTCTTGAACAGCCGTAGGTTTAATAAAACCCATTTCTTCAACTGCTTTTAATAGTCCATTATTAATCCCTAAATCTTTAAAATTCCCCATTTTTTTTTATAAGGGTGCAAATATCGTTTATTTAATTGGGTAATATCAAAAGATATTAATCTTTTTATATGAGACATTATAGAATAAAAAAACACACACCTTTTGGGTGTGTGTTTTTTTATTTAAAAATTAAACTACTTATTAGTTTCCAGTAGCTTTCATTCCCTGTTCGATTAAATCATAAAACTGATCTAATTTAGGAAGAACAACTATTCTTGTTCTTCTATTTTTAGATCTATTTTCAGCAGTGTCATTATCAACTACAGGAACATAATAGCTTCTACCTGCAGCAGTCATTCTTTCAGGCTGAACTCCAAAATCGTTTTGTAAAACTCTAACTACAGAGGTAGCTCTTTTCACACTAAGGTCCCAGTTATCTAAAAGAACTTCATTTTGAATTGATTGATCATCCGTATGACCTTCAACCAAGAACTCTATTTCTGGTTTATCAAGTACTACTTTTGCTACTTTTCCTAAAACTTCTTTTGCTCTTTCAGAAACAACATAACTCCCACTGTTAAACAATAGTTTGTCTGAAATAGATATGAACACCACACCTTTTTCAACATTAACTTCTATATCCTTATCGTTTATATCTATAAAGGTTCCTTTTAAGCTGGTAACTAATGCTAATGTTACAGAATCTCTTCTAGTAACGGCGTCTCTCATAATATTGATAGTTAAATCTTTTTCTTTCATACTTTCAAGAGATTTTTCAAGGTTGTCAGCACCTTTTTGAGAAAGAGTTGTAAGATTACCCATGTTATTAATTAGGTCTTCATTATTATTCTTTAAAAATGCAACTTGTTCTTTTAATGTTTTAAGTTCAGCCTCTGCACCAGCTTTATCATCAATACAACTATTCAGTTTTACAGTTGCAGAGTTAAGTAAATCTTTACTTTGCTGATTAGTAGCTTCTAATGCTGCATATTTTTTTTTGAGATATACAAGATGGAAGTAAAAACGATATAGTAAATATTAGTAAAAAGATTTTTTTCATGTTTGTTAATTTTAATTTATTTAGTTTATCAAATTTAGTAAAATATTAATAATAAGTTATTTATTTAACTCAGAAAACTTTCTTTTTTTTAGAATTAAATAATTATATATAATTGACTTAATAACGTAGTATTTAGGTTTTTTATTGTTTGGTCTTAATAACAAGTAATTTTGTTCCATAGGAATTTTATATCCGTCCTTATATAAGTGGCGATAATTCATGGCTTTTATTATTTCATTAAAATGTTGAAATTTAAATAGCAATAAATGATATAAAGCAAAAATCATATTAATAATTAATATAACTTTTAATCTATTTAAAATATAAAATACATTTTCATTTGAAAATGTAATATTAAAATTAGTAAACACATCAGTATTCTTTATCATCATCCACTTGTGATTCCTAACATTATAAAAAAGTTTTTTTGGATTGTTATAGTTAAAAGAACCCCCACCTAAGTGAAATACAATGCTCTCATAAATAAATTTTTTCTTAAAATCATTATTTAAGTTTGTTAGTCTCCAACAAAGATCAATCTCCTCCATGTGATTATAAAAGTATTCATCAAAACCGTTAAGTTTATCAAAAACTTCTTTTCTTATAAAAAAACAAGCACCAGAAGCCCAAAAAATTTCAATATTCTGATCGTATTGACCATTATCTATTTCAATTGAATCAAAGATTCTTCCTCTACAATAGGGGTATCCATAGTAATCAATGAATCCTCCAGCAGCTCCAGCATATTCAAATTTATTTTTATTTTTATAATCTAATATTTTAGGTTGTGCTATAGTCAAATACTTATCAGATTCAAATTGTTTTACAATCGGTCTTAGCCATCCTTCTGTAACCTCAACATCATTATTTAATAAACAGTAAATATCTTCATCCACTTGTTTTAATCCTTCATTATAACCTTTAGCATAACCATAGTTTTCAGTATTTAAAATGACATTTATATTAGGGTGGTTCTTTTTAATAAAATTTACGGATAAATCATTTGAGTTATTATCAATTATATAAATTGGATTATCCTCAGAAAAATTTACGACACTGGGTAAAAACTCCTCTAAAAGTTTAATACCATTCCAGTTAAGTATTACAATAGCTATTTTCATTAAAGAGGAAATTCTTTTATAAAATTATAAGTTTTTTTTAAATTATCTATTTTAAAAAAATAATGAACTAATCCATTGGTTATCATCATAAATTCAGAATTTAAATTCTTGTTATATATGGATGTTTGATCGAAAACTTTTTGGTTAATTTTAATATTAGATGCTTTACATTCAACTAATAATTTAACTGAACCATCTCTTGTATAAACAACTACATCAAAACGTTTAGTTAATTTATTGACAATAATTTTTTTTTCAACTCCAATATGATTTTTAGAAACTCCATGATTAATTAAATAACTAACAACATGTTGCCTTACCCATTCTTCTGGTGTGAGTAAAATAAATTTTTTTCTAATAATGTCAAAAATAAAAGATTTATTATCTCTATTTTTAAGCTTAAATTCAAAGTTTGGAAAATTTAATTTCAACATAACTAAAATCAATAAATGAATTTACAGGAAATTAATAGTATAATTTCAAAAATTAAAAATAAAGTTTATTCTCCAA
>MDSY01065472.1_pt1 | contig 10556 bp, 19 predicted proteins | sample 811131 | NCBI WGS metagenome assembly MDSY01 (sample SAMN05326643, study PRJNA326480) | marine metagenome | isolation source: seawater | place: Atlantic Ocean: South West | collected 2010
TTTGTACTGGTCTTCCCAGTCTCTTAAACAAAGGTTTCCCTTTGTATAGGCTTCTTGTTCCATGCCTCTCATGTAGCTGTTAGTCTGTGCGTAACCGGGACCAGTCTCACCCATCTTCTCTGGGGTCAGGTCGCCTCTACAATTTTGTGCATGATGAACTAGTTCATGCGCTAATGAACGCAATAAATCTTTTGGATGTCTTCCATCCACGAATAATGTTACTTTATAATTTCCCGGCTCATAATGAGCAGTAGTGCCCAGAGGGTTCTGGGCATTATTGGGGTCACTTTGGTATTCGATTGTAGCTGGCTTATCAAAGCCAAGATATTTCTGAGCATACGGATAGAACTTCTTTGCCATATCAGTCAAAGAAGACATATCCATCCCAGATTTGTTTACAATCTTGCAACTCATTATTTTCTCAGTTGTCTTCTCTTGATTGCTTCTGTAAGAACCTTGTCAGTAAGAAGAATAGTCAAGTCGCTAAACTGACCTTCTTTGAGTTTAATATCTTTTCCTGCAAGATACTTCTCTAAGAATGGTTTAACCATTTTAGTAATAATAGTTGTAACCATCTTTTGAGTATCTTTGCGAATTTGTTTCATGTCGTCTGGAGAGCCACCGCCCAACTGTTGAGCTATCATGTCGTGAATCTTTCCTGCAACAGCTTGCCCTGCAGATACTTGACCCTTAACTGGCTTGACACGTCCACCCTTTCCGGTAGGCTTCTGAGTAGCATTACCGCCGGGCTGAAACTTCTGCTTCTTTTCTTTCTTTCTGATTTCATCATCGCTGGGGCCAGCTTGTCCGCCACCGGCATCAGTTACACCGGGGAGAGCACCACCACCAAGACTAGTATCTCTTTCAGAAATAATGTTGTATCTTCCGCTTCTAATTCTTTCGGCAATCAAAGCAGAAAGTAGAGGTACTTGACTTTCTGTGACTTTGATTCCATTAACTCTAAGCTGTGCAGAGAGATCTTTAAGAATAGACTTCACAGCGCCTTCAATAGCTTTCTTATCTGATGCTAGCTCTCCATAGTTAGGATCGGATTTAAGTCGATCTCTGATGCTGCTAAACAATCTACTGTATAGGGCTCCGTCGCCTTTGAATAGGGGTACAGGGCCTTCTGCTGCAGCCTCTCCCTCTTCGCCCGGTGCTGGTGCCTCGCCGGGCTGAGCAGCATCGTCACCGGTCAATTCACCGCCTTCGATTTCGCCGGCTATGGCTTCGACTTCATCTTCTACGGCTGCAACAACTTCGTCTTCTGCGGCCTCTTCTTCTGGGGTGCCTCCCTCTTCAGCTTGGTCGGCTTGCTGTACAGCGGCTAGAATTTGCTTAAGTAATGCCATCATTTCTTGAGGGTCATCAGCAGCCTTTGCGGCCTGCTGGACCTTTTCTGGTTGTGGAATAACTTTCTGGCCCGCATTTGGATCAAAGGCATTAGCGGCTGCTTGGAATACATCTTTATAGAATCCCCCAAGACGGCTAAAAAAGCCTTCGCTAATCACTACGCCCGAAGATTCATCAAGCTCAATCTTTCCACCGTTGCGGAGAGCATTGGATACAATAGTATTAGCCTCTTTGACAGTGATTTTGGATTCTGTAGCAAGATCTCTGACCAAAGATGTATATTCTTCGAGAATTTGGTCTGCTGACAATCCTTGTTTAGTATTTTCTTGTGTATCGGCCTTCATGGCCTCAATTAACTGAGCCCGCGTGATTTCTTGGGTAATCATCGCCCTCAAATCGTTCTTTTTCATTTTGTAACCTCTTTTTAGTAGCTATAACCGCCCGTTAGTCGTTGCGGTGCAGAATAATTAAAATTCATTTGTGCAATTGCACGAAACGTCAATAATAAGTAGTTTTGAATTTCAAAAGAGGCAAAAAGCCTAAGAAGTTATATTAGCTAATCTTTACGAGACTAACTCCTTCCTCTCTTGTAAACTTTCTTGCCTTTGACCACCAAACCTTGAATTTGCCGTTCATGAACAGTGGATTTACGTCCACAATGATTCCTAAGCCCATTTTATTCGAATGATCTTCTAATACAAGACTATCATCCCACATATTCCCAAAACTGAATAATGTTTGCCTGCTTGTGACTAAAACAAGGTCACCTATTCCTAAATTGCTAAGCATCGCCCTTTTCCTCTCCTTTTGATACCAAATATACAGTTGTTAACAGTTTTTTTACTTCTTCGCCTTCATCTTTCTCTATAGGGAGTATTCTGGCGTATGCAACGTCTCTTCCTGCTCTATTTTCGACAATTATTTCTAAAACCACTCCCATTCTCTTAGTTGAGTAGACTTTTCCGTCTGTATGACCCCATTTGCTCCAGTGTACGAGGTCTCCAACCGAAAAAGTGTCTATTTTGCTTGCTCCATAGACATAATCTGATTTATATAGCTCTGACATTGCTTGATCGCGCTATTTTGAGTGTTTATCGGCAATAGAGTTCGCGGCCCATGCGTATGGCTTGATTTTACAATCAAATCCGGCACCTTTGACCATCCCAGCAAGAGCATCGCCATATTTAAAGCTTTTGCCTCGCGGATCAGACGATATATCGATATGAATTTCGATTTTGGCGTCAGGAAACTGCTCTACGGCCCACATTGCAAGTCCGATTGAGTTATATGCCTCTTGAAACATCCTTAGACTAAAGTTTTTATACTTTTTTGCTCTTATATTCCTTCTATACCAAAAATAGCGCCCCCCTGTTTGGGTTTCTGCACCATGAAGGCATAAAGCGGTAGCAAAAACACATTTATCATGTGCTAAATAGCTATCGCATCCAATAAACAACGCTCCGTTGTCAGAAATATGAGTTTTAATAGCTTTTTTTAGTTCTTGGAGCGAAATTTGATAACCTTTTCCGGTATGCCACGATACAACTTCCGCTTCATGCATTTTTCAACTCACAGAACTCTAATTTTCTTCTCAAGATCGTATATTTCTTCATTAATGATCTGTTTTGAGTCAGATTTTGGATTAAGGGCCTCGTCAATTGCACTCCTGATGGCAGTCACTTCTCTTGTCAAGCCTAACTCATCCATTTTACCAGTTAATTTATGAATTTTCAAAATTGTTTGTCTGTTTTTGGACTCTTCCATCCATGAAGCGCTTGAATACTTATCATCATGAGCACCCGCGCCCGAGTCTGGGCTAGCATAGTAGTTGAGAGACTTCAATTGAGTTAATATTTCGCCCATCAACTCTATCATTTTTTTATTTTCGTCTCTTTGGGCCTTTGCATTCATTGCATGTACCCAATAGCTGCGCTTGAGTGCCTGATCTGCGGACAATTGTTCTTGTTTTTCAGTAGCAGACGCCCGTTCTTCTTTTACAGCGGCCATTTCTTCTCTTATTAAATCATAAATTGAGTTTTGAAGAGACTCTTCTTGCTTCTCGGCCTCTTCTTCGGCAGGTTCTTGGGCATTTGCTTCTGCATCTGCTGCCATTTCTTCTGCTGCAGCATCTCGTTCAGCATTTTTTTCATCTCTTTCGGCCTGCGCCTCTTCATCCTCTGCTCTTTGCTCTTCTTCTGCTTCGGAATCTGCAGTTATTGCCGGCCCAACTTCCCCAGTGGCGTCAGCAACGGCTTGTGCGGCCTCTCCAGATGCCCCTACAGCCTCTCCTGTCTCTCCGGTGGCGTCTGCATATGCCTCTCTAGCGTCCGCAAGAGCTTCAGCGGCTTCAGCGGCTTTCTCTTGTGCGCCTTGAATCGTCTCCGAAGCACTCACGGCGTCTTCTCTTGCTTTCTTATCTGCTTCTATTGCTGCTGTGGCTAGGTCGTTGGCCTCTTTTTCTTTGTCTATAGCTTTTTCATAAGCATCTGCTGCTGCAATTGCCAATTCTTCTGCTTTTGCTTTGGCTTCTTGTCCTGCACCAAGCTCTTGTGTAGCCGTAGCCATCTCCGCTTCAGCGCTAGACACCTCTGCAGCGGCCTTTGCTTCCTCTTCAGTAGCTCCAGCCTCTTCTTCATCGGCTTTTTGCTGGTCTGCAAAGGCAGTACCTAGCTCATCATATGCACTAGCGGCCTCTGGTTCTGACTCATTTATAGATTTGAGGGTTTCCATAAGGTATTTGTATGTTTCTTCAGTTAAATCCGACATTTACCGGCTCCTATCTCAGTTTTTTAACATGGTTAATTTGTATATTTGGTCCATACAACTCTTTTAGAGCCAGCCTAACAGCATCTAAAACTGATTCTTTATCAGTTTGATGGTCTATTGTCATTAAAAATGATTTAACAAGCTTAGAAAAGTGTAAAGTCTCTTTACTATAAATAGTTTCTGAAAGGTCTTTTTCAGGTTCTAGCCATTCTTTGGCAATTTTTTCGAACACCTCTTGTTGTGTCAACGGTTTTTTTATGCTCACCTAACATCTAACCCCCTTTAGCTATAATGATATTCTGCATATAGTATGTTATTTTTGTTTAGCCTGCATTAAATGTAAAAAATATGTTACAAAGTTTAGCTAATCAGTGAAAATTGATCTCTAATATACCTTCTTCCTCGACATAAATATAGTCACCTATTTCTGTGACTGCTAAAGTTCTACCTCTGGCATCTTTTTGTGTTGGATATAAGATTATCCTAGTGCCACTTGGAAGCCTTATCATGATTCTTGACTTAACTTCATAATACCATTCGTATTTTTCTGTATTTAATATGTGTGTGTATTCAAACTGGTTATTATTTGAGGGCATTTACTCTCCACCGTTAGAGGAACACAAAAGATCTAATTCTGAATATGAGTATATAGTCTCGTTCTCACCTATTCTCACAATATAAGCTGTCTCTATGTAAACTCCATCCTCAAATTCCATTTCCCTCCAAAGCCAATCTTCAATAATACCACCCGCGAGACTCATAAGGCTTCTCGGCGTGGCAATACTGACTACAAGACCAACTTTAAGATGGTTTAGGTCATGCTCGTTAGTGTTAACTTGAACAAGACTACCTATAGGCCACTCAAATCTATCTATTACACCAGCATGCCCTAACATCTTGTATTACCTCAAGGCATATGCTACTTCTACTAGAACACCCCCTGATGGAATAACAGTAAATATAACTTTATTCTCAACAGAATCGTATACCCAGTCAGAACTCAGAACACCATTTAAAAATACCTCAATGCTGGCCGGTCTTGGATCGTATTGCAAAGGCCATTCTTCTAAAGGCTCAACTTGAGTTGAGGCGTCTGTCACTCCCGGTGCCCAATCGTCTGAACAAATGTCAACGACTGTACCACCAAAGTAGTTTGTAGCTTCCATGTACCTCTCTCCAACATCAATTGCGTTGGGAGGCGTTGTACAAATTGAATCTACTTGCTCAACATTGTTAATGCTAGCCAGATAAGCAGACCCCATTCTTTGAGTGCTATACCATGCGGTAAAATCACTCACTAGTGGAAAGTGTTCGTCGCTTTGCTCTTCTTCGTCTGACACAAATACAATCAGCAGCGCAGCGTCACTTCTCATCCATGTAGAGGCATATGCATTGTTAACCATATATTCATATGCTGAGTCAAATCCTTCTTCACGATGACCCCTACCCATAAGAGAATACATATCCAATGCATCCTCGACATCATCACCGGGCACTAGCGGAAACTGAGCCTCCACAGATGCCTCGTCTGGGTCGTTGCTCAACATTGCTAAACGCCAACCAGACTCTGGTAGTGCGTTCATCATTGCTTCTATACCTGCAATCAATTGAGGGTCGTATCTATTCATTGAACCAGAAGTGTCAATAATCCATAAGATATCAACACCATCTGCTCCCATGGGCTGAGTAAAGTGTTCAACCCATATCTCGTCATCCCATCCAGTGTCTTCCACTTCGACGTAGACAACTTCCGGTTCCCCTGTGTCTCCAACGTACACAACAGTTTCGACTTCTACATACTCAGTAACCTTTTCGCCATATACAACTTGGTAGTCTGGGGATTGACAACCGGTTACTGCAACTGCTAACATCACCATTAAACAAAGTAGCTTTTTCATATGCTATTCTCCCCTAGAACGTAGATGATCTTCTATGTCATCCTCCGTGATATCCCACACTGGAGCAATCCATACAACATCTTCTACAAGCTGTGGTGGCGCAAAATAACTCCACACACCAATGTCAACAGCACTGACTACTCCAATTAATCTTCCTCTCATATCAAACACACCGGAACCACTGGAACCGGGCCATGCATAAGAATGAATGATTATGTGACCGCGTTCGTAACTCATAATCTTTCCGTCAACCGACAGTAAGTCGTGAGGACCGGGAAATCCTGTATAAGTTACTTCTTTACCAATAAGTCTGTCCAAGTTTCTCGGGCGCTTCATTGGTTTATAATCTAATGCGTCCCTACTGTTGAGTTCGGGTATGAGAATAATAGCTACGTCGGTGGTAACTCCATGCAAGATGGGTTCTCCGTATACATATTCTCCGTTTCTTCCTTCAACAATAACGACAGGTTCGTCTTTGACAACATGCTGAGCCGTAACTACAACATAGTGTCCTCCTATTCTCATATACGTGCCTGAACCTCTACCAGACGGCGTTACTACTCTTACAGCAGCACTACGCGCATCGATACGGGCAGATACATAATGAACAGTGGCAGGCTCTATAGACGCAACTTCAGAAGTAAAGCTCTGCACCCTATCACCTACTAAATCTCTCGCCTCGCCACCATATATATTAAACGCAAAAGCGCCGACAGCCAAGCTGACCGCAGCGCAAATTGCAACTTTTATTTTTCGCATTCATGGACCCCTCCTAGAAATATACCACCTAAAGTAACTATGAAGCCCAAAGTCTTTTCCAGCGAAGCGCGGATTTTTTTCTCGATTTTTTTCTCTAAATTTTTCCCTTTGATCGCACTATACAGCCTACCTGCTTCCAGTGACAGCAGCAGAAACTAGTTGCAAATCATAGTGTTTCTCAGAAGTTGGATGCATGCCGTCAAGCCACATCACCTCATAATATTGTAAGGTAACCCCCAACGGACCTTCACCAATATATGTTGGAATTTCGTAATCACTAATCCACTTAAGGGGATCTTTGAGGGAAATAACAATACCAATAACATCTTCTTTCATCGGTACAACAGAATAATACGCAGTACTTCCCACTTCGGGGGGAAATAAATGCGGAGACAACCTAACCAAGTCACCAACCTTGAAGAGTCTTATGTCTTCTTCTTCCTCGCTATCACCCATAACCTATATAGCAAGGATTAACCCCCAGCGGACAAAACTTTTAGATTATGCAGATCGACTTCAACAAGACGAATTCCTTTATCACCACGGACACACCACAGTTTAATCCATTTAAATCGAGCCTTGTATTTTGGAGTCAAATACTCAAAGTCATAATGGTGGGTATAGTGGAAGTCGTGAGCATAAACATCTTCGTCTGTCAAGTTGTCGGTGCTAATAGCAGGGTAACCATCATATATGTTTAAAATGATACCCATAATAGAACCCGGTGGAGGGTCTTCCAGATTACCACCCCATATAATATCAACATGATACGAATAGGCATAATCCACATAAGGGTCGCCATATGAATGCACGGGAGATATACGAACCATATCACCTACACATAGTTCAGCATCCTCGCCATCCAGTTCCACGCAATCTACGCTATTGTCTTTGTTCCCCATGCTCTACTAAGTAGGCTGGTACTACCCTTATCTTTTAAGTTTTGATAACAAATCCGCTAGGCCACGCATGCGTGTGCGCCGGGGCCTTGTCGCCACTTCTTCACATTCGGCTAGGCAACGCTCTATTTCCTCTGTCATATCTTCAGGTATTTCATCTATCTCTATAACAGGCACTTCTTTTATTACTACTTTTCTCTTTCTGTCCATGTCTGGTACCTCCACACTTTTTATATTAGCAAATGTCCCATAAGTAGTTCCATGCCCCATTCAAACTGCCATTTTATTTGTTACGTTTTTGCGAAAGTTATCCTTTTTTAGCCTCAACGTCCTCTATTGCGAACACTAACAGCACTTCACCGTTCTTTTCTCTCATCACTCTGCCCTGCCACTTGCAAAACTTCATGGTGCCTATCTTATCCACTGGTACTGCCCTCGTTGCTTTGGCTGAATACTCACAATAGGCGTACCCGGTCCTCGACGGGCAGGACCATCGCACATCGCCCCCACATACAGGACACCACATCTTGTTTGTCTTGATCACCGTCGCCATACTGTAACTAGATCTCAATTTTACGTTTTTTAAATTTGGCAAATTTTCTTAGTGATCGAACGAAGCGACTTAGTGCGCTCAGGCGCATTGGCCCATATGGTACTTACATCCCGGCATATGGAGGGGGGAGGGGGAGGGGGTAGTACCCTGTCACACGTTAATGTTTCACTTGCTTATATTCCCCTTACAACCTGCCTTATGCTGTCGCATGTGATACATGTATACATTTGCATACAATATTACTACTACACTAGCCCATCCACCTACGGTTAGCCCTGTGTCTATTACCTTCTTACCTATGTCGCATGCCCTCTTACTTTTATTAATAATGTATCCTCGCATAAATGTATCACTCCTTCATTGTGTGCTTGTAACCTGTGTTATCATTATATAAGTATTAGCCTCGCGCCTTTGTCTGTCTCGCCTATAGCTGACACACTTATCCACCCCCGCGATAATGCAGGTTTGTAGTGGGTTATTCGCTGTCACATTTATAATGTTACATTTAGTTAATGTACCCTCGCGCACTGCTGCCCTCGCGGGCTGTCGCATTTGTAGCACTTGACACTCACTTGACATAACCGGACATAAAATGACTTGACAGCATAACCGGACAATAACTGTCCTTGACACGAAATGTCACTTGACAATGCTACCACATATGTACTTGATCCTTACACACTTTCGCACACAATCCTAAACAAATAAACAGATAAGCAGGCAAAATACCCACAATGATCCACTGTTTACCACTATGACCCACAACTAGGGCTTAGTGGATAGTATGCTTTGCACCTCCATTATACCGAATCTTATACCAGTGTACGTTACTCCTATTCCTATGAGTAATGCTATTAGTTTTATTACATGCACAAGTAATGGTAATAGTAGCAGTGCCGTATGATACAGGACGAACGCCGTATATCCCAGCATAGTACCTAACGCTACTGTTGCTATTACTATTAGTGTTACTGGTATTATTATTTTCTTTAGCCTCGACAACTAACTTACCCTCTCCAGATAACGCGATATGCAAGGTTTAATCTCCTTTGTCGCGTTCCAATAAACTTTACAAACCTTTCCTCTGTTTGCTACCTCGACAACAATACCAATCATACCGGGCTTAGGCGCAACAAAAGACACCTCGGTCAAACCGGCGTTTCTCCTTACCATATCGCCTACCTTTAATATCAATGTACCCTCTGAATCTGCCAATCTTTCACCCACAACAATTGTTTGTTTCGGTATTGCACTTGGTATAGTGACGCATTTACATCGGTGTCAACGATAATCCCCATTCTACCTGTGATCTCACTGCCCACCGACTTGACTAAATCGCCTGCTCTAAACTTTGTTTTCATGCTACCACTCCGTAGCGCCATGCTGCGTACATAACAAATACAAACAAAACAATTATCAATGTGTCCTCTATCACTTTCGCCCCTTTAGGTGACGTTCCTCGATGAAAATAGTTTGCACGCCACCGATAGGCAGGACCGAATAACGGCGGTTGCCCTTGCATGCTGATAGCACAACCTCATCCGTACCCACAACGAAACCACCGCGAGCGAGCGCCCTACGAGCCGCGTAGCCTGCGCCAGCGCCAGCGTAGACCGTAGACCCTTGCGGGAACTTGGGCGCGGCCTCATAGCCTGCTATGACCTTTGCGGCAAACTTGTTTTCAACGATCTTGCGCCAATCCTTTAGGGTCGGCACGTAGTCGGGATCGGCTCGGAAGTCGCGAACCTGACGCCCATAATACTGAGTAGTCGCATAGTAGTGGATGCAACGACCGAAATTAGTTTTGATGCCCTCGACATCATTCCGATAGCGATCCGCAAAAGAAGCTGCCGACGCGATGGCCTCCGCACTATGCTCGGAGTCGATGCGGTCGAGAAGCTGCAATTGCTTCGGTGAAAGACTGCGACCAAGCGCGTCTTGACTGATCAGGCTCTCAATGAACCCTGCCGCCCATGATGAACGGTCGCTGATGCGGCTGTCCACGTCCTCAAGGCGCTGGCCTAGCTCGGACGTGGCTCCGGTAGCCTTGCGCTCTGCAAGGGCTTGAGCGGCATTCTGGGCGCGTTCCTCAAGTGAGAGAAAATAACGCTTGCGGCCTGCGGTCATGTAGCTTGACCCTTTGCGCGTGTACCCTCGCTCCATGTCCTCAATCACAAGACGGTCACGACCGGTCAAAGACGTGAGCGCGAGAAGGTCGGCAAAGCGGGATTTCCAAGAAATTCTAGGCATAGATGTAACTCCGTGTCGGTTAGTGACGCTAGTTAGACGTGCCACAAGGGGGTTTTATTCGATTTAATTTCAAGAAAA
>MDSY01072198.1_pt1 | contig 10556 bp, 12 predicted proteins | sample 811131 | NCBI WGS metagenome assembly MDSY01 (sample SAMN05326643, study PRJNA326480) | marine metagenome | isolation source: seawater | place: Atlantic Ocean: South West | collected 2010
TTTATTAAGGTTATATCTTTTTTTTTAAGTTTTACCTCAGCAGAAATTACTCTTGATTGTTTATTTTTATCTTTAAAAATATCATTTTGAATATTATTCAATTTTTTTTTTGAGATAATTGCAACCCCATTATAACTCTTTTGACCAAAGACATAATTCTCATATTTTAAGGATTTTATATCCTCATAAGGATAAGTCTCATCAGGTGTTTTAATTTCCTGCATCATCATTATATCAGGAGAAAATTTTTTTAAATATTCTTTAATATTATCTATACGAGCTCTTACAGAATTAACATTCCATGAGCTTATTAACATTAAAGAGAGAAGGATACGCCGCAACCACAAGAAGATTTACTTTGAGGGTTGGTTATTTTAAATGAGTTACCAATTAGTTCTTCTGAATAATCAACCTCAGATCCTTTTAGCAAATCAGCAGAATTTTTATCAATTAAAATATTTTCATGTTTTAAATCATCGTCATTCTGTTTTTCGTCAAATGAGAAATCATATTGAAAACCCGAACAACCACCACCTTTGATAGCGATTCTAAAAAAGGACCCTTGAGTCTTGCTTGATAGCAAATGATTGATTTGTTTTATTGCTTTATCTGTAAATTTAATTTCTTTAATCATCATAGAACACTGATATTACTAATATAATAATTATTTACCAATTTTAAATGATGAAAAATTACTCAAAAATAGGTCAATTTAAAAGTAAGGGTAGGCTTTTTAAGGAGTCATTGAATAAATATAGAAGTCCTTTTCAAAGGGATAGAGATAGAATAATTCATAGCGCTTCTTTTAGAAGATTAAAGCACAAAACCCAAGTTTTTGTTAATACTGGAGGTGACCATTACAGAACAAGAATTACACATTCGCTTGAGGTGGCTCAAATTGCAAGATCTGTAACAAGATATTTGAACCTAAATGATGATCTTGCTGAAACATTAAGTCTTGCGCACGACCTTGGCCACACACCCTTTGGGCATGCTGGAGAGGATGCCTTAAATGAATGTATGATTGATCATGGTGGATTTGATCATAATTTACAAACACTTAGAATAATTATGTTTTTAGAAAACAAATACTTAAAATTCAATGGTTTGAATCTTACGATAGAAACTTTAGATGGACTTCTTAAACACAATGGACCTTTTGAAGATCTATCTAAGCTAAATAATCTTATAGGTATTAAAAATCTTAAAGGAAAAATTAATTTTATAAAATATCCATCTGTAGAAGCACAAATTGCTGCGTTATCAGACGATATAGCCTACAACAATCATGATATTCAGGATGGACTAAGAGCAAATTTATTTAAATTACAGGATTTAATTGAAATAGATTTTTTTGAAAAAATTTTTAAATCACATAAAAAAAATATCAAAGGAAAAAATGAAGAAATTTTGATATATCAAATTATAAGAGATTCAATTGATTTAATGGTAAAAGATTTAATAAACAACACTTTAAAAAACATTAAGTATTACAAAATAAACAATTTAAAAGATGTTTATAACTCACCATGCACTCTTGTATCTTTTTCAAATTATTTTTCTGAAATAGATAAAGAAATAAGATTTTTTTTAAGATTAAAAATGTATAATAATTCAAAGGTATTAAAAAAAAACAACAGTGGAAAAAAAATAATTAAATCTTTATTCAATTTGATTTCTAAAAAACCTTATAAATTTCTAAGCAAACAAAAATTTAAAAACCAAGAAAAATTTAGAGTTATTTCTGATTTTATTTCAGGGATGACAGATAGATATGCAATAAATTTATATAATAGTAACAAATGAATATATTTGATATTTATCTTGAAAAAATTATAGCTGTAGTTAGACAAGCTCATAAAGATAAGTTAGTCGAAATTCCAGAAAATTTAAATTCAGTAAATGTTGATATACCACCAGTTCAATTCAATTGTGATATATCTACCAATGTTGCAATGGTTTTGGCTAAAATTAACAAAAAACCTCCTATAGAAATTGCCAGTAAATTAGCAAAATTAATTGAAAAAGACGACGATCAAATAAAAACCATTACTGTTGCTAAACCAGGTTTTATAAATATAAAATTTAAAAGTTCATTTTGGAATATTTTTTTAAAAGACATAATTAAAAATAGTAAAAATTTTGGTGTAAATAAAAAAATTAAAAAAAAAAAGTATTTAATAGAATTTGTTTCAGCAAATCCAACAGGACCTCTTCATGTTGGTCATTGTAGAGGTGCTATCTTAGGTGATGTTTTGTCTAATTTATTATCTTTTAATTATCACAATGTAAGCAAAGAATATTATGTTAACGATCATGGTAACCAAATATTATATTTTTCAAAATCTGTATATTTTAGAATAAGAGAACTGCTTAAAAATGAACCATTCCCGAAGGATAACCAAGATCTATATCCTGGTGACTATATTATCGATATAGCAAAGAATATTATCAAGAATAATAATGATTTAGATTACGAGGATTTTAATAAAATATCTTCCAAAATAACCAAACTTTCTGTTGAGGAATCATTAAAATTAATAAAATTAAATCTTAAAAATCTTGGAATTATCCATGATAAATTTATAAGCGAGACTGAATTAGTTAAAGATAATGAAGTAGAAAAAACAATTAACAAACTTAAAAAAAATAATTTTGTTTATGAAGGTAAAATTAAAGCACCAAAAAATGAAAAATCAAATGATTGGATTGAAAGAGAACAGTTGTTATTCAGATCAACAGATTTCGGTGATGATAAAGACAGGGCCTTACAAAAAGAGGATAAATCATGGACATATTTCGCAGGCGATGTTGCGTATCATAATAATAAAATAGAAAGAAAATTTGATATTTTAATTAACATTCTTGGTGCAGATCACGCAGGATATATTAAAAGAATTACATCAGTTGTTGAAGCATTGTCTGGAGAAAAAAATAAACTTATTTGCAAAGTAAGCCAACTTGTTAAATTAATAAAAGATGGAAAGCCTTTTAAGATGTCAAAAAGAAAAGGTGACTATATAACCGTCGAGGATTTAATTGGTCAGGTTGGAAGAGATGCGACTAGATTTATAATGTTAAATAGAAGTAGTGACGTTGAACTAGATTTTGATTTTTCAAAAGTAAAAGAAAAATCAAAAGATAATCCGCTTTATTATGTTCAATATTGTTATGCAAGAATTTCATCTGTTTTTAGAAATGTAGGTAAAAACATTAATGAAGATATTAAAATTGATAAGTTTAATTTTGATTACTCGGATGATGAAATTAAAATACTTAAAAAAATTTCAGAGTGGCCAAAATGTATTGATATAGCTTCCACAAAACTTGAACCACACAGGGTACCAGTTTACTTATATGAATTAGCATCCGAATTTCATTCATATTGGAATATGGGTAAAGATGACGAAAGTAAAAGATTTATAAATTCAGATAAATCTATAAATAATGATAAAATTATTTTTCTTAAAGCAGTTTCTAATGTAATTAAATCAGGAATGAAAATTTTAAATGTAGATATACCTGAAAAAATGTAATGATAAATGAACTTAAATATATATTCTATTTATTAACAATTATATTATTCTTTTTTTTAACAGGGAAGTTTTATTTTTCTGATGATAATAAAAAAAACTATTTTAGAACAATTAATTCCATAAGTAAAAGAATTGATCAATATTCATTAAATTTACCTTTACTTGAAAATGATACAACAAATATAATAGAATTTGTTGAAAATAATGTTTCAAAAAATAAAAAAAAATATCATTTTTGGAAATTATTGGAAAATGATTAAAAATAGAAGAGCTTTTATTATTGGTTTAAGATCCTTGTCTTTAGGTATTAAAGAAAAGAAGTTTTTAACCAAGTATAAACCCTGGGGAGTAATTATTTTTAAAAGAAATATAAAAAATTTTGATCAATTACTTAAACTAACAACTGATATAAGAAAAGTTTTTAATGATAAAAATTATCCAATTCTTATCGATGAAGAAGGTGGCAGAGTTAATAGATTAAAAAATTTATTTGATACCAGTGTTTTTACTGGAAGTTTTTTTGGGAATTTATATAAAAATAATATTAAAAAATTTATTCTTTATTATACAATTTATTCAAAACAAATTTCACATATTTTGAAAAATGTTGGAATTAACATAAATACCTTGCCTGTTTTGGATGTGAGAAGAAGCTATTCAGACAATATAATTGGAGATAGATCATTTGGATATGATCCTAAAACAGTTAGTAAAATTGGTGATTTTTGTATTAAAGTGTTTAATAAAAATCGAATAGGAACAGTAATGAAGCATATTCCTGGTCATGGACTAGCAAAAGTGGATAGCCATAAAAAAACTCCAATAGTCAATGAAGATATCAATGTTCTAAATAAAATAGATTTTTATCCTTTTAAAAATAAAAAATGTTTTTTTGCTATGACAGCTCATGTGGTGTATAAAAAAATAGATAAATTTAATACAGCTACACACTCAAAAAAAATTATAAATTTAATAAGAAATAAAATTAAATTTAAAAATCTCATAATTTCTGATGATTTATCAATGAAAGCTTTAAAATTTTCTATCGAGGAAAATACCAAAAAAGCATTTAGCGCAGGTTGTAATATTGTGTTGCACTGCAACGGAAAATTGAGAGAAATGGAAATTGTAGCAAGAAACTCACCAAAGATTAATAAATTTATAATTACAAAAACCTCACAATTTTATAAAATCTTAAGTTAATATTAGTAATGCAAAATTTTGATTCTGATAATTTTAATGTGGAACTAACGCAATATAATGGTCCATTAGATGTGTTGTTAGATTTAGCTAAATCACAAAAAGTTGATTTAGAACAAATATCTATAACAAAATTGGCTGATCAATTTCACGATTTTATTACTCATGCAAAAAATGTGAATTTAGAACTTGCATCTGAATACTTGGTTATGGCAACTTGGTTAGCCTATTTGAAATCTAAATTATTATTGCCTGACTCAGATGAAGAGGTTTTTAAGGCTCAAGAAGTTGCAGAAAAGTTAAAATTACAATTGAAAAAGCTAGAATTGATAAGATTATTATCTGATCAAATGCTTAAAAGAAAACGTTTAGGCAAAGATGTATATATGCGAGGTATCAAAGGAAAAATAAAATCAATTTATAATAACTCATATTCTGTGACCCTCTATGAATTACTTAAAAGTTATTCAACAGTAGTAATGACAAAAGATTTTCAAAGAATTAATATACCTCGACTACCTGTTTTCACTACCGAAGATGGAATAGAGACTATTAAAAAATTTATAAAGAGTATGATGAATTGGAAAAATATTGAAGATTTAATACCTAAAAACTTTAAATCTAATAAATCTTCCAAACGAACTGGTACTGCTGGAATATTTGCGGGATCTTTAGAGTTAGTAAAGGAAGGTAATTTATTAATTAAGCAAGAAAAACTTTTTTCGGATATATTTATTAAGAATAAAAATGAGTAAAATTAAAAAAAATAATGTAGTTAAATTTCCTGATAATTTTAATCCAGGCGATAGAGAAGTTGAAGCTATAATTTTTGCTGCTGCAGAACCATTGGATGTTGAAACTATAGAGTCAAGAGTTTCTAAAAAAGTAGATGTTTTAAAAACTTTAGAAAAACTCCAAAAATTTTATGAAAAAAGAGGTTTTAACTTAGTTTGTATTTCAAAAAAATGGTCTTTCCGCACAGCTGAAAATTTATCTGAGTTAATGACCCAGCAAAAAAATGTTGAAAAAAAACTTTCTAAAGCTGCAATCGAAACCTTAGCAATTATAGTATATCATCAACCTGTCACTCGTGCTGAAATTGAGGAAATTCGTGGTGTTGCATTTGGGACTAATACTCTTGAAATATTAATGCAATTAGATTGGGTTAAACCTTATGGAAGAAAAGATGTTCCTGGAAAGCCATTACAATATGTAACAACTGATAATTTTTTAAGTCATTTTAGCCTAAAAAAGTTATCGGATTTACCTACCGTTGATGAACTTGGATCGGCAGGATTAATTGATAGTTCTAATATTGATTCCTCTATTTTTGGCACAGGTAAATTTTATCAAGAAAAACAAGAAGAGAAAAAAGAAAATATCTATTCAAACATCGATGAAATGTTGGGTGGTACCTTAAAAAACGATGAGTAGAAGAAAAAGAAACTTTGAATTATTAGTTTAAAAAGGTTATAAATAATCATGAGTATAGGTTTTTGGCAAATAGCAGTAGTAGTAATATTGGTGGTACTTTTGTTTGGAAGAGGCAAAATTTCTAGTTTAATGGGAGATGTTGCAAAAGGAATAAAAAGTTTTAAAAAAGGTATGGCCAGTGATCCAACTGAGGATACAGAGTCAAAAAATATTTCTGAAAATAATCAAGATACAAAAAATAAAGAGTAAATCCGATGCCACAAATTGGCTGGTTTGAAATACTAATTATAGTTGGAATTGCTATAATTGTTATAGGTCCAAAAGACTTTCCTAAAGTTTTGAAAAAAATAGGATCATGGATTGGAACAGGAAAAAAATATATGAGTCAAATTCAAGAAGAAATTTCCGTAGCCAGTGATAATGAAATAGAAAACACTAAAGAAAAAAAAATTAGTAAAAACGAAAATGACAAAAAGTGATAACGAACCAGGTTTTATTTCACATCTAGTTGAACTAAGAAAAAGATTAATACATTCATTTATATTTCTTTTCATTTTCTTTATAGTTTGTTATTTTTTTGCTGAATATTTATATGGTTTTTTGGTAGAACCTTATTCAAAAGCAGTTAAAGATGACGGAACTCAAAGGAGATTAATTTTTACTGCTCTTCAAGAAACATTTCTAACCTACATTAAAGTTTCGTTTTTTGCGGCATTTTTCGTTACATGTCCTTTTATATTAATGCAAATCTGGAAATTTATTGCTCCAGGTTTATACAAGCATGAAAAGTCTGCAATATTACCTTACTTAGTTTTAACGCCTATTTTATTTTTTTTAGGAGGTATACTTGTTTATTATTTGATTATGCCTTTAGCTATTAAATTCTTTTTATCATTTGAATCAACCGGATTAAATACTAATCTACCGATCCAATTGGAAGCTAAAGTAAACGAATATTTATCTTTAATCATGAAGCTAATTTTTGCATTTGGCCTAAGTTTTCAGTTACCTGTTGTCTTAAGTTTATTAGCTAGGGTAGGACTCGTCGATGCAAAATTTTTAAAGGAAAGACGTAAATATGTTGTTGTGATAATATTTGCAGCGGCTGCAATACTCACTCCACCTGATCCTGTTACACAAATAGGATTAGCTATTCCACTTCTAATCTTGTATGAATTGTCAATATATTCTGTAAATATAATCGAAAAAAAGACTGATAATAATGCATAATATTAAAGATATTAGAAAAAATTCTAGTCAGTTTGAAAAATCTCTTAAAAAAAGATTTATAGATATAAATATAAGTAAAATATTAGAACTAGATGAAAGTAATAGAAAACTTATTCAAGAAAAAGAAAATTTAGAAAAAGAAAAAAAACAAATTTCCAAAGCAAAAAATGAAGAACTTTTTAAAAAATCAAAAGATATATCAAAAAAAATAGATTTAATCGAAGCCGATCAAATAAAAATTAAAGATAATTTAGAAAATATATTATCAAATATACCAAATATTCCCTTACCCGATGTTCCAATTGGAAAAGATGAAAGTTCAAATTTAGAAGTTTCTAAATCTGGCAAAATACCTAATTTTGATTTTAGACCAAAGTCGCATTTTGAGTTAGGCGAAAATCTTGGCATGCTTGACTTTGATTTAGCTAGCAAAACTACCGGGTCAAGATTTGTATTTGTTAAAGATAAATTAGCACTTCTAGAAAGAGCAATTTCAAATTTTATGATAGATACACATGTAAATCAAAATGGCTATCAAGAAATATCTCCACCTTTAATTGCATCAGAAAGTACAATGTATGGAACAGGTCAATTACCTAAGTTTGAAAATGATCAATTTGAAATAAAATTCGATGAAAAAAATGATCGTAAATTTTTAATTCCTACGGCCGAAGTTATTTTAACAAATATGGCTAAAGATAAAATATTTCAATTAAATGAATTACCGTTAAGATTAGTTGCTTCTACTCCTTGCTTTAGAAAAGAAGCTGGAAGTTATGGCAAAGATACCAAAGGTATGATTAGGCAGCATCAATTTTATAAGGTTGAACTTGTAAGTATTGTTGAGCAAGAAAATTGCTTATCAGAACTTGATAGAATGACAAACTGTGCTACTAAAATTTTAGACTTGCTTAAACTGCCATATCGAAAAATTATTTTATCTTCTGGAGATATGGGTTTTAGCGCTGAAAAAACTTTTGATATTGAAGTTTGGTTACCATCTGAAAATAAGTATAGAGAAATTTCAAGCTGTTCATCTTGTGGATCTTTTCAAGCAAGAAGAATGAAAGCTAGATATAAAAATAAAATAAATGAAACCGTTTTTGTAGGAACTTTAAATGGAAGTGGTTTAGCAGTTGGTAGAACTTTAATTGCTATTTTAGAAAATTATCAAGAGTCTGATGGTTCAATAAAAATTCCGAGCGCTTTAAAACCTTATATGAATAATCTTGATAAAATAGCTAAGAAATAGAGTTGTTTTAATAATACATATAGTATAAATAATGCTAAAAATAAGGAGTTAAATGTCAAATTCTGGAATAGGTCAATTCATACCTTTAATACTTATATTTGTAGTTTTTTATTTTTTTCTAATAAGACCACAACAAAAAAAAGTTAAAGAGCACAAATTAATGGTCGAAAACCTAAAAAGAGGTGACAAGGTTGTTACTTCTGGTGGAATAATTGCGACTGTTGAGAGAGTTATGGATAATGATAGAGCAGAAATATCTATATCAAACGATGTTAAAGTTGAAGTTATTAGATCAACTGGAATTCAAGGACTTCTAAATACTCCAGAACCTAAAAAATAACATAAATTTAAAGTGTTATATTTTTCTAAAATTAGAATCTTTCTAATAACAATTTTTACTTTATTTTTTGTTTATATATTCTTATCTAATTTTATTAAATCAGACGACAATTTTTTTAATAAAAAAATTAATTTAGGATTAGATTTGCAAGGTGGTTCTTATCTGTTATTGGAAATTGACAGTTCTCCTGTAATCACTCAAAAACTTCAAAATGCAATACCAACCTTTAAAAAATATTTTAAAGATAAAAATATTAATCTTAAAAATTTCAAAATTTTAGATGATAAATTTTTAATTTTTGAAGTTAGTGAAGATAAAATTTCACAAATAAAAGATTCGCTGAACGAAAAGGAAGATAATACCATTAATAATTATTATCCAAGATTTAAAGCGCACAAATATGTTTTTGTTGAAGAAAATAATATATTCAAATTAACATTTTCAAAATATGGTTTAGTGGAGCTCAAAGATGGTTTGCAAAGCCAAGCATTAGAAACGATTAGAAGAAGAGTAGATGAAGTTGGTACAAACGAACCTAATATATTAAAAAGAGGTAACGACAGAATAGTTGTTGAATTACCTGGTCTAGATGATCCCTCAAGAATTAAAAATTTACTCGGCAAAACTGCTAATTTGTCGTTTAGATTTATTATTCAAGGATCAGAGGAAACTTTTGGTTCAGAAAAGTTAAAATTTGAGGATAATTCTGAAGTTGATGCAATAGTTAGTAAAAGAATAATATTGAGTGGTGAAAATTTAATTGATGCTAAACCTTCAATGGACTCTCAAACTAATGAAACTGTTGTAAATTTTACTTTGGACAGAGTAGGAGCAAAAAGATTTGGCAAAGCTACAACAAAGGGTATTGGAAAAAGATTAGCTATTGTTTTAGATGGTAAAATAATTAGTGCACCTGTTATTCAAGATGCAATAGTTAGTGGATCAGGACAAATTAGTGGTGATTTTTCTTTTCAATCTGCAACTGATCTAGCTTTACTCTTGAGATCGGGTGCTCTTCCAGCCCCCTTAAATATAATTGAAGAAAGAACAGTAGGACCAGATTTAGGTCAAGATTCAATTAATTCTGGAATTTTTGCATTAATTATAGGCTTTGCTTTAGTAATTATCTTTATGATTATAAAGTATAAATATTTTGGATTTATTGCAAACATAACCTTAATTTTAAACTTATTTCTATTAGTTGGTATCTTAACTTTATTTGAAGCAACTTTAACTCTTCCAGGAATAGCAGGTATCATTTTAACTGTTGGTATGGCTGTTGATGCTAATGTTTTGATTTTTGAAAGAATTAAAGAGGAAATTAGAAATGAGAAAAATCAAATTTTAGCCTTTGATAGTGGTTATATCAAATCAAGAACAGCTGTTATTGATGCTAATATTACAACTTTAATAGCTGCAATTATTCTTTTTGTTATGGGCTCAGGTCCAATTAAAGGGTTTTCTGTAACATTAGGTGTTGGAATTTTTACAACATTATTTTCAGTCTATTTTATAGCAAGATTATTGACTTCTTTACACGTCAAAAAAAATAAACATAAAGAAA
>MDSY01088690.1_pt1 | contig 10555 bp, 9 predicted proteins | sample 811131 | NCBI WGS metagenome assembly MDSY01 (sample SAMN05326643, study PRJNA326480) | marine metagenome | isolation source: seawater | place: Atlantic Ocean: South West | collected 2010
ATTACTTCTGCAATGAAAATGGTTTCTGCGGCAAAATTAAAAAGAGCTCAAGATGCAATTGTGCAAATGAGACCGTATGCTGTTAAGCTAAAAGAAATCTTAACAAATCTGAGTGCTACACTTGATCTTTCCGAAAATGCATTTTCAGAAGACCGTGACGGAGGTAAGACATTGGTTGTTGGAATTAGCTCGAATCGAGGTTTATGTGGAGGGTTTAACAATAATGTAGCTAAGAAAATAAACCAAACAATCACAACGGAATTTAATAACTCTGAGGATGTTCATGTGATGTGTTTGGGTAAAAAAATCAGAGATATTTACAAAAGAACTGATCGTTTCTTTACCAATGACTTTCTAACTGAGCGTGAGGATGTTTATGCAGACCTTAGCTTTGAGAATGTTTCCGAGGTGGCTAATGAATTGATGGTGTTATATAAAACGGGCGAATTCAATCGTATTTATGTAGTGTACAACCGATTTGTGAATGCGGCAACGCAGAAAGTTGAAATGGAGCAGTTTCTTCCAATTCAAGCACCAGATTTAAGTGAAGATTCGTCAAGCACCGGCGATTATATTTTTGAACCATCGAAAGAGGAAATTATTGAGGATTTAATCCCTAAATCTCTCAAGGTACAGTTGTTTAAGGCTCTTTTGGATTCCAACGCTGCAGAGAATGGTGCACGAATGACAGCCATGCACAAAGCAACAGATAATGCAAGCGAGCTTCAAAAAGAGCTTAAGTTGAGCTACAACAAAGCACGTCAAGCAGCAATTACAAATGAAATTTTGGAGATTGTTGGTGGAGCGGAAGCTTTGAATGCTTAAATTAGTGCAAAACACTCTTTATGGATTCCAATATCAAGGTCCTTATTGTAGATGATCACAAGCTCATAAGTGAAGCATGGTCATCTCTTCTAAAGGACGCTCCAAATATTTTAGTTGTAGGAACGGCTGACAATGAAGATGATGCCTATACCATGTCAATGCAACACAAACCAGATATCGTATTAATGGATATCAATTTGGGGGAAGGTAGCGGCTTTGATGCCACAGAAAAAATCAACGATAGTTTGCCAAAAACACGGGTTATTGGACTTTCTTTGCATGACGACATTACCTATGTAAAAAAATTCCTTTCCATAGGCGCAAAAGGGTATCTAACAAAAAATACTTCTAAAAGTGAATTGGTTCAAGCCATTCACGGTGTATATAAAGGAGAAATATTTATCGCATCCGATATCAAGGATAGATATTTCACCTCTCTTTTAAATGTTGATTCTGAGGCGAAAAAGGAGTTAACGATGAAAGAAATTGAAATCGTGAAATACATCGCAAAAGGCCTTACCTCTAAAGAAATTGCTGAGAAACTTTTTATCTCACATAGAACAGTTGAAACACATCGACACAATATTCTTAAAAAGTTAGATATGCCGAATTCAGCTCAGCTCAGCAGTTGGGCAAAGGACAAAGGTTACGTTTAAATGACACTTGGGTTTACCCCCCCCCATTTATGATTACTTTACGTTTACTTCATAAACAAGCCATAAATAAACCCTACTATGCTTAATCTTAAAACGTTTTTATTCTTTCTACTCGGATTCTTTTATTCCGATTTTTCTTATACCCAAGATTCCAAAACCCAAATTATGGGATCCGTTGGTGTTTCATACCCTTTGCTTGATAATGGCTTGGGCGTCCAGGCTGGTGTCAACGCAAGTTATCAAATTGTAGATTGGTTTGAGTTTGAGGGGCAATTGAGTTACCAGCATTCAGAGATAGAGAGGTCTTTTTTTTCTAGTGATAATTCAAAATTGAACTCTATTGCTTTGCTTTCAGGAGGTCGTTTTTATTTGATTCCAAAAGAGAAAAATACCCGTTTGTATCTTAATCTTTTGCTTGGAGGTTTGTATATAAATGAAAAGGGAGACGGAGCCGGAGACGGATTTTCTTGGCATAGCTTTAGTGCAGGTGTATCGGTAGGTTTATTTGTACAATGTCAAAAGCTTGTTTTTGGTTTGTCTCTTGAGGCACCGCAGTTCCTTACTTTTAAGATTGGCTATCGGTTCTAAATTTAGCTCAATCTCTAAAATCAAAATATCTTGCTTTTTTTATCTTTAGATAACTAGAATTAGAGGTGCGTAGAACCTTTTTTCATTATTCAATGATTGTTTCTGTGAAATACTTTAGCTCGGCAATTGTTCTTTTATCGTTTTTATTTCTGAGTTGTAGAAAGGTCAACAATACTTGTTCGGATGCCGAGTCCGGAAGCGCCTAGTTCTGATTGGTATAGGTCCTATGAAGGCTCAGGAGAGGATATCGATTTAACTAACGATGGTGTAGCTATAGTTGCTGTGGATAATGGTTCTTTTGGTTTTCTTAAAATATCGCCTTTCTAAAAGAAGAAAATAATTCTTGCAGGATATCAACTAAAAGTCATGTTTAATTGTTGTAATGACATATGCAGACGCCCACAACTGAACATTCATATGATTTCCCTACAGATTGGAAATCTATTCAAGATCGAATTCAGGCCATTGATCCGATTAAATATGCATCGACGCGTAACTTTGAGAATGGTGCATTGACTTTATTAGGTCCGTATATTTCTCGTGGTGTAATTTCTACAAAGTTTGTTTTCGAACATGTCAATTCTTTGGATTTGGAATGGAAGTCAACTGAAAAACTTGTTCAAGAATTGGCTTGGAGGGATTATTGGCAGCAGATATGGGTGGAAAAGCAAAGTCAGATTGAGTCAGATTTTAATTTTGAACAAAAAGGTGTTTTGCATTCAGAAGTACCCGCTGCAATTGTTGAGGCAAATACTGGCATTGAAGCCATTGATGAAGCCATTGAAATTTTTTACAAAACTGGTTATTTGCACAATCATATGCGCATGTACATTGCAGCCATATGCTGTAATATTGGAAAGTACCACTGGAGTGCACCAGCCAAGTGGATGTATGCAAACCTCCTTGATGGTGATTTGGCAAGTAATCATCTCAGCTGGCAATGGGTCGCCGGTACGTTTTCCAATAGACAGTATGTTGCCAATCAAGAGAATATCAATAAATACTTTAATCGTAGTAACCAGCGCAATACTTTTTTGGATGTTCCTTATGAGGCATTTAATAATATAGATGTCCCTGCTGAGTTAAAACAAAGTCTTAATAGTATAACTGAAATCATTTACCCTGAGTCTATTTCACCTCGAGAACTCGAAGAGAAGAAAACCTTGGTCTATAATTATTATAATCTTGACCCATTATGGTATGAAGGAGAGAATGTTCAACGTGTTTTATTAATTGAACCGGCTGTATTTGAGCGTTTTCCAATCAGTCAAAAGTGTATGGATTTCGCAGTGGGGCTTTCTACTAACATCAAGGATATTAAGATTTTTGTTGGGTCCTTTACCTCGCTTCAAACGCGGCTCAAAGATTCAGAAATTGTCTTCAAAGAACATCCGCTAAATATTCATTACGTAGGTGTTCAAGAGGATCGAGATTGGATGACTTCCGTTAAAGGCTATTTCCCGGGGTTCTTTAAGTTTTGGAATAAAGCAAAAAAGGAGCTTGTCAAGTGAAAGAAGCATTGAATATTGTTTGGCTAAAGAGAGACCTGCGCTTGCAGGACCACCTGCCTTTTTTTGAGGCTGAACATGATTCAAAATGTAATTACATGCCTATTTACATCATGGAGCCATCAGCAATGGCTTATCCAGACTCTTCTTTAAGACACTTACAGTTTGTGTACCACTCTATTTTGGAGATGAACGCAGTTTTGGCTGCCTTCAACCGAAAGATCCATTTCGTCCATGGGGAAGCCTTGGATGTATTCACCTTTTTAAGTGAAAAATTTGATGTTCAAAACGTGTATTCCTATCAGGAGAGTGGCGTTAAAGCGACTTGGAATCGAGACAAGAACGTTTCTGGCTTATTCAAACTAAAGGGCATCAAATGGACAGAATTTCAACGTGATGGAATTATTCGAGGCATTAAAAACAGAGTCAATTGGGACAAAAATTGGTTTGCTGCTGTGAACTCTCCGTTGATATTGAATGTATACTCGCAGAATAAAGCTCTTGAAAAAATCCTTCCTTTTGAGATGCCAGAAACCCTGCTAAAGTCACTGCAAAATTATCCTGAATCGTTTCAGAGACCCGGGGAAAGTTATGCCATGCGTTATATAAGGTCATTTTGTGAAGGACGAGGTTCGAACTATAGCCGTCATATCTCGAAACCAAAAGAGAGCCGCAAATCTTGTGGACGAATATCCCCTTACTTGGCTTGGGGAAATTTATCGGTGCGTCAGGCAGTACAATTCGTTCGAAACCATCCTAACTATGACGCGAACAAGCGTAGCTTTAACAACCACCTCACGCGACTAAAATGGCGCTGTCATTTTATCCAAAAGTTTGAGGTCGAGTGTACCTACGAAACACATTGTGTAAATCGTGGGTATGAAATCTTGGAATATGAAAGCAACCCTGAATTCCTTGAAGCTTGGAAAAAAGGTCAAACTGGATTCCCACTCGTCGATGCTTGTATGCGTTGTTTGATAGCAACGGGTTGGATCAATTTTAGAATGCGGGCCATGCTCGTCTCCGTATTGTGTTTTCACTTGGATTGCAATTGGAAAAAAGGGGTGTATTTTGTTGCACAACAATTCTTGGATTACGAACCAGGAATTCATTACCCGCAATTTCAGATGCAGGCAGGAACAACAGGAATAAACACTATTCGTATGTACAATCCCATTAAGCAATCTCAAGAGCATGATCCAAATGGCGTATTTATACGTGAATGGGTTCCCGAATTAAAAAACATTCCCATTGAATTTATTCATGAACCGTGGAAAATGACAGCCATGGAAAAAGAGTTGCATGATATAGATAATGATTATCCTGAACCGATTGTAGATTTAACTGCGGTTGCCAAAATTGCTCGAGCAAAAATTTGGGGACACCGAAAACATAAGGATGTCAGAACAGATAGCAAAAGAATTGTTGCATTACACACTAGAAACAATGGAAAAAAGAAAAGCCGTTAACCTTATCTTTCCGCACCAGCTTTTTGAGAAAAACGCTTTGCTTGAGAATGATTGTGAAACATTCATTATTGAAGAATATTTATTTTTTAAGCACTACAAGTTTCACAGACAAAAGATTGCATTTCACAGGGCGTCAATGATGGCATACGCTGATTTCTTAAAATCACAGAACGCCGCTGTTAATTACGTTGAATCTATTGACAAGAAGAGTGATGTTACAGTGCTATTGGAGGAGTTATTAGCATCCGGTATTGAGCGCATAAACTTCTATGATCCTGTAGACAGTTGGTTGTTAAAAAGGTTAAATTCATTTTCAGACCGCATACAGTTGAACATGCTTGAGACGCCTTATTTTATAAATACAAATGAGGACTTGAGTACCTTCTTTCGAGCGGATAAGAAGTCCTTCTTTCAAACGACGTTTTACAAGCAGCAACGCGTAAAGCATAGTGTTTTAATGGATAAAGACGGCAGCCCAAGAGGAGGGAAGTGGACCTACGATGTTGACAATAGAAAAAAATACCCAAAAGGTCAGCAGCCTCCCGAAATTCAATTCCCCAAATCAAGTCTTTATTGGGAGGAGGCCATGCAATATGTTGGGACCCACTTTAAAGACTATCCGGGCGCCCTTGAGTCCAAACGTATTTATCCAATCACCTTCGGGGAAACAAACGAATGGTTAGCACGTTTTTTAAAGGAGCGTTTTGAAGAGTTTGGGATTTATGAGGACGCTATAGTCAAAGAGGAAATATTTTTAAACCATAGCTTGCTTTCGCCACTAATGAATGCGGGTTTGATTTCCCCACGAGAGGTGATCAATCAAAGTTTGCTCTTTGCGAAGAAGAATGATATACCACTAAATTCTTTGGAGGGGTTCATCCGTCAAATTATGGGATGGAGAGAATTTATTCGTGGAATGTATTTGTGCAAAGGAAGCTTCTCAAGAACGCAGAATTTTTGGGGTTTTGAGCGAAAAATACCACAGAGCTTCTATGACGGAACTACCGGAATTGATCCTGTAGACGATACGATTAAAAAAGTCCTAGCCACTGGCTATTGTCACCATATAGAGCGGCTAATGGTACTTGGGAATTTCATGTTGCTGTGTGAATTTCATCCCGATGAGGTCTATCGCTGGTTCATGGAATTGTTCATAGATGCGTATGACTGGGTCATGGTACCTAATGTTTATGGGATGAGTCAGTTTGCTGACGGGGGAACCTTCGCTACCAAACCCTATATTGGAGGATCGAACTATATTAAAAAAATGAGCAATTATGGGAAAGGTCCTTGGACTGATATTTGGGACGGCTTGTTTTGGCGGTTTATTTCTGTAAACCAAGATTTCTTTCTTAAAAACCCGAGGATGTCAATGATGGTTCATTCTTATAATAGAATGTCTGATGAGAAGAGGTCGCAGCATTTAGAAAATGCATCAAGTTTTTTAGCTCAAATAGATCGCTAATAATTAAGCCGAAAAATGTTTTTCGATTTGTTCCTCAACATAGGAACTTACTTCTTCGTTATCAACCTCTTTAAGAACTTCTCCCAAGAAGGCCTTAACCAAAAGCTCTTTAGCTGACTTCTCTGACAGCCCTCTTGAACGCAAATAAAATACAGCTTCATCATCCAATTGACCTGTGGTAGAACCATGAGAACATTTTACATCGTCGGCATAGATTTCAAGCTCAGGTTTTGAGTTTACTGTTCCCGTTTCACTTAGGAGTATGTTTGCATTAGATTGAAAGGCATTAATTTTTTGGGCGTCTTTTCTGACAAATACTTTTCCATTGAAGACATTGGTAGCACGGTCATCAATAACGCCTTTGTAAAGTTCTTTAGAATAACAATGGGCAACCTTGTGGTCGACGGTTGTATGGTTGTCACAGTGCGATTTCCCTTTTAAGGTGTACGCACCATTCATAAAGGTTTCGCAGTTGCTTCCATTGACGTTGATCAATAAATCATTTCTTGTCATTCTTCCTGATAACGGAAACGTATTCATTGTAAAAGTGCTATTTGCAGATTGATTCACATTTTCTCGCTGTAAATCGAATGTATCGATACCATTTTTTTGAATTTTATGGATGCTGAGATTCGCATTTTCTTCCACATCCACAAAAGTTGAAACATTGATGAAACTTGCGTTATCCTGAGCTCCTTGGAAATTTAAAATCACAGTACCTTTTGAGTTTTTTCTGCACTTTATAAAAATTCTTGGGCTTATGTATGTGTTGATGTTGTTTTCGAAAACCAATTCTATAATGCGGTTGTCGGTATTGTCAATATTTATTTCAATGGCAGCAGTACAATAAAGTAAATTTAAGGCATCAAAAGGTTCCTCTGTGCAAACTTCAGGTAACTTATTCCACGAAGTTTTAATTCCAGTAAAATCCGAATGGTTGTCTGTGATTTTACCATTTATGATGTGAACCTTCTCTGCTTTTTCAGTAATAGCAGTTGGCTTAGCGCCATTAGAAATCTCCCCTTTTAGTGAAAGCTTATTTAAGCCATTAACGTTGGTGTATTTCCAAGCTTCAATTTTCCTTGTAGGGAAGTCTGATCTCGTCAGTAGAGCCAATGCTTTTTCTTTTGAAGCCTCTGAAATAGGAAGTTCGCTTAGACGAAGCTTCGTTCTTAGGATATCGAATTTAGTTTGTGTAAGCACTTCTTCCATTATTTATCCTACTTGGGTTTCTTCTTTGATCCAATCGTATCCTTTTTCTTCAAGTTCAAGAGCAAGGTCTTTATTGCCTGTTTTTACAATTTTACCGTCATACAGTACATGAACATAGTCTGGAACTATATAATCCAAAAGTCTTTGGTAATGAGTAATTACAATGGACGCATTATCGGCAGATTTTAACGAATTCACTCCTTTTGCCACAATTCTTAACGCATCAATATCTAATCCTGAATCAGTTTCATCGAGTACAGCAAGTTTAGGATTAAGCATGGCCATTTGAAAGATTTCATTTCTCTTTTTTTCCCCACCGGAGAAGCCCTCATTCACAGCGCGTGAGGCGAGTTTGCTATCAAGCTCTACAATTTTAGATTTTTCTCTTACCAATGCCATAAAATCCTTTGCTGAAATAGGGTCTTCTCCTTTTGCATCTCTGATTTCATTGATTGCAGTTCGAAGAAAGTTGACATTAGATACACCCGGAATTTCTACCGGATATTGAAAGGCTAAAAATAAACCTAAGTGTGCCCTTTCTTCAGTTGAAAGTTCTAAGAGATCAGCTCCTTCAAAAAGGACCTCTCCTCCGGTTATTTCGTATTCCTCTCTTCCTGCTAAGATGCTAGCAAGGGTGCTTTTTCCTGCACCATTGGGTCCCATTATTGCATGAACCTCGCCTGCGTTAACAGTCAACGTTAATCCTTTAAGGATTTCTTTGCCTTCGATACTGGCATGTAAATTTTTTATTTCAATCATTGCTTTGATTTATCCTACAGAGCCTTCAAGGCTAATTGCAAGTAGTTTTTGTGCTTCTACCGCGAATTCCATAGGAAGTTGATTTAGAACTTCCTTGCAATACCCATTAACAATGAGACTTATTGCTTTCTCCTCAGAAATACCACGCTGTTTGCAATAGAAAAGTTGGTCTTCTCCAATTTTAGAAGTTGTAGCCTCATGTTCTATTTGAGCACTAGGATTTTTACATTCAATGTAAGGGAATGTATGCGCGCCACAGTGATCAGTCATTAATAATGAGTCACACTGTGAAAAGTTTCTCGCTTTATGTGCGTTTTTGTGAATTTGAACCAACCCTCTGTAAGAGTTTTGAGAGTCACCGGCTGAGATGCCTTTGGATATAATGGTACTCTTGGTGTGCTTTCCAAGATGAATCATTTTCGTTCCAGTGTCTGCCTGCTGGTAATTGTTTGTTACTGCAACAGAGTAAAATTCTCCTACAGAATGATCACCTTTTAGTATGCATGATGGATATTTCCAAGTTACTGCAGAACCCGTTTCAACTTGGGTCCAAGATATTTTTGCGTTTGTTTCGCATAGCCCTCGCTTAGTTACAAAGTTGAATATACCTCCTACACCATTTTTATCACCAGGATACCAGTTTTGAACGGTTGAGTATTTAATCTCGGCATCTTTGAGCGCTTTGAGCTCTACCACTGCTGCATGTAATTGATTTTCATCTCTTTGTGGAGCTGTACATCCTTCAAGGTAAGACACATAAGATCCTTCTTCCGCAATGACCAGTGTGCGTTCGAATTGCCCTGTGCCTCCCGCATTTATTCTGAAGTATGTAGATAACTCCATTGGACAGCGAACGCCTTTAGGAATGTAGCAGAATGACCCATCTGTAAATACAGCGGCATTTAGTGCAGCATAAAAATTATCTGTATGTGGTATAATTGTACCCATGTGCTCACGAACTAGTTCGGGATATTCCTGAACTGCTTCTGAGAAAGAACAAAATATGATACCAAGTTCTTTCAACTTGGATTTAAAAGAAGTAGCAACGGAAACAGAGTCCATTACAAAGTCAACAGCTACACCCGTAAGTTTTTTTTGTTCTTCTAATGAGATGCCCAATTTTGACATCGTTTCCTTCATTTCTGGGTCTACATCATCCCAAGACTCATATTTTTTGCTTTGTTTTGGTGCTGCGTAATAAGTAATTTTTTGAAAATCAGGCTTTTTATAACGGACATGAGCCCATTCCGGCTCAGTCATTTTGAGCCATGCCTTGTAGGCATTTAGCCTATATTCAAGAAGCCATGAAGGCTCCTCTTTTTTGGAAGATATTAAACGAATAATATCTTCATTCAGACCCACTGGAATTGTCTCAGTTTCTACATCCGTAACAAAGCCGAATTTATAATCTTGATTTTCAAGATCTTTTGCCAATTCGTTTTCCGTGTATTGTCCCATATTTGATTAACCCTTATTTAAACTGAAAAAGATTCTCCACATCCGCAAGTTCTGTCTGCATTTGGATTTTGGAAAACAAAACCTTTTCCATTTAGTCCACCAGAAAAATCTAGTATTGTCCCTAATAGGTATAAATAGCTCTTTTTATCTACAACAACTTCAATACCGTTGTCCATGAAGCTAGAGTCATCCTCTTTTCTCTCGTTGTCAAACGTCAATTGATACATTAATCCTGAGCAACCACCACCCTCAACTCCAACGCGGATAAAGAATCCCTCCTTACCGTCATCTTCCATGAGACGTATGGCTTGTTTTTTTGCTGATTCAGTAACAGTAATCATTCCTAGCGTCTATTTAGATTAGTTTTAAGTAACCTTGTTTGTATCTGCAAAAGTACTACATTTTAACGATTGCGGCAAAATTACTATTGTCTTGTGTTGTTTAAACATTTCAATTCAAAACTTGTTTTGAAAGCATGGAAAAGAAAACATTGATAATTGGTGGTACGAAAGGAATAGGAAAAGCAATTGTTGAACAGCTATCAGATCATGAATGCTTTATAGTTTCAAGGAATGAATCCTCACTTTCAAATCATTTTATGGTAGACGCTCTTTC
>MDSY01109799.1_pt1 | contig 10553 bp, 9 predicted proteins | sample 811131 | NCBI WGS metagenome assembly MDSY01 (sample SAMN05326643, study PRJNA326480) | marine metagenome | isolation source: seawater | place: Atlantic Ocean: South West | collected 2010
ACTTGTAGGGCCTTAAAAAGGCCAATGCGGGCCCAAGACCGCCTAAATTCTTTGAGCTTTCACGTTCTTCTTCATTCATCGCGGCATTATGTCCATGCGACCTCCAAGTTGCACCCATAAGCGGGATTTTTTCTAAACTAACTTTTAGACCTCACAAAAAGTCACTCCAAAAACTGCTAATTAGAAGCATTGCCGGGCGATCTAAAAGCAAAATCCTTTCAACCTAAAAGATTCTCAGCCCACTCTAGTCAGGCACTTGCGCTTGCCAAAGAGTGCAAGGCACACTGACGAAAAGAAAAATAATCAAACTACGAGAATAATTATGCCGACAGACATACAGTGGACAGATGCCAAGGACAGCAACCACAACATTACCCGTGAATTCCGTATCCAACGCAATGGTGTGCGCGACATCACCGGTGCTTTATGGATACCCCCGGCATCAATCGACCGCAAAACGCTTATCTGCTGTGGCCACGGCGCGTCAGGTGATCGCTATCAGACACCCATAAGCCACCTAGCCGAACGCTTTGTTAACGCAGGACTTCCGGTCCTATCTCTAGACGGCCCAGTACACGGCCTACGCAAAGTTGGCGAAGGCGGGCGTAGCGCGTTTTTTCCAGAGTATCAACGCGACAATAGCTTAATAGATATGACTGATGAGTGGGCCTGCGTAGTCGACTTGATAAAAGCAGAAATGGGTATAGCAGACCTTGCGTATTTTGGGCTCTCTATGGGCTCTCTATTCGGCATCCCCTTTATCGCAAGCAGAGAAGATGTCTCAGTAGCCGCGCTTGGCTTAATGGGTGTGCAAGCAAACTTTCCCCATGGTGCAACATTGCTCAGCGATGCAGCGCATATTGAATGCCCGTTATTGTTTCTGATGCAGTTAGAGGACGAATTATTCAACCGCGAAGGGTGTCTTGATGTGTTTGACGCCTTCGCCTCAAAAGATAAACGCTTGCACGCAAATCCCGGCCTGCACCCAGAAGTACCTATGGAGGAAATCGACTTTACCTTTGACTTTATGTTCGCTCATATCAACGGCACCGAACCGAAAAAGACAATAAATATAATCTCCGACTGACAGAGCCGCAAACGGCAGAATAACATAGTAACTGTTTGCTAATTGCGCATCGCTAATCAAGGCTCAATGCGCATCAACCAATAATATACCTGCCCGCTCTTTTGGAGCATGTTGAAAAGAATAACTGGCCATTGACGCTGTTAATTAGGGTGCCGTTACAGGTGATCAAATTAAACATCTACGGTAGGGACTTTTGCAGACATAAAAGTCCAAATATTCATCAGAAACCCAAAATCCAAACGCGAAGTTTGATCTGGTTCAGAAACTCCAACTGATCTCGGATTAGAGGCGAAAGTTAATTTTTGGTTAGCGTCAAACTCTAACAATGAGATCGAGGAGATTACGCAGTCGGTAAAACGTTATTTGTCGTTTTGGCCATCTCAAACCGTTATTTGTGTCTTATACCAAGAAGCACTAAAACCACTTACCTTAAGTTAGACAACGCAAAATTGTTTAACTTTTCATTGAGGTTAATGGGACTAACTCGTTAAGGTGCACAATCTCAAAGAACCACCGAAGAAAAGCCAAAATAGCTCAACAAAAGGTATATGGATTGAAAATCGCCTAGAGCGATTATTACGCAGGATACGACGAGGACCGAAATGACTGACATGACCGAACTTGAATATTTAGAAACAGAAACAGGCGAAAACCCGGTTGGTTGCGTCATATGGATGCACGGACTTGGTGCTGACGCTAGTGACTTTGAGCCACTAGTGCCTATGCTACCGCTGAACCAACCCCTGCGCTTTGTCTTTCCCAACGCGCCGATACGCCCCATCACTGTGAATGGCGGCGCAGAGATGCGTGGTTGGTACGATGTGGACCCAAGCTCTTCTGTGGTCGGTGGCAAAGATATTAATGAGTCAGCAGAAGCCATTCGGGTTTTAGTAGAAAATGAAATAACCAATGGCTTTAAATCTAGCCAAATAGTGTTGGCAGGATTTTCTCAGGGCGGTGTTATTGCCCTAGAACTTGGTTTGTGTACAGATCAGAAAATGGCGGGTATATTGGCACTATCTACCTACGTACACGACCATCAGCGCCTCACTGATCGGGTCGGGTTTGTCAATATCGATACACCCATATTTATGGCGCATGGCGTCAATGACCCGGTTATCCCAATTACGCGCGCCATTACTTCGCGCCAAACATTATTGGATCTGGCATACCCTGTTGAATGGCAAGAATACGCTATGGGCCATCAGGTTTGTCCTCAAGAAATTAAGCATATAGGCCAATGGCTAAATCAGATTTATCAAAACTAGTTGCCCTACTACCCAGTCCTGAGGCTTGGGTAAATACGGCGCTGCAAGACTTTGAGAGATTTCTGCAAGATCATGCATCTGCAGAAAAAAAAGCATCTGGTATGGCCTTAAGCATGGCTTCTCACTACCCAGATCGTTTAGATCTGGTCAGTGCCATGGTCGATTTAGCAGTGGAAGAACTCAATCATTACCGCGAAGTGATGCGCCTTTTATTAGGCCGAAAAATCGGCCCCAGCGCAGATCGCAAAGACGCCTACGTTACTCAATTAAATAAGCAGGTACGTAAAGATGCCGAGTATTTTTTACTCGACAGATTATTGGTTGCTGCAGTGGTAGAACGCAGGGGCGCCGAACGATTTGGCCTTATTGCCAAGCATATTACTGACCCAGAGATGAAAAGGTTTTACGCCGCTATTACCTCCAGCGAAGAGCGGCACTGGCAGTTATTTGTGCAACTGGCGTGGGCTAATTGTGCAACTGGTGACATCGAACAACGCTTCAATGAATTGGCGACCTACGAGAACAACTTGGTCAGCACGCTGCCCGTTGCCGCGACCCTACACTGATTTAGGTAATTGGGTAAAATATGAAGGACCCAATTGAGCAATACCTAAGCAGTCACGCAGAACCCGAGTCCGCGGACCCACAACTTTTACAAGCATCAGCCCTTGCGGCTAAAAGCACCTACGCCCGATGTTTGGTAGTTCCCGCTTTCGATGAGGCAGAGGATTTTCTGTCTTGCCTATTGCGCAACATCAGTGATCGACAAGATTTGCTCGTGATCATTGTCGTAAACGCGCCCAAAAATGAAGGGCAAACAGGCTATACCCCTGAACCAACCCAGCGCACACTAAGGCTGCTACAAGCCCTGCTAACACCGAACGCAAAGCACACCCGAGACTGTGGCAGGTTAATAATTGATCGGGTTAGTTTTAAAAGGCAAATACCGCATAAGCAAGGTGTTGGATTAGCTCGAAAGATCGCCAGCGACGTAGCTCTCGCACTATACCACAGAGGCCGCATCTCCTCACCATGGATCTACCAGACCGATGCCGATGCATGCTTACCCCAGGACTACTTCACTACCCCCATGCCAAAACGGGGATGCGCCATATTCCCCCACCGGCACATCAGTGATGACGACGAGGTTAATGCTGCCGCCCGGCTCTATGACTTACATATGAGTTATTTTGTCGCCGCATTGAGAAAATACGGTAGCACCTATGCCCACCCCAGCCTTGGAAGCACGCTGAGCATTCATGCCAAGGACTACGCCAGCGTCAGAGGCTATCCAAAACGTAGCGCTGGCGAAGATTTTCATATCCTAAACAAGTTAAGCAAGGTCACACCGCTAACCCTTTTGCCTAGCCCAAGCATTGACGTGCAAGCCAGAACATCGACCAGAGTCCCTTTTGGTACTGGTCCAGCATTAAGTCGAATCATCGAAAATTTACGCCAGCAACCAGATGGCAGCGGTTATTTGAGCTACAACTATAAAAGCTTTGCGCTTTTAGCCAAAGGTTTAGCTGAGCTAGACGCCGCCTGCCAAAATCCACCAAGAATTGAGTTCAGCTTGGCGGTCGGCGAAATCCTCAATGAATTGGGTTTACAGAAAGTTTTACCCCGACTATCAGACACAAACTTCCCGCCAACTCAGCGCCAAAGGATAGCTAACGAATGGTTCGACGCTCTAAAAACCCTACGCTTTCTCCATCTTGCTAAACGCTTTAACCCAGATAAATCGCTGCTCGAAACTCTTCGATTTGAAGCTAGAGAACTACTACTGGTGATTGAGTAACCAATCCGGCTATCTGCGACCAAAACCGTGCTTGGTTTAATCACCACTAGCAACCACTGAGCGCACCTAAATCTGCCGCATAATTAGCAGTTAACAGTGGCGGACAATCCCCGTAGACTGACATCTCCCTGAGATTAGGCTGCCCTTAGGAAAAAACAGTACAAGCCTCAAATACTCACAAGCTTTCTATTTTCTATCAGGTAGAGATCACCCGATGGCCACAGTTTTTATTGACGGACAAGTAGGCACAACTGGTATCGAAATCAGCGAGCGATTAAGTAGTCGCGCAGATATCGAATTGATTAGTTTGGGCAATGATGAGCGCAAAAGCCCGTCGGCACGCACACGCCTGCTGCAACAAGCTGATGTTGCAATTCTATGCCTGCCAGATGACGCCGCAGTCGAGTCTGTCGCGTTAGCAGACAGCAAAACCAGAATACTTGATGCAAGCACTGCACATCGTACTCACCCAGACTGGACATACGGACTGGCAGAACTCAGTACAACAGCTCGTGAGGAAATTGCCAATGCGCAGTTTGTCTCCAACCCAGGCTGCTACTCCCAGGGTTTTATATTACTGATAAGGCCCCTGATACAAGCTGGCCTGCTGCCGACCAGCACACCACTACGTTGCCACGCCCTATCTGGCTATTCCGGTGGCGGAAGACAAATGATCGAAAAGTTTCGTGACTTTTCGCCAAAACAGGCAGATACCCTTGGCGTACAGAGTTATGCACACCGCCAGCAGCATAAGCACCTGCCCGAGATGCTTAAGTACAGTGGCACCGCTATCCAACCCATATTCACTCCCAGTGTTGCCAATTACTACAAAGGCATGTTGGTAGAGGTGCCCTTATTCACAAGCGAGCTAGCTAACTCATCGCCAGCGCAAGTGCACGAAGTTCTTTCGCAGCGTTACATCAACGAACCCTTTATCAACGTTGCATCGCTTGGCGCTGAAGAACTCCTGGACTGCGGCTTCCTAAACCCAACAAGCTGCAATGACAGCAACCGAATAGATCTCATAATAATGGGCGATGCCCGGCGCGTCATTCTCTGCGCGCGTTATGACAACCTCGGCAAAGGCGCGGCTGGCGCAGCCGTACAAAACTTAAATATTATGCTTGGTATAGAGGAGTCGTCAGGACTATGAATATACGGTTGGCGCAACGTTCGAGAGCAGAGCTAGAAAAACTACAACAAGAATTGGACGCGGCTTACCAGGGTCTAACTCCAGCCCAGGGCGGCAATCAATTGAAGCTAGATTTGAGTCGCGGCAAACCAGGTGCGGAGCAGTTAAATTTAAGCAACGCTCTGGAAGAAGCCCTTGGCGGCGATTTCATCAGCTCAGACGGATCAGACACCCGTAATTACGGCGGCATACGTGGCATCAGCGAAGCGCGGGAATTAGGCGCCGAACTTATGAGCGTTCCTGCTAATGAAATTATTGCTGGAGGCAACTCTAGCTTGACCATGATGCACTTGGTGCTAAGAACAGCAATGAGCCTTGGCCTATGGGGCGATGATCGTCGCTGGAGTAATTGCCCAACAGCAAAAATTTTGACGCCGGTACCCGGTTATGACCGGCACTTCGCATTGGCTGAACATTTCGGTCTAAAAATGATCAGCGTTCCAATGAATGACAACGGCCCAGACATGCGAGCAGCACTAGAGTTGGTGGTGAAAGATGACAGCATCAAAGGGATATGGTGCGTGCCCAAATACGCTAATCCTACAGGTTGCACTTACAGCGACTCTGTAGTCGAGGCCATTGCAGCGCTACCCAAACAGGCTAAAGCCGATGATTTCATTGTTATGTGGGACAACGCTTATGCCGTCCACGACCTTAATGATCAAGGCGAGCACCTAAAGTCCATTCGTGACGCCGCAATATTGCAAAATACCCAAGACCATATTGTGCAGTTCGCTTCCACTTCTAAAATTACCCATGCAGGATCAGGGGTTGCCTTTATCGCTGGGGCAGATGAGGTTTTGGCCAACCTAGAAAAACACATGGCAGTGTTTACTATTGGTCCGGACAAAGTAAATCAATTGCGCCATGCGCGATTTTTAAAGGGTCGCTTGAAAGAGCATATGGCTGCACACGCTGCAATCATCCGGCCAAAATTCGACCTCGTATTGAAAAGTTTCGAGCAAGAATTGGGCGACTTAGGCATAGCCACTTGGACTAAACCTAAGGGTGGCTACTTTGTTTCCTTAGACCTTCAGCCCGGCTTAGCCAAAGAAGTGGTAGCAATGGCAAAAGCAGTTGGTCTTACCCTGACGCCAGCAGGTGCAACATTTCCTGGCGACCACGACCCCGAAGATCGAAATATGCGAATAGCGCCTACCTTTGGGTCCTTAGATGAAATTAACGCAGCAATGGGTATCCTGACGCTGTGTATAAAGTTAGCCAGCGTACGCAAACTGGTGAGCGACAAAACTTAAATTAGGTATTACATGTTAGAAGACAATGGCGAAAATAAAAATTTAGACAAGGCCAAAGAAGAAATTGCAGCGGAAAAACCCGCTGAAAATTCCATATTAGATGCGCCTGCCAAACTGATAGAACCAGAAAACGAAGCAGTAGAGGCCAGCGGCACCGTTGACAATGTTGTAGCAGAACACGCGGCGGAGCCTGACTCCGAACAATACAGCGAAACCAGCAATGAGCCCTCTACAGAAGAAGTCGCAGAAAGCGCTGACGAAATGCCAAACGATGGCATTGAAGAAACCGTTAGCGAAGCAGTTGCCACTGAGAAGCCTGTATTTGAGGAGGCCGCTATCGAGGCAGACACTGCCACTGATGGAGTTGTAAAAACTGAAGATGCGGAGGACCCAACACAAGCAGCAGCGCCAGAAACTGAAGCGACCGCAGAGGCCGCAGATGTAGACGAACCCGTGCGTTTTCAAGAACTAGCGCTCCCAGGTCCATTGGTCGCAGCGGTAGATGAACTAGGATTCGAATTTTGTACGCCTATCCAAGGCAGATCACTCCCTTTCAGCCTATCAGACTACGATGTTACAGGTCAGGCACAAACAGGTACCGGTAAAACCGCAGCATTTTTAATTACGTTGTTTACCCGCTTTTGGGAAAACCCCCTGCAAACAGAACAAGCCTCGGGCACGCCCCGCGCACTGGTATTAGCACCTACGCGGGAACTGGCTATGCAAATTGAAGGAGACGCACAAAGCCTGAGCAAACACATGGGCATGCGCACAGTTTGCGTCGTTGGCGGCATGGACTACGGCAAGCAGCGCGAAGAACTTGAAGAAGGCCCAGTAGATGTATTAGTTGCCACACCAGGGCGACTGATAGATTTTGTAGAAAGACGAGAAATCAATCTACGCGAGGTAGAAGTTTTGGTAATTGATGAAGCCGATCGCATGTTAGACATGGGCTTTATCCCTGACGTGCGACGCATTGTTTTGCAGACACCGCACAAGCGTAAGCGTCAAACTTTGTTCTTCTCCGCAACGTTTAACGATGCTGTTATGCGCTTAGCGCAATCTTGGACCATCGATGCAGAGCACATTATTGTCGAACCCGAGAGCGTAGCGACAGATACTGTAGATCAAAAATTTTGGTTGGTAGGCGCACGAGAAAGACAGAAGGTACTGTTCCAATTCCTAACCCAAGCGCAACCTGAGAGAGCAATCATTTTTGCCAACAGGCGCGATCAAACTCATCGCATTGTCGAGTTCTTACGAAAAAAAGACATTCATTGTGAAGCGCTAGCCGGCGACGTTCCGCAGCGCAAGCGCATGGCAACTTTGGCCCGTTTCAAAGAAGGCAAGCTGCGCTACTTAATTGCAACAGATGTTGCAGGCCGCGGTATTCATGTAGACGGGGTTTCTCATGTTGTGAACTACGAATTACCCGACGACTCGGAAGACTATGTACACCGTATTGGACGCACCGGCAGAGCTGGCGCATCTGGTATATCTATCAGTTTCGTTTCTGAAGATGACGCTTTTAATCTACCTGCACTGGAACAATATCTAGGCACACAGATCAAATGCATCCAGCCTGATTTACTAACCGACAGCTAAAGAAAGCTGGCGAAGCTGCGAGTTGGAAAAAACTCATGACTGAAAAAAAATCAGACGATGCCGCAACCCAAGGCCTGGCTGCCGTCACCCAAGTGGCGGTAGTTCAGCATAATGCTGGGGTAGATGTGGAGGCTAACTTATGCAAGTTAGAGTTACTCTCCTCACAGGCCGCCAGCGAAGGCGCCCAACTCATCACTTGGCCTGAGGCATTCGCGTACTTAGGCCGGCACGATGGCAAAAAAGAGATTTTAGAATCGCTCAGCGAAGCCGGCCCAATCCTTAAGCGCTGCAGAACATTAGCACGTAGCCTCAATAGTCACCTATTATTGGGTGGATTCCACGAATCGGTAGACGGCGATCCTGACCGCTGCTACAACACCAGTGTGTATCTAGACGAAACCGGCAGCATTCGCGCGACTTATAGAAAAATCCACCTATTTGACGTGAGCATTCCTAACGGCCCACAACTCATGGAATCTAAGCGGACAGCGCCGGGTAAAAAAGCCGTATGTGTGGACGCCCCCATGGGCAGCTTAGGCCTAACCATTTGCTATGACGTGCGCTTCCCTTTGTTATACCAACGCTTAGCCAGCATGGGCGCTGTTGCGATCACAGTGCCGTCGGCATTTACCGCTACGACGGGCGCTGCGCATTGGCACACGTTACTCCGCGCTCGGGCCATTGAAACCCAAAGCTATGTTATTGCGCCCGCGCAGCATGGTGCACACAGCGCCAACCGCGCCTCCTACGGGCACTCACTCATTGTCGACCCATGGGGCGAGGTCATTGCTGAATTACCCGAGGGCGACGGCTACGTCATTGCCGCAGTGGACAGCGAAGAAGTAAACCGAATTAGACGCGAAGTACCCAGCCTCGCTAACCAAAGACCCATAGACTAGCCGATGAGCAACCAACTAGAGCAACAAAGTTCTCGCGTTAGCGGCCAAATCGTTTTCTTACTTGCAGCATTAATTATTGTTGCAGCGGGGCTTAAATCCTCTCAGGAGATTATGGTGCCGTTTTTATTAGCGGCATTTATCGCTACCATCGCCGCAACGCCTATGTTCTGGCTTCGAGCCAAAGGCGTACCCACAGGCCTGGCACTGGCGTTAGTAGTGGTTGGTATATTCACCGCCCTTCTGTTAATCGGTGCGGTAGCTACACAGTCTACTTCAGCGTTTATTGCGAAACTGCCCTTCTATCAGGAAAGACTCGTTAGTATTCAAGTAGAGGTTGTCCAAGCGCTAGAGGGCCTCGGTATCCCTATAGATTTATCCAGTGTGCTTGAGGGCTTTTCACTCAGTTCGGCACTTAGCTTTGCTGGCTCCACACTGGCAAGCTTAGGTAATTTATTGAGCAATGGCTTTTTAATCATTCTCACGGTTATCTTTATTCTTGCTGAGGCCACTAGCTTTTATCCAAAGTTGAACTCAGTACTGAGTAACCCAGAACGCGACCTGGTGTACTTCAAACGTTTCGCTAACAACATGAACCGCTATATTGCTATCAAAACCTCCATGAGTCTACTTACTGGCGCACTAGCAACAATAGCGCTGTGGCTATTAGATATCGATTTCCCCGTGCTTTGGGGACTGCTAGCCTTTCTCCTCAATTTCATCCCCACCATTGGTTCAATTTTCGCTGCCATACCGCCGTTGTTATTGGCACTCATTCAGCACAGCCCTAGCGCTGCAGGTGCAGTAGCGTTGATTTTCTTCCTCATCAACATGGGCGTAGGCAGCATTCTAGAACCCCGCTACATGGGAAAAGGGCTAGACCTTTCAACTTTAGTAGTATTTTTATCTCTGATTTTCTGGGGCTGGATATTAGGCACTGTGGGCATGTTTCTCTCGGTGCCTCTAACTATGACCGGAAAAATTGCTATGGAAGCAAACCCAAGAACACTGTGGTTAGCACGACTACTAGGTCAAAGCGTGAATGAAAGTGCGGCAGAGGACAAAGAAAGTAATAATGCACTGCCTGGTACATCAGACGCGCCAGTGGATAATCACAACAACTCCATTAAAAGTGGAACCCAGAGCCAGCCTAAGCAAGAGTCACATAACCAATGAGTCAATTCGAACGGCCAAATATTGCGGCCATGCAGGGGTATAGCTCCGGCGAGCAGACCTGGAAAAAAAACACCATAAAACTCAACACAAATGAAAATCCTTTTCCTACAAGCGCAAAAGTACAGGCCGCGCTAATGGAGTTCGCAACGGCGGAACTTAGGGTTTATCCACAACCTACCGCTGACAAATTACGAGACGCCATTGCTTCACATCATGGCCTTACCCGCGACCACGTTATGGTTACCCACGCTGGAGACGAGGCACTGCGATTGGCC
>MDSY01031273.1_pt1 | contig 10550 bp, 11 predicted proteins | sample 811131 | NCBI WGS metagenome assembly MDSY01 (sample SAMN05326643, study PRJNA326480) | marine metagenome | isolation source: seawater | place: Atlantic Ocean: South West | collected 2010
AGCTAAACCGCCTTTCATATCAGCTGCACCTCGGCCAACTAGCATGCCGTCGGTTATCGTTGGTTCAAAGGGGGGAGATTGCCATAAATCTAAATTCCCTGGTGGTACAACATCGGTATGACCAGCAAAACAAAATACTGGGCTTTCACTGCCGCGACGAGACCAAAGGTTGGTAGTGTCTTCAAACACCATGGTTTCATTATTAAAGCCACTTTTGCTGAGTAATTTAGCCATGAGCTCCTGACAACCGGCATCTTCAGGAGTAACAGATTGTTTAGCAATAAGTATTTTTGTTAATTCAATAACGTTAAGTTGAGACTTGTTCATTGTTCAAATATTCTCTGGTAGTGTTCTGCCTTAAAGCCAACATGGAGTTGGTTATTAATGGCTAATAAAGGTCTTTTAAGCAGAGTTGGCTGCTCGATAACGGCGTTAAAAATGTTGTCTGAAGAAAGATTGTTTTTAAATGACTCTGGTAAGTTTCTATAGGTTGTACTGCGCTTGTTAAGCATAGCTTCCCAGTTAGAGTTGCTCAGTAGTGAGGTTAATAATGTTTCAGAGAGCCCCTGAGTTTTAAAATCATGAAAGATAAAGTCGATGCTTTTAGTACTAAGCCATTTTTGCGCTTTTTTAACTGAATCACAGTTTTTTATGCCATATAAAGTTGTCATGTCTGGGTCTTCGTTGTTAGATGATTTGATAATTATTACTGCGTAATGTTGTAATTGCTTCGGCAACCGTATTTGATTTAACTAAAATGTAATCGGTATCAAAAGTAGAAATAGCAAATATACTAATGTTTTCTTGTGCTAATACTGTTGAGATACTTGAAAGAATACCTGTAAGCATGAAACCAAGAGGACCTATTACTTCAAAAGCTTGCCAATTAGGCTCAACTTCATCTGATTCTATACTCACTGATTCGGGTAACACAATAGAAATTTCTTCAAATGTTTTGGCAATAAAATATATATTGGCTTCAAATACGGCCATAGGTACTTGACTGTTTACCGGTAAACTATGAATAGCAAAAGTTTCTTCTAATAATTTTAAAGTAAGTTTTGTCATAGGGGCATTATTCGCCTTTGTTTTGGTTACTGATATAGCGTTTAGTTTGTGCTCAAAATATTGCTATTACTATGTTTGCTGTAAAATAAAAAGTCTATCTTAATCTGTAAACGCAGATACCTTTACCACTAATAATAGTATATACGTATATTTAAAACGACTTATCTAGATAATAGCGTAAATAGTGTAATTGTTTAGGTTATTTATTGATTAATTACACTGTTTGTTTAGGATAATATAAAAATGATATCCACAAATGCTGTGGACAGTGTTGTGAGTATCCTTTTGCTATCTCTATAAGTACATGTTTTAAAAACTTTTTTGTTGTTGTTTGTTTTTTTGTCAGCTAGTATTTTATTTGTTACTGTTGAGTAAAGTTAATATATGATTACAACTATACAAATAGATGAATAAGTATGTAAAAGTAAGCTTTGAATTGTATTTAATGTAACTATTTACCGTTATAAAAATTAATCTGTCGAGTATTGATGGCTTAATCATCACTCATCAATCATCAATCATTTCTTATCAATCAGCTCTTATCAATCATAGTTCAAGCTAAATAAAATCAGTTGTTTATGCGTTTACATAACCATTTATTAACTGAAAGAACTCGATGATATAATAATTTTGCTGAGTAAACCCTCACTTTATGCTATGTTTAACTTATTAGTTGTTAACCTGCGAAGCCTATGAAAATGAGTGTTTTTGAAATAATCAAGTTGGGCCTTAAGTACCTACGACTTTGGCCTGAAAAAGTTGAATTGGCCAGCTACTTTGAAGAATATAAGTCTATTCAAGTCACTCGCTTAGTCTGTAAATATTTACCTGGGGTTGCTGTATTTATTTTTATTATTCAACTCTACTTAGGTGGCTTTAATGCTTTACCTCAAGCTATTGTTTACACCTTATTTATTTTAAGTGTTCCGGTGCAGGCATTAGTTATTTTAGGTATAAAAGCTGATAAATTTCTCCCTCCCGGTCTTGCCAATTGGTACAAAGAAGCGGTGGCTAAAATGAATCAACAGGGTGGGCATATAAAACTCTCGCTTTCTAAACCACGTTACCTTGATCTTGCCAGTTTACTTCACTTTAGCTACTCTAGTGCGAGCTATCGTTCATAAATTTTTGACATTAACTGGTCTTAAGATGTGTTAGCCATCAGGCAACACAGAGCTTATTTTTGATAAAGTCGAATTAAAAAATCAGCCTGACAACTAAATTTCTGTGTGTTAGACAGCTTGTTTTTGACTTGTTCAGTGGCCTTAAAAGCAAATGGTGTCATTGACAATAAGTTTAAAATATCTTCGCCACTGTTTAGGGTCATTGAATAACTAAGTTGTTCTTGATGAACAAGTGTCAGTTGCTCTATGGCCGTTTTATCAATGTCATGCTTATTTGCCTGCTGGTATATTTCGGTTTTTAATTCGATTAAATGTTGTTCTGCCGGAGTCACCGTTATTAGAAAGCCTTGGAGTTTAAGTACTCTGCTCAACTCTACCTCTAAAATAGGGGCATAGATTGAAACTATCCAATCAATAAAGTTATCTTCAAACGGTAAATGCGATAATGTCGCCACACTAAAATGACAGGAAGGGTATTTCTTTGCTGCTTTTTTTATCGCTTCTTTAGCAATATCAATACCATAAACTTGATTGTTTAACGTCACGTGTTGGCCAGTATAATAACCTTCACCACAGCCAGCATCAAATACAATCGCATTGTTGGGCGCATAGTGTTGGTAAATTTCAACTAACCTATCTCTCAATGGTTGGTAATACCCTTGAGACAAAAATGAGCGGCGGGCATTGACCATGGCTTTGTTATCGCCAGGTTGTTTTGAGTGCTTTAGTTGCACAGGTAGTAAATTTACATAGTTTTCTTTGGCTATATCAAAGCAATGATTATTAACGCAACGCAACACCCCCTTTTGATAAGACAATAGTTGTTGGCAAAGAGGGCAACGATAATGTGGTAATGCATTCATAAAGGATTTTTTATCTGATACTCGGGGCAAAAGCCCCTTTTATATAGTTAGTTTACATTCAGCGAGATTAATCACTAAATGTAGACCAAATAGGTGCATGATCAGACGGTTTTTCAATACCTCGCAATGGGTAATCAATATCAGCTTCTATGCACTTAGCGGCGAATGGTTTAGTGGCTAACACCACATCAATGCGAAGCCCTCTGTTGTCATCAAATCCACGAGAACGATAATCAAACCAAGAATATTTTTCTTCAATGGTGGGGTGAAGTGCTCTAAAGGTATCAATAAAACCCCAATCCATTAGAGTCGTCAGCCATTGGCGCTCTTCAAGTTGAAAACTACATTTACCTGTTTTTAACCAACGTTTACGATTAACTTCACCAATACCAATATCGATGTCAGAAGGTGAAATGTTAATGTCTCCAATAACCACTACATTGTCTTCAGGGCTATGATTTTCATTAAGATAGGTCATTAAATCTTTGTAGAATTGACGCTTATAAGGGTACTTTGTTTCATGGGCTACATTTTCACCTTGCGGAAAATAACCATTTAATATGGTTACTGCTTCACCATTATTATTAGTGGTTTTAACCATGATCATACGTTTTTGTGCATCTTCTGAGTCGCTTGGAAAGCCTTTAGTCACTAATTCAGCCGGTTTTTTACACAGCATGGCAACGCCATAATGCGCTTTTTGTCCATGAAAATAGACCTGATATCCCATGGCCTCAACATCGGCAAGTGGAAAGGCATCATCGTGCACTTTAATTTCTTGTAAGCCGATTATGTCAGGCTGATGTTTATCAATGATCGCTTGTAATTGATGTAAGCGAGCGCGAAGGCCATTAATATTAAACGAGATGATTTTCATAGTATGAGTCTATTATTAGGTAGTGGGAAAATTTAGGATTATTGCCTATCAATCTATCAAGGCAATGAGTAAATCACTTCTCTATAGTAGCAGTTTTTAATTGTTGGCGAATAGTACTTTATGATTCGTATTAGATTAGATTACATTAAATTGCTCCGAACTTAAAATAACAGTTGGATGATTTTTTGTGTAACTAGCTGATTTTACCACACGCATGCTTTAAAGTGTGCGCGGCATAAAGATTCATAGCGTTCGTTGCCGCCTACTTCTATTTGAGCGCCGTTGGTAACTGCCTTTCCGTGTTTGTCTCGACGCACAACAAAATTTGCTTTGCGTCCACAATGACAAATGGTTTTCAATTCAATTAATTTATCGGCCCAAGCGAGTAGGGCCGCACTGCCAGCAAATGTGTCTCCAAGAAAGTCGGTTCTGATCCCATAGGCCAGCACAGGAATATGATAATTATCGACAATGTCAGTTAACTGTTTAACTTGTTCTGTGGTTAAAAACTGAGCTTCATCAATTAACACACAATCAAGTTTTCCCTGTTTATGTTGTTGAGTCACTTCTGCATAAATATTGCTGTCATTATTAAATAGCTGAGCGTCTGCTGATAACCCTAATCGTGAACTGACTTTACCGTGCGCAAAACGATCATCTATTTTTGCTGTATACAATAATGTGGCTAAACCTCTTTCCTTATAATTGTAGGAAGATTGCAACAAATGTGTTGATTTTCCAGCATTCATGGTGGAATAGTAAAAGTATAATTGAGCCATGTTTTTCTCTATTGTTAATCAATGCTGCTGTGATATTTATTCAGTTTATCTCAGTTTTTATTTGATTTTGTCTGAACACATAAGGCAACAATGTTTCATCAATACGACTGAAACTGTTTGAATCAAAGCGATTAGCACAGGTGTTAAATAGTTTTTATTATGACTGAAATTATCGCTGATCATAAACTAATAAATACGCCGGCGATAGCTGCACTCATTAAATTAGCAAGTGTCGCTGCTAACATAGCTTTTATGCCAAGTTTTGCAATGTCGTGTCGTCTATTTGGGGCCATAGAACCAATGCCACCGAGTAATATTGCAATTGATGATAAGTTCGCAAATCCACATAAAGCAAAGGTGATCATCACCTGAGTGGCAGGTGATAAGGTGTCTTTGACCGCAACAAAGTTTGCATAAGCAAAGAATTCATTGACCACTACTTTCTGGCCGATAAAGCTACCTGCTTGCAGCATTTCCTCAAATGGAATACCGATAACAAAGGCTAATGGGGCAAATAAGTAACCTAGTAACCATTCAATAGTGATGCCTTCAAAGCCCATTTGTAAGGTGATTGTCGCTACCAAGGTATTTAATAACGCAATTAATGCAATAAATGCCAACAGCATTGCCCCTACATTAGCTGCCAGCTTCAACCCTGAAGCTGCGCCAGAAGCTGCTGCATCAATGACATTAACGGGTTTGTCGTCGGGCTCTACCAAAGCAAATTCTTGTGCTTTTACTTTGTCATGTTCGGTTTCGGGTAATATTATTTTAGCCATTAATAAGCCACCCGGAGCAGCCATAAAAGATGCGGCTATTAAGTACTTTAATTCGACACCTAAGTTAGCATAACCAGCCAAAATTGAGCCAGCAACTGAAGCTAAACCACCAACCATGATAGCAAATAATTCAGATTGACTCATTTTAGCAATATAAGGACGCACCACTAAAGGTGCTTCAGTTTGGCCAACAAAAATATTAGCTGTAGCTGACAAAGACTCGGGTTTACTGGTGTTAAGTAATTTTTGCAAACCACCGCCCACGACCTTAATTACCCATTGCATAATATTTAAGTGATAAAGTACCGCAATTAATGATGAAAAGAAGATAATTACTGGCAATACATGCAGGGCAAAAACAAAACCAATGCCATTAGTGGGGATGGCTTGAGTGCCTAAGCCGCCAAAAACAAAATCTATGCCCGCATTAGCACTATTAATGACTTGCTGTACTCCGTTGGTAATGGATGCGAGTACATCTTTGCCAAAGGGCAAGTATAAAACAAAAGCGCCCAGCAATATTTGCAATATAAACGCGAAACCAACGGTTCTTAGATTGATAGCCTTGCGATGGCTTGATAACAAATAAGCCAATACCAATAAAATTACTATTCCTATTAGGCCATGTAATGCAGCAAAATTCATACGTTCCTCTTTGACGTTAATTTATTATTATTTTTACTATTATTATTAATCGGTGGGAAATGATCACAGCCACAGTGTTATGTGATTCTCTCGCGTTACTTTTACCGTACTTATGTTGCTATTGTAGGGTGTTAATTAATCGTACTGATTGATCAATTCTCGCATTTTAGCTTTTAGAACTTCAATAGCCATTCTATTTTTACCCCCTCGGGTAACAATAATATCGGCAAAAGACTTTTCTGGTTCAATATATTGATAATACATTGGCCGCACTGTTTCTAAATATTGATGGGTAATTGAGTCTATAGTGCGTTCACGTTCTTCGGTGTCACGATTAATACGTCGAAGCAAACAAATATCTAGAGGCGTATCCATATACACTTTAATATCAAAGCATTGTCGTAATTCTGGATCAGAAAATAATAAAATACCCTCAACTAAAATAATAGCGGTTGGTTCAAGAAGAGTAGTTTGTTCTGTTCGTGTATGAGTTTTGTAACAATACACCGGACAATTAACGCTTTGGTTATTGATTAAATCATTTAAGTGCGATGATAACAAAGAATGTTCAAAGGCATCAGGGTGATCGTAATTTGCTTTATCTCGCTCGCTAATTGGCAAATGATCTTGTGCTCGATAATACGCATCTTCTTTGATAATAGAGATACTTTGTTGACCTAATTCAGGCAGTAGTTCTTCATAAATAGTTTGTGCTAAAAGCGTTTTTCCCGAAGCAGATGCACCTGCTATCGCAATAACAGTAGGTTTACGTGTTTGCAATATGTTTGCCTTTGTAAGATAAGCGCTAAAACTTAATTAGGTAATTGATAAAATAACTGCTTTTTTGCGTTATTTACCTAAAGAAGCCATGAATTTTAATAACTATGCGCTATAACTAAAATACTAATAATGCTAAATTACCACAAGTTGACCATGTGGTCATGAATATTCTGTTTTTTTATTAGGAAGAGTGTAATGGCAAGAGCAATTATTTTAGTGATGGATAGTTTTGGCATTGGTCATGCCCCTGATGCAAAAGAATTTGGCGATGTGTCAGCTAATACCTTTGCTCATATTGCTCAGCAGTATTTTCAGCAAAAAAACACCTTGTTGAACCTACCTAATCTGTCTGCTTTAGGGTTAGTTGAATCGTGTTTATCTGCGGGTAAAGAAGCCTTTCCTATTGGCGAATATTCACTCAATAAAGGCGCTTATGGTTACGCTGCTGAGATCAGTACAGGAAAAGATACTCCAAGTGGCCACTGGGAAATGGCAGGGGTTCCGGTATTATTCGACTGGGGATATTTTACTGATAAAATAAATAGTTTTCCATCGGCATTAATAAGCAGTATCAACAAGGTGAGTGAATATGACGGTATGCTTGGTAATTGTCATGCTTCAGGTACCGATATTATTGCTCGATTGGGGCAACAGCATATTCAAACTGGCTTACCTATTTGTTACACCTCTGCCGATAGTGTTTTTCAAGTTGCCGCCCATGAAAAACATTTTGGTTTAGACGCGCTGTATCGTTATTGCGAAACCGTTAGAGAATTACTATCAGATTATAATATTGGTCGGGTCATTGCTCGTCCGTTTATTGGTGAAACGGCCAGTGACTTTGCGCGAACCGGCAATCGACGAGACTATTCAGTGCTGCCACCTGCACCCACGGTATTAGATAAGTTAACTGCAGCGCAAGGGCAAGTGATAAGTGTTGGCAAAATAGCTGATATTTTTGCTCATCAAGGTATTAGTATTAAAACTAAAGCAACTGGAATTGATGCTTTAGTTGATGCAACTATTGCGCATTTATCAGATGCGCCTGAGAAAAGTTTAATTTTTACTAATTTGGTGAATTTTGACCAAGATTTTGGTCATCGCCGCGATGTATTGGGCTATGCCGAGGCATTAATGGCATTTGATAAACGATTACCTGAAATATATGAAGCAATGAATAATGATGATATTTTATTTTTAACAGCAGATCACGGCTGTGATCCTACCTGGCCTGGTAATGATCATACCCGTGAATATGTGCCTGTTTTGGCTTATCATCACAACATTAAATCGGTAAATTTAGGTGAACGTTCTACTTTTGCCGATTTAGGACAAACGTTAGCCGAAATGTTTGCACTTGAAAAAATGGATTACGGAAAGAGTTTTTATCAAGCATTGAATGTAGTTGAGTGAAAAAATTACCAACATTGAAATGTATTACTATTTTTGGTATCAATTAAAATCAATAAAAATCAATAAAAGCCAATCAATTTCCACTAACCACCAAGTATCAAGTACCAAGTACCAAGCACAAGCTAACTTGACTAGTTATGTTAGCTTGCAATGAAACAGGTTAAGCATCTTTTGTTTAAAGGTTCTGATAAAAAACAGCAGGCATTTCCTACACTATGCTTTCTAAAGTGAGTTCCATCATCTCATTAAAGGTGGTTTCTCGTTCATCAGCTGTGGTTTGTTCACCCGTTTTAATATGATCACTTACCGTGAATAAAGCCAGCGCTTTTTTACCCAATTCAGCAGCAACGCCATATAAGCCAGCAGTTTCCATTTCGACTGCCAAAATACCGTGTTTTTCCATTACCTTAAACATTTCAGGTTGAGGTGTGTAAAACAAATCAGCGGTAAATATATTACCAACGCGCACCATTTGGTTATTTCTTTCTGCGGTATTGACCACTTTTTGTAATAATGAAAAATCAGCACAAGCGGCGAAATCACACTGGTTGAATCGTTGACGATTAACGTTTGAATCAGTACTGGCTGCCATGCCAATAACAATATCACGCAGCTGAATATCGTCACGCACTGCGCCACATGAGCCAATACGAATAATATTTTCTACACCATACTCTTGATAAAGTTCAGTAGCATAAATAGAAATTGATGGAATGCCCATGCCTGAGCCCATCACCGAAATAGGTTGTCCTTTATAGGTGCCGGTATAGCCGAGCATATTTCTGACGCTGGTCACACACGTCACATTGTCTAAGTATTTATCTGCAATATATTTGGCGCGTAAAGGGTCGCCAGGCATTAAAACTGTTTTTGCAAAAGCATCGGGTTGTGCTGCAATATGTGGTGTTGCCATGAGTGTTAACCTTGTGTTGGGTATAAACAATCATAGTAAGTTTCTAGCCAGTGATGAAAGAAAAACGCTATTCATTCAGGTGCTATCAAGGATGTTTTACTATAGTTAATCTATAAAAAATGTAATGTTGATTTATTACCTTATGTTAACTGAAAAACCGTTCTGCAATCAATTGATAACCGATACCCCCCAAATAAATACCAAAAATACCAGCTATGCCAGATAATACTGGTGGCGCAGGTAAGGGTAATTTAATTAACGAAAAAACGATACCGACTAAGGCGCCTGCGGCTAAGGCAAGTAAAATTTCTGTCATGTTAACTCCTAAGTGATTAAAAAGGGCTACGTGTTTTATTTTGTGCTTTGTTAAGTAACTGCTGTTTTTCGCTGTTAGATAAAAAGCTTGCATTTAATGCATTGATTTGTAACTGTTTAAGTTGCTCGTTACTTAAACCTAACTGTTGCTTTGCTATACGATATTCGTCAGCTAATTCAATATTTTCAACAGCAGGATCGTCGGTATTTAAACAAACCATAAGGTTATTTTCTAGAAAAACTTTCACTGGATGTTGTGATAAATCGGTGACGGTACCTGTTTGGTAGTTTGAAGTTAAGCAAGATTCAATCGCAATATTGTGTTGCGCCATATGGTGCATAAGTTTTTCATCAACAGCGCAGGCAACGCCGTGACCAATGCGTTTAGCGTGAAGCTGTTGAATAGCTTGCCAAACACTAGCACTGCTTGCTGCTTCACCTGCGTGTATAGTGACTTGTAAATCAGACTTATATACTTGGGCAAAGTGATCAACAAATAATTCACCGGGATAGTTACTTTCATCACCGGCTAAGTCAATGGCAACCAAGCTTTCTTTATGTGCCAATAAACTTTTAAGTTCTGTTTGGCAACGCTCAATACCAAAAGTTCGGCTTAAAATACCAATTAAATTAATGTTAATGTCGAAGTGTTTTATACCACTAGTCACTCCATCAATTACTGCTGCAACGACTTCGGTAACATTAAGTTGATGGCTTTTCGCCATATAATAAGGTGAAAATCTTAGTTCAGCGTAATCTAACCCTGCATAATAAGCATCTTCAACGTTTTCATAAGCGATACGTTTACAGTCATCTAATGTCTTTAATACAGCGACACCCCAATCAAGTTTTTTGAGAAAAGCTAACAAATTGGCTTCACTGTCTTGCACTTGAACATGAGGTAAAAAGGTCGTTAAATTTTTAGCTGGCAAAGCAATGTTGTGTTGTTTAGCTAATTGCCAAATGGTGGAAGGGCGAATATTTCCATCTAAAT
>MDSY01072635.1_pt1 | contig 10549 bp, 12 predicted proteins | sample 811131 | NCBI WGS metagenome assembly MDSY01 (sample SAMN05326643, study PRJNA326480) | marine metagenome | isolation source: seawater | place: Atlantic Ocean: South West | collected 2010
GCATGGAAGAAAGAAACAATCAAGAATACTTCTGAATCACAGTTCAATACAGAATTTGAATGTGAGTTTCTTGGTTCTATTGATACTCTTATTACACCAGCAAAATTAAAAACACTTGCATATCGTGAACCTATACAATCTAATGCTGGATTGGATATTCATACTAGGCCTATAAAAGATCATACGTATATGATCACGGCAGACGTTTCTAGGGGTACTTCAAATGATTATTCAGCATTTATTGTTGTAGATGTAACAGAAGTTCCATACAGAGTTGTTGCAAAATATAGAGATAACGAAGTAAAACCTTTACTTTTTCCACAAAAAATATATGATGTTGCTCGTGCATATAATCAAGCTTTTGTATTAATAGAAGTAAATGATATAGGTGAACAAGTTGCAAGTACTATGCAGTTTGATCTTGAATATGATAATTTGGTTATGGCATCTATGAGAGGCCGAGCAGGACAAATTATGGGCGGCGGGTTTTCTGGTGGTAGAGCTCAGTTAGGTGTAAGAACTACTAAAGCTGTTAAAAAAACAGGATGTTCTAATTTAAAACAAATTGTTGAGGATAGTAAAATTATAATCGAAGATTATGATATTATAAATGAATTATCTACATTTATTGTTAAAGGACAATCATTTGAGGCCGATGAGGGTTGTACAGATGATCTTGTTGCTTGTTTATTTATTTTTGCATGGGCATCAGACCAACAATACTTTAAAGAACTTACGGATAGTGATATTAGAAAAACTATGATGCGTGAACAACAAGACGCACTAGAACAAGATATGGCACCTTTTGGTTTTATTGTTGATGGTTTGGAAGACGAAAATGTAGGTGAAATGGTAGATGAATATGGTACAAGATTTTCACCAGTTGTTAGAGACTATAGTTCTAATTGGTAATTATAATAATTCTATTAAATCATTTTCTAATTTAATTTTACAATTATAGCATAAAATTTTAGAGTTGTCAATATATTCTTTTACTTTTTCTCTACTTTTTTCATTTATACCGACACGCCTAGACATACTTCTTATTTTTTTATCGTGAGGATAAAAGGATAAACACATAGTTTCACTTTCCCCACAATGTATACAAGACTTTTCTGATAGATAATCATTTAACCAGATTTGTCTTTTTTGATAATTTCTTTTTGTAGTACGTTTAATGGTTTCTTGATACTGTTTATAGTGTGTATTCATACTTTTATTTATATGCTTAGTAACATATAAAAACACTCTTTAGGAAATCATTTTTTATAAATATCTGTATTAACATAAAAAAAGAAAAGGAGTACACACATGAGTTTTTTAGTTTCTCCTGGCGTACACGTTAAAGAAATTGACCTTACTAATGTGGTTCCTTCTGTAGCTACTTCTATTGGTGCTATCTGTGGGCCTTTTGAAAAAGGGCCTGTATCAGAAGTTACTAGTATTGGTTCAGAGGAAGAACTAGTAAAGGTTTTCGGTAAACCAAACGGAAGTAATTTTGAATGGTGGTATACCGCTTCAAATTTCTTACAGTATGCTAACGATCTAAAAGTTGTTCGAGCGGAATCTGCGGTTGTTAATGCTGTTGCTTCTGGTTCGGCTATTCTTATAAGAGACACAGATCATTATCAAGCATCTTTTTCTGCTGGTCAAGCATCAGTAGGTGAATGGGCTGCAAGAACTGCTGGAGCACATGGTAATGGTATTGGAATTTCAATTTGTGCAACAGCAGCTGCATACGAACAGAACCTTGGTTCTTCTAACCAGACAGTTACCGAAGATGCTGTTGGTTCAACTGTAATTAAAGTTGACTCTGGCACTGCATTTGGTGTAGGCGATATTATTGCATTTTCAAGTGCTGATGCATCTTCTGATCCAAACGCATTTACTCATATAGTTGGTGATGAAGGTAATGAATATGAAGTTACTGCAATTAATACTCATGACCTAACAATTAGATTAAAAGATGATCCAAATGGTGCTGGTGTAAAAGCAGCTATTCCAGACAATACGTTTATTAGACGTAGATGGCGTTTCTATGATTTATTTGATGGTGCGCCTGGCACATCTGAATGGGCAACAAAAAATGGTAGAGGTTCTGGCGATGAACTTCATGTTTGCGTATATGACACTACTGGTGCTATAACTGGTTTTGACGTAGATACTGTTGGTAATAGAACAAATGGTATTATGGAAACATTTTCCAATCTTTCTAAAAATCCAATAGCAAAAACTGCTCAAGGTGGTGGAAATTATTATCCAGATGTAATTTATAGACAATCTGAATATGTATATTGGATGGATCATAATTCTGGTGGTTCTAATTGGGGTACAGATACTACATCTACATATACCGCTGTAAACACACCAACTATTAGCACTCTTGCAAGTGGTACAGATGATTATGCTGTTACTGCTGGTGAATTACAACTTGGATATGATAAATTTTCTGATACTGAATCACTTGACATTAATCTAGTTCTTGGAGGCCCAAGTGGTGGAGTTGCAGACACTAAAGATGGTCAAGATACACACGTAACAATGCTTACAGACTTAGTTGAAAAACGTAAAGACTGTGTTGCTTTTGTTTCTCCGTATCGTGCTGCTACGGTAAATGTAACATCTAATATTACTCAAGCAGATAATGTAATTGAAGCATTTGATCTCTGCCCATCGTCATCTTATGTTGTTTACGATAGTGGATACAAATATATGTACGATAAGTACAATGATGTATATCGCTTTGTACCGCTAAATGGTGACACTGCTGGACTTTGTGCAAATGCAGATAGGGTTGCTGATCCTTGGTTCTCTCCAGCTGGTTATAACAGAGGCGGTGTAAGGGGAGCGATTAAACTTTCATTTAATCCAACACAAACGGAAAGAGATCGTTTATATCGTGCAAGAGTTAATCCAGTTGTCAATTTCCCTGGCCAGGGAGTTGTACTCTTTGGTGATAAAACTGCTCTCACAAGACCAAGTGCATTTGACAGAATTAACGTCAGAAGGTTGTTTTTGGTTCTTGAAAAAGCAATCGCAACTGCGGCTAAGTTTCAACTCTTTGAATTCAACGATGAGTTTACAAGAGCTCAATTCCGTAACTTGGTAGAACCTTTCTTGAGAGATGTTCAAGGTAGAAGAGGTATTTTTGACTTTAAGGTAGTCTGTGACGGTACTAATAATACCGGCGAAGTTATTGACCGAAACGAGTTTATTGGTGATATTTATATTAAACCCGCTCGTTCTATTAACTTCATAACCCTAAACTTTATTGCGGTACGAACTGGTGTCGCATTTAGCGAGGTAGGAGGTTAATCATGGCTAATATAGATGACTTTAAAGCAAATTTATTAGGTGGTGGTGCTCGTGCAAACCAATTTAGAGTAACGATTACTCCGCCTCCTGGCATTGCAATTGGTTTAGATGTACGTAGAACATCTTTTCTTGCAAGAGCTTCAAATCTTCCAGCTCAAACATTAGGTGAAATTCCTGTACCTTTTAGAGGCAGAAACATCTATATTTCTGGTGACAGAGAGTTTGAGACTTGGACAACTACATTCATGAACGATACTGATTTTATGATCCGTAACGCTATTGAATTGTGGATGAATGGTATTAATGATCTTGCAAATAACACTGGTGTTATTGCAGCTGCTGATTATCAATCAGACCTAACAGTAGAACAATTGGATAGAGATGATACTGTATTGAAAACTTATATTTTCAAAAGTGCGTTTCCACAAACAGTTGCAGCTATTGAACTTGGTGCAGATACCACTAATGCTATCGAAGAGTTTGAAGTAACATGGAGATACCAACACTTTGAAGCTTCTGGCGTAAACTTCTAAAATAAAACTACTAAATAGTAGAAAATAGGAGTTATTATGGCAGAACTGTTTGGGTTCAAGATTACTCGTAAAGATGAGGAAAAGGGGAGTGAACAGTCGTTCACTCTCCCTACTCCCGATGATGGCACAATTGATGTTGCTGGGGGCGGGTTTTACAGTTCCATTCTAGATACGGATGATCGAACAAAAAATGATCAACAATTAATTGTTAGATATCGTACAATATCGCAACAACCAGAGTGTGATGCGGCTATTGAAGACATTGTGAATGAGGGTATCGTTGCAAACGAAGACGATATGCCTGTTTCAATAATTCTTGATAGGCTTCCATATTCGGATACTATAAAAGAAAAAATCAAAAAAGAATTTGAAGAAGTATGCAGACTTTTAAACTTTAATGTTAAAGGTCATGATATTTTTAGACGGTGGTACGTTGATGGTAGGCTTTTTTATCATAAAATCGTAGACACTAAAAATCCAAGAAAAGGTATTACAGAAGTTCGTTGGATTGATCCTCTTAAAATTAAAAAAGTACGAGAAGTAAAAAAAGATAAATCTACACCAATGGGGCCTGATATGGTTACAGGGGTGGAAGAATATTATGTTTACCAAGAAAAACTAGGTAATCAAAAAGAAACAAGTATGTCTACTTCTCAAGGCTTAAAAATTGCAAAAGATTCTATTACGTATGTACCTTCTGGATTAAATGACGGTAATACTGGTAGAGTTCTTTCATATTTACACAAGGCAATTAAACCTGTAAATCAACTAAGGATGATTGAAGATGCTTTGGTTATATATCGCATTTCTAGGGCTCCTGAGCGCCGGATATTCTATATTGATGTTGGGAATTTACCTAAAGTAAAAGCAGAACAATATCTCAAGGATGTTATGAATCGTTATCGTAACAAACTTGTGTATGATGCAAGCACTGGTGAAATACGTGATGATAGAAATCACATGAGTATGTTAGAAGATTTCTGGCTCCCACGAAGAGAAGGTGGTAGAGGAACAGAGATTACTACACTTCCTGGCGGTGCAAATCTTGGTGAAATTGATGATATTGTTTATTTTCAAAGAAAATTATATCGTTCCCTTAACGTACCAATTTCAAGATTAGAAGCGGAACAAAATTTTAGTTTGGGTAGAACCACTGAAATTACAAGAGATGAACTTAAATTTACTAAATTTGTACAACGTATTCGTAAAAAGTTTACACCACTATTTACTGATATTTTAAAAACTCAACTACTTCTGAAAGGTATTATTGCTTCAGAAGATTGGGATTTGATGCAAGAACATATTCAATATGACTTTTTACAGGATGGTCATTTTGCAGAATTAAAAGATGCAGAATTACTTAATGATCGTATTAATACACTTTCAGCTGCGGAAGGATATGTAGGAACATTCTTTAGTAAAGAATATGTTATGAGAAAAATTTTAAAATTCACTGACGATGAGATGAAAGAAATCTCTAAACAAATAGAAAATGAAGGCGGCGGTGATGAAGAAGAAGGAGATGATTTCTAATGGATACTCAATTTGTAAATAATATTGCTTCTGGAAATAATGTAGAAGCGGAAAAGATTTTTAAAAATACAATGTCACAAAAGGTAGGAGATGCTCTAGAAACTAAAAGAAAAGAGATGTCAAATACTTTTGTGAAAGAACCAGAGGTAGAAGCGGAAAATGAAGTTTGAATCTATTTACGAAACTGTAGTCGAAAGAGATGAACATCGTAAATCTAAGGAGTATAAAAAATTAACTCCTAAGATGAAGGATGCTGTTGACGAAATTTTCAAAAAAATGGACGCTAAACCTTCAGATTTCCTAAATACTTTTGAGAAAACTATAAAAGATATCTCAAAAAAGTTTAAAGTTCCAGAAAAAAAACTAATGGGGTACTTTGAGAAAGAAATGTTATCAATATAGGAGTTTGAGATATGATTTTAAAAGGAAGTGCTACAGCTGTAACGTCAGCAACTACTTTAGGTAGAGCAACAAGAATTAGAGTTGGTGCGACAAATGCTGGTACTGTTACAATTGCAGCTGGTGTTGGTACATTTAATGCTGCAAGTGCAGTAGATGGTGCAGCAATTACAGTTACAGGTCATCCATTTACCACAGGACAAGAGGTTGTTTACTCTGATGGTGGCGGAACAGCAATTGCAGAACTGACAGATGGCGGCAAATTTTATGTTAGAAGTGTTGATGCTAATACAATTAACCTTGCAACATCAAGTAGAAACGCTGAAAATGGTGTGGTTTTAACTTTAACTGATGGGCCTTCTCAAAACCATACGGTTACTGCGACAGATACTTACGCTGGTTCTGTAGTATTAATCCAAAATGATGTTTTATTAATTGATAAAAAACCAAGTGATACAATTGCTTGTGGTGCTTCAATGAGTTGTACATCAATTGGCAATCAACCATAATAAGGAATTAAGATATGAATACACTAAAATTATTTTCAGAACAAGTAGAAGAAGTTGAATATATCACCGAAGAAAAAGACGGTGGTGATAAAAACTATAAAATTCGTGGTGTATTCATGCAAGCAGATGTCAAGAATAGAAATGGGAGAGTTTATCCTATGGAAGTTCTTGAAAAAGAAGTCGCAAAGTACAATAAGAATTTTGTTAACGAAAAACGTGCTTTCGGCGAGCTAGGCCATCCAGATGGGCCAACGGTCAATCTTGAGAGGGTTTCTCATATGATTACGAAATTACATCCAGACGGGAAGAATTTCATTGGTGAAGCAAAAATTATGGACACACCTATGGGTAAAATAGTTAAAAATTTAATGGATGAGGGTGCAAAATTAGGAGTGTCTTCTAGAGGTATGGGCAGTTTGGAACCTAAAAATGGTACAAACTACGTGAAAGATGATTTTTATCTCGCAACAGCAGCTGATATTGTAGCAGACCCATCTGCTCCAAATGCTTTCGTAGAAGGTATTATGGAAGGAAAAGAGTGGGTTTGGGATAATGGAATATTACTTGAAGCAGAAGTTGCGGAAATTAAAACAAGAATCGACGCTGGTAAGCGGCGAAAAAAGGCGAACATCGAAGCTTTGGAGTTCGCTAACTTCCTCAAAAAACTGTAATTTATAAATATTAACAATACAAAAAAAGGAGAAATCCCAATGGCGGATACAGAATTAGACAAAACCATTGAAGAGCTTGAGGCTGAAGTTTTAGCAGAACTCGAAGAAGATGCCGGAGCCCCTAAAAAGGGTGCGGTTCCTGCTGAAAAAGACCCAAAAGCTGCTTCAAAGAAAGAAGTAGAAGACGGTGGCGCAGCTGTCGTTGAACCAATGCAGAAAGACTCACCTACTGATGTCGCAGCCGATGGTGCTGATGAAGTCAAAGGTGATGCTCAGAAAAAGGGTGCAAAACCAGCTGAGAAAGGTGCAAAGATGAAAGAAGAAGCCGAAGTTGAAGAAGAAGAAAATTCAGAAGAAATTTCTGAAGCAGCCTCTTTGAAGACAAAAGCGGATCATCTTGAGTTTTTCTCTAAGATGAAAGCATCTGAAGTCAAAGAAATGTTGAAGGCTTACAATTCAGCTCTTAATGAAGAGGATGAAGAAGAGGATGAAGACGAAGACGAAGATGATGAAGAAGAAATGAAAAAACAAGACGAATCAGTAGAGAAGGCAATTAAAGAAGTTGATGTTGCTGAAGATGTTGATGCTCTGATGAATGGTGAAGATAACCTTTCAGAAGATTTCAAATCTAAGGCTGCAACAATTTTTGAAGCTGCTGTAAAATCAAAAGTTCGTGTTGAAGCTCATCGTATCTACGAAGAAATTTCTTCATCCAAAAAAGAAGAAATGGAAACCTTCAAAGAAGAACTTTCCACTCAAGTTGACACATATCTTAACTACGTTGTCGAAGAGTGGACAAAAGAAAACGAGCTTGCAATTGAGCGTGGTCTAAAAGGCGAAATCGCTGAAGACTTTATTGCTGGATTGAAGCAGTTGTTTGAAGATCACTACATTGATGTTCCAGACGAGAAGTATGACATTCTGGAAGCACAATCTGAGAAAATTTCTGAGTTAGAAGAAAAACTAAACGAAGAAATGCAGAAAAATGTAGAGATTAAAGAGTCTAACTCACAAATGACAAGGGAAGCTGTACTCACTGAATCTTCTAAAGATTTAGCTGACACTGAGGTAGAAAAGTTTAAAGAACTTACTGCTGATGTAGATTTTACAGATGAAGATAGTTTCCGTGAAAAAATCGACACGTTAAAGGAAAGTTATTTCCCAAGAACGAACCCCGCTTCTTCTGATGAAGAAGAGGAAACTGGCCACGCACAAGACATAGAAATAAGTGATTCCATGGCTTCATACATGAAAGCTATTGGTAGCTTGAAGTAAAAGTGCGGTAGAGATTAACAACTTTATAAATAGATGTTAATAAGTATATAAAAAAGGAGAAACTAATGTTTCAATCAGAACATCTACAAGAAAAGTGGCAGCCAGTCTTAGAGCATCCCGATCTTCCTAAGATCAGTGATCCCTATCGCAGAGCCGTTACTTCTCTTATTCTAGAAAACCAAGAGAAGGCCATGATGGAAGATGCAAGTTTTCTTTCGGAAGCCGCTCCTGTATCTAACAATACAGACGTTGTAGGTAGTGCTAAATGGGATCCAATTCTCATTTCTCTTATCAGAAGGGCTATGCCCCAATTGATTGCTTACGATGTTTGTGGTGTACAACCTATGTCAGGCCCAACAGGTCTTATCTTTGCTATGAGAGCGAAGTATAACGATAATGCTACGGTTGCTGACAGAACAGAAGCTCTGTTTAACGAAGCTGACACTGGTTTTGGTGCTAGTTCACATGATACTAGTGACACAAGTGGTGCAACTACAACCAATAGTCTTGGTGATGCAGTTCCAGGCAACCAAGCTCAATCTGGTAACGATGTTGCTGCTAACATGGACTCTTATCAGACCATGGCAGGTGGTAGTACGGCTAGTGCTGAAGCACTTGGAGATGCTGCTACTAATCGTTTCCAAGAAATGTCTTTCACTATCGACAAGACAACGGTTACAGCTAGAAGTAGAGCTCTAAAAGCAGAGTACACTATGGAACTTGCTCAAGACCTTAAAGCAATCCACGGTTTGGATGCAGAAACGGAATTGGCAAATATTCTTTCTACAGAACTTCTTGCTGAAATCAACAGAGAAGTTGTAAGAACTATCTACACTACTTCTAAAGTGGGTGCTCAAACGGATGTAACATCTGCTGGTACTTTTGATCTTGACACAGATTCCAATGGAAGATGGTCAGTTGAAAAGTTCAAAGGTCTGATGTTCCAGATCGAAAGAGATGCTAACGCAATCGGTCATGAAACACGTAGAGGAAAAGGTAATATCATCATTACATCTGCTGATGTTGCTTCTGCTCTTAACATGGCTGGTATGCTTGATGTTGGTGGTGGACAGGCTTCGTTGAACGTAGACGATACTGCTACAACATTCGCTGGTACAATGGGTAGATTTAAGGTTTATGTTGATCCTTATTCAAATAACCTTGACGCTTCTAACCAATACTATGTTGTTGGTTATAAAGGTGCTAACGCTTATGACGCTGGTATCTTCTATTGCCCATACGTTCCACTTCAGATGGTTCGTGCAGTTGGTGAGCAGACATTCCAACCAAAAATCGGGTTCAAGACTCGTTACGGTATGGTTGCTAACCCATTTGCTACAACAGCTGGTGCTGGAGTTATTGATCTCATTGATCCTTCTGGTGAAGCTGAGCATCAAAATATGTACTACAGAAGAGTTGCTGTTACAAACCTTTCGTAATAATAAAAATATTTTGATTATAAAACTAGGGAGTGCTAATGCACTCCCTTTTTTTTCTTATAAATAGTATTATGGCAAACTTAAACGCAATACAAAGACAACCCACAAAGTTGGATCATCTAAGCCCAACTCAATTTAGATTCGTTGTTAATCAACTTCCAAAAGTTGAATTTTTCAACATATCTGCAAACATTCCAGCTATAAATCTTGGCGAAGCAATCTTTCCAACACCATATAAAGAAATACCAGTTATGGGTGATACAATCACTTATGATAATTTATCAATTAGTTTTTATGTAGATGAATATCTAGAAAATTATATTACAGTACATGATTGGATTACTGCTATTGGATTTCCAAAAAGTAGATCACAATTTAGTGATTTTAGAGCAAATACTTCTGCTACACCATCTCAAACACAGGGTACTAGTCTTGACATTGGTGATGTTAAACCAACAACTAGTTCAAGGGGTATGTTTTCGGATTTAACATTAACTATTCTTAGCAATAAAAACAATCCAATAGTTGAAGTAAGATTTTCTGATGCATATCCTGTTTCATTAACTGGATTAGATTTTACACAACAATCAACTGATGTTGAAAATATGACAGCGACAGTAGATTTTACTTATAAATTATATGAAATTATAACATTATAAGTAAAGTAAAATGGAACGCAGTACTGGTAGACCAATATTTAAAAAATATATAGTTTATGATGAAAATGGTAAAATAAAGATTATAACAACTTGCAAAAAAATATATGAAAAATATGTTATTATAAATAAAAACGAGCAGAGATTTGATAGACTTTAACAAATATCAAATCTTTAGACTTAAATTCTGGTGACAACTCGGCAGCCTCACTAGGGTCA
>MDSY01005726.1_pt1 | contig 10548 bp, 8 predicted proteins | sample 811131 | NCBI WGS metagenome assembly MDSY01 (sample SAMN05326643, study PRJNA326480) | marine metagenome | isolation source: seawater | place: Atlantic Ocean: South West | collected 2010
TGACTACAAGCTGGCCGCCCCAAGAAACGGCTTTTTTATTATTAGACGGGGTACTAATCAACTCATCATGGGCAACATCATCCACATCCCCAGAGGCCGAGGCAGCTTGAGTCATATGTGTCACTGTGATCGCGATAATGATACTATCACTATGTATCAAAAACGGGGGACGAACAGGCTTACCTCCCCAAGAAGCTTTATGTATTTGGCCACATTTTCTCCAATATAACAGGCGTCTTTTGCGCCAAAAAGCGGGTGGGGCATGCTTGTATGTGCCCCACAAAGCACAATGACAGTTACTTGTCAGCCAGTTTTGAGGCTATACGCCCCGCGAAAAAGTTCAAGTTGGCAGTCACTGGCTCTTCCGCGGCCAAAAGATGAAAATTCCGGGAGGGACCGCGGGGAAAACTGCTAGTCCTGCTCAAAAGCTGGAAAATTTCAGGGTGAAAATGCGGTTTTTTCGGCGAAAATTTGGTCATTCCAATCTCGACTCTCGCGAACAACAAGCGATCCCTCCCGACTTATTCGACCAAGCCGGGTCGATTGCGATAGCGGGCACGACCGTCAGGTGAAGATTCGCCGGAGTTTTGGGGGGTTGAAGCGCCAAAAACGTGGTTTTTATCGTGCCCGGCTGCACCCCAAAAGAAGCCCATAGCCGGATTTTCGTTACCGGGGGGTCATTGTTCGATCGACAAATGACAGTGGCAAAGAAAAAAGCTTCTTGGGGAGGCAAGCTTGAGGAGAAAATTCGAAAACTCATGTGACACCATGGTCACATTAGACAGCAAGCCCTGCACAGTATCAGAAGACATGAAAAGGTGCAGAGCACGAAAGCCCTTCCATGAGTAAAGAATGAAAACAAAAATGAGATATGAGACCGGGGTCGCAAAAAAGGGGGTGGGGGGGAGGTTCAGCGCGCATGGGATGGACACTAGTCACTAGAGACCCTAGGGATAACCAACCTTCTGGTACATTCCCCCGCGCGGTCCGTGGGCGCCCATGCGCGCTCCGTGCGCGCCCATGCGCGCTCCGTGCGCGCCCATGCGTGCGATGAGGCTCATCTGATCCCGTGTATTTTCATGTGACGCCCAGGCCTCTGGTTGAGCATCTTCATGTGATCCCCAGTGAAGTCCACGCACATTCCTCGCATTCATGCGCGAGGGGGGTCTACGGCGGTGGTAGCGTCGGCAGCAGGTGCAGCACACGTGCACCACCACGACTAGCACGCATCCGATGCCGAGACCGGCTGCGATGGGTTCAGACGCGGCCGCCGCGAGTGCGAGAGACGGAATGCTCGGCGGCTCTGCCTCGGAGACGGTGTGTGAGTGTAGCGGATGCGGCGGATGCGGGACCGATGCTGCCGCCGCCGTCGCCGCCGCCGTCCGCACGGCAGTGTGCGAGTGTGTCGGATGCGGAGGGGAAAACTGCGAGTGTGTCGGATGCGGAGGGGATAGAGCCTTGGTAGGCGCGGGCGATAAATAGGATAATCTCGGCAAGTCTCGCGATGGCAACGGTGGCAGCGGCGATGGCGGCGGCGATGGCGGCGGTGGCGATGGCGGCGGCGGTGACGGCGGCGGTGGCGGCGGTGCTGACGGCGGCGGTGGCGGCGGTGCTGACGGCGGCGGTGGCGATAGCGGCGGCGGCGGCGACGCAGCTCTCGAGAACGGCGTCCATGCGGAGATGAGAGCTGCGAGTGTGCCCCTATCATCGTTGGTCGCGCCCTCGCCCCCCGTGCCACGCCGGCTGAGCTGACACGTGCGCCAGTCGAACACCTGCCAAAAAAGGAATCGGTGATATGAAGGAAGAATGGGGTGTGACATACTCGGAGTATGGGGGAAATGGGTGGACACGTGCGCCAGTCGAACACCTGCCATTCAGCATTCTGGCAGCTTTTGGCGGAGGAGAGCCTCACAGTGGCCTGCCCGAGCGCATCAGCGACGACGCGCGCTTCGTGTCGCGGCGCCACCTGGAGTGAGAGGGCGTCGCACGCTGCGCCTCTCCCGCTCCACGCGTACCCGGCCCGCTCGGGGATCGTTGGCGCGCTCGTCGAGTAGAAGACCGACACCGTGCCTCCGGCGGAGAGCCCCCAGATGTTGAGCGAGAGTGGCGCGCATCCGCTGTTGCTGAAGCGTACGCGCGAGAGTCCGAGCTCGGCGAGGAGATTGCGCGCGAGTGCTTGCTGCCCCCGCGTCGACGGATGCAACCCCTCGACCATGAACTCCGCCGGCAACAGCGGCAGCCCCTCGACCGCCACGATCTTCTTGTCTCTCGACTCTCTCGACCTGCGCGCCACCTCCTCTCGAATCTGCTCTCGGAGCTCTTCCGTCTCCCACTCGGCAAACTGCTGACTTGTGATGATCGGCGTGATGACCGCCACGGGCGTCTCAGTACATCCAGCCGAACGTATCCCGTCGACGATGTAGCCCACTCTCCTCCCGACGCCCTCCGGTGGCGTTCCCTCCGGCTCACCGCCCAAGCAGTCGTTGATACCGATCAGTATCGTCACCAAGTCGGGCATCAGTTGGCAGATGGCCTCGCCGTGCTTCCAGAAGCTCCCATGTGACGCCGAGAGGCCCTGTATGCCCAGATTCACCGCCTCCAAGTGTGCTGCGCCCAAATGATCCAACTCGTCGCCAAGCTCCCCAAGATTCGACCAATGACCGTTGACGGCTCGCGAGATGAGCTCTGGGTATGGCGCGCCGCCCCCACAAAAGCCGTGGGTGATTGAGTCGCCGTATGCAACGTAGCGGAGCGGGGGCGAGTCGTCGTCCTCAACGACTCGACTCAGCATCTGATCCCGTCTCAACTCGGACTCAAACTCCGACGAAAGGAACTCGAGCCCTTGAAAGGAGACGATTGCGCCCCACGGCATGATGAGCGTGTACCTGTGTGGTTCGTCGTCAGCGGGCGTGGGGAGGAGGAATTGGCGCTGTCCCTCAAGAGGACCCAAACTATAACTATCATCCACACCCTCTGCATCGCCATCGTCGATGATCACGCTCAACCCGCACTCGTTTGAGCACGTCTCGGCGCCGCTGCCACCGTCGTAACACGTCTTGCCATCGAGATTGAGGGAGCAGTCTGCTCAAAGGAATCGGTGATATATAGGAAGAATGGGTGCAACATATGGGGAAAATGGGTGTGAGTGAGAGAAAAAAACATTCCTGGGTCGCAGCGGCGCGCGTAGGTGACGTGTACGAAGACGAATCGCGCCGCCGTGACGAAAGTGATGCGCGCGCCGCCGCTCTGCTGCGCCGCAGGGCCAAATACACCCAGATCGTGTGTGCCGAACTGCCGCGTGAAGGAGGCGCTCTTACCGGAGAGAGAGATCTGGACGTAGCCCGAGTAGGCGATACGCGAGTCATCGGGTGGCACGTGTACGGAGGATCGCACCAATGTGCCAACCATCAGCCGTGCGCGGCTGCAGCCGAGCTGCCGGGCCGCGAGGCCGCGACACCTCTGAATGAGCAGCGCGCAGGCTGCTCTTCAAACTTCGAAACTGCTAGCCAGTGATCATCCTGGGCCATTATTATGACAGGAGCAGTATTTCCGACGTGGTTATCAAACAAGGACCCTGAAGATGCTTCGCGCTTTGCGTCGGCCGGTGCTGCTCTGCGTGGCGGGGTCGTCGAGCGTGAGCTGGGAGCGCGCTGCGTTTGCCGAGGCGGCGCCGTCATCCGCGAATCCCACCGCCGCCTCGCCGCAGCCCGCGGCTTCCGACGATATGGCGCCGCGTCGGCGCGGCCCGCAGCCGCTGCGCACCGGCGTGGCGCTCAAGGAGATCCAGGAGGGTACGGGCACGGTTGCAGGGATGGATATGTGGGTGAATGTGCACTATCGCGTCACCCTCCTCGGTGACGGCTCCATCATCGACGACACTCGCACCAGCGGATGCGGTGACCGCTCGTTCGGCGCTCCGTTCAGTTTCCAGCTCGGCCGCTTCAACGACGACTCGGTGCTGCGCGCGATGCATGTGTGCGTGCTGGACATGCGCGAGGGTGGGACTCGACGCGTTCGCACAGCCCTCCGCGACGCCGAGTTCGGCTACCGCGACTCGCCGCAGAAGCTCACTGTCGTCGGAGGTATGGATGCGGGCGGCGGCGTCGGCGCGAGGTGGATCGACAGGGAGCTCCTGGCGGATATGCTGATGGATGTGGAGGTGACACTGGTAGAGGTGGTGGGGAAAAAACAGGGGTGGGCAGAGTGGCTTGGATTCAGTCGAGACAGCGGCAAGAGGTCGACAAGGAGTCCACGGTCTAGTAGCGAGTAGCGTAGCAAGCAAGTGATGTAGAATCAGCATGTAAAATCGATTGTTCCTATATGATTAAGAACGGGGGACGAATCAAGGGAAAGGGGAAACACCCAGGACCAGCAAGAACACAAGCCAGAGACGAAAACCTCAGGGACCGGGAAAAGGGCTAGAGGAAGCCAAGGAACCTAATACTTTAACTTAAACTTTAACTTATATGAGTTATAACAAAAACAATAACAAAAAAAAACATTACCAAGTTAAAGTTTAGTCCTGATCTACACCCCAAAAAAGAAGCCCACAGCGCCGGGTTTTCGTGACCGGGGAGTCAGTATTCGCGCGACAAATGCCGGCCAAAACAAAATATCGGGGCAGCTTGTACGTTAAGGTACCATTACCATGCGGTATAATGAATCGCGCCCTTGGATTGTCGTTGACATTGTACTGTTTGGTTTTTTTACAAGGTGTACAGTAGGACGTAGGACCTACCCTTACTTGTAGGTCTAGCTGTCCCAAAACGGTTCCCAAAAGAGCCAAAAGACGGGCGATGGGAGCACCTGCTGCTTCGGGCAGCCCTGCGCCGTCGAGAGGTCCATCGATGCTCAAGAGTCTCGGGAGCACGCTGATGGCGCCATTGACGAAGCTCACCACTTTCCACGCCAATGCTCGCCCATCTCCGCCCTTCGAGCCCGGCGTGCCTTTCAAGTCACGCGCCTCATCTGCCACGAGCGGCCCTGCGCGTCTCAAGCAGTTGGGGAGTGATCTGTTGGGGCCATTGACGCGGTTGACGGGATGCATGAGCGCCCGTGATAAACCTCCCATGCCCATCCAACCCGAACCCCTCAAGATCAAATCCGCAGAGTTCCGAGAGCGAACCGAACGGATGACCGAAGCGATCGCCACCAAGCGACGGGAGCTCGAGGCATCTCTCTCGCGGATCGACGAGGTTCGCCGGGCGATTGCAGAGCGTGAAGACTTCCTCAAAGATCCTGCACCTCTCCGACCAACCACTCGCAATTCGATCAACGACCTCTACCGGCAAATGTCCGATGACTTGTTAAGCGGCGGTGGCAGCGCTCGAAGCGGCGGCAGCGCTGGCAGCGGTGGCAGCGCTGGGAGCGGGCGCGTCTCGTGTGGTGGCGGCCGAGAGCTGCGTTACTCGGACGCGTATGACGACCAACTCCCCGACGATCCCGCACCCGATTCCTCACGCGCTTCTCACCAAAGTTGCCGAGCACTCGCTGCGCCGACGTCATTCTCTGTTCGTAACCCGGAGGTCGCTGCGAGACTTCAGGCGAGGCTCTCTGCGGTAGCCGAGGGGTGTGATTACGAGGGGAGTGGATATGGAGACGAGACGCCGCGGCCCACCTCCAAACCCGTCAAACTCTCCGAGGCCAGGACCCCTGGAGCGAGCAGTCTCGCTTATGCGGGCACCCCCCAGGCACTCGGGCGCAAAGTGTCGAGAGCTGCCGACGGCGGCGGGGGGGCGAGCGGCGAGTATGAGTACGATTACGAGTACAGCTATGTCGAGTCCGAGTACGACGAATCAGCACGCGCATCAGCACGCGGATCAGCACGCGGATCAGCACGCGGGCACAATGGTCTCTTTTCGGGAATGCAAGCTGCGGCCGCCCCTGCTAGCGACGACGGCAGTACAGAGAGAGAGAGTGGGAGAGAGAGAGGGACCGAATCGGTCTCGGGTTTCAAGTGGTCTGGGGGAGCTCAAACGTCTGCCGGGGTCGGTGGCGCAGGAATGCATCGTGCAGATGCGATCTCGCTCGCGCCGGCTCCTGCGGCGGCGGCCCCTGCGGCGGCGGCTTCGACGGCGGCCGCGGCGGGCACAAGAGCGGTAGATGCCCTTGAGTATGAGTATGAGTATGAGTCTTATAGTGACGCGTCGAGCCTGCCGAGTGCGCGCTAGCCGCCGAGCTGCGTGCACTGCTGAGAGTGGGTACCTAGTTGTAGCTTTCAACTGTTCATATTGATATGTATTGTAATAACGTGTGTACTGGTCGTATTATATATATAAATTAAACGGGGGACGAACCACAGACACAAGACACGCAGGCAAACAAGAGGACACCACCCCTAAGAGGGGAGGTTCCCTATTGATATGTATTGTGATATGTATGTATCTCTATCTGTACATATTTCACTAATTCTCATTCTTGTGTGACTGCAGACTGTCGCGAGGGTTGACTTTCTCTTCTATTTGCCTTGAATTTTCCTGGGTAAAAAAATAACCGCATGGACGGCTGGGTCTGCACGATTCCTCTCCCTCATCATTTGGCAGCTTTGCGAATGCCGGACGCGCTCCGCTCCAGCATGCGCGCCAGCTCGTCTGCGGGGCACTCTGCCGATTTACGCCGGCGCGGACTGTGGACGAGCACTGCGGGTGACTCGCGCATCCCCGTGCCCCCTCGTCTTCCGATCGCCTCAGCTTGCTGTCTCTCGCGTCTGACGACTGCCGCCAACTCCTTTTGCAGGCGCATCGGACGAGGACCGCCTGGGGGAGTTTCGGAGTGCGCAGGCTCGCACATCGCTCTTTGGAAAGCAGCGACGCGTCTCCTTGCGCCGCGCCCCAGCGGAGCACCTCGACCCGATTGCAGACCCCTCTGTGCTCAGCAGAGAGACTCTGCAGCTCAGCCGACCATTGAGCAAACGGGGGGCTTATAAACGGATGGCTTATGGGCTGCTGCTCCCGTTTGACATGCTCCGTTTCTACGCGAGCACAGGTGGGTGGATTGTGAGAATAGATGGGGTGGGGGAGGGCGGGTGAGACCAGAGACCAGAGACAAGAGAGAGAGAGAGAGCAAAAGCAAGGAGGGTATAGCCCCACCTCTCGAATCCCCAACCATCTCCACCCAAGCCTTGCCAATTGTGACTCGCCGATTCCCCTGCTCTCACCCCTCAGGCGACCTGGCCTTCCTCCTCGAGACGCTTGTCGCCTACTACTTTCTCTGGGCGGTCCCCTTCCAAATCTCCTTTGACCACGAGACGAACTTCGATGCCTTCTACGCTGTAGACTACGGCCTCGACCTCATCATGGTTACGAGACGAGGCGCTCTGCTATTCTTTGCGCTCCGGCAGGGGGGCGGGTTCTACCGCGGTCATCACGCCTCCTCTCGCAGTGGGGGCGCCTCTGATCGGATCGGCGACCCAAGTGCGGTCCGCCGCCAACGGGTGGAGAGCGCCGCCGGACTATGGGAGCGCTCTGCAAACGCGCTCTTCAAGTTTCTGATCGTCTTCCCGTACGACGCCTTCTTATGGGCGACGAGCGCGCGCGCTTGGGTCCCTTGGCTCCGGCTCACTCGGCTCGTGTTTGCGCCCATCCAAGTCGATACGGTGCTCGACTCGTTGGAGCGCTCGCAGATGCTGCCCTTCTCCTTCTCTCGCTCGTTGCGAGTGCTCAACATCTTCTTCCTCGCGTGCCATTGGCTCTCTTGCGCGTTCTACTACTTTGCAGCGACGGCTGTGGGGGCCGAGCACTACGCCAGCGCCCCTTGGCTCACGGAGAATGCGACGAATGCGAACGCGTTGCCGCATTACCTGCGCTCCAATTACTGGTCGATGATGACGCTGACGACCACGGGCCATGTGGACATCATCAACGATGACCGCACGAACGAAGGGACCGACTGGGAGGTGTGTATGGCCGTACTCGTCGTCCTCTTCGCAACGTTTGTCTACATCTACGTGAACGCCAACTTCACGTCGATGATGCTCCGGTTCAATACGAGGCTCGAGGATTACCGCAAGAAGCTCCAGGGTCTCGATCTCTACCTCGAGCGCAACAAGGTGAGTCGCGACCTGCAGCGGATCGTGCGCCGGTACTGCCGCAAGAAGTTCTCGGAAGACGGCAGCTCCATCAAGGACGAGGACATCCTCGAGCAGATGCCACGCTCGCTGCGTCGCGAGGTGCTGCTCGACATTTACATGCGTACGCTCCGTCGGACGCCCACGTTTCTCGGTTGCGATCACTCGCTCATGATCCAGTTCTGCTCGGTGATCAAGCGGGCAACGTACCAGCAGCACGAGGTCTTGGGCGAGCAAGGCGACGTGATGACTGAGATCTTCTTTCTCGAGAGTGGCCGGCTCAAGCAGACGACGTTTGTGGAGGAAGACAACGAGCTCGAGGATGAGGACGACTCGGAGGACGGTGCGCTCGACGAGGGCGACGAGGGTGGTGAGCACCAGCGCCTCGAGCGGCCGATGCGCGAGTCCACGGCGGCGGCGGCGGCGCTCCGTGTGAGCTCACGCGAACCTCTGATCAAGACGATACAGGTTCCAGGCACCCCGGTTTGTGAGGCTGCCTTCCTCTTCTCACTCCGCCAGGACGCCTTTGTGGAGGCGCTCACCGCCTCCACCTGCCTTGTGATGGCGAAGAATGATTTTTCAGTCATCATGAAGGAGCACCCGGACGTGCTCGACAGGCTGCAGCGTAACGCCATGGGTCGGCTCCGTCAGCTCGACGATCCGCTCGTCGCCAAGATTGAGTCGATACAGGCGACGCAGACGCAGCGCCAGGTGGCCCTCGCCGCCGATCTCTTCTTTGCCGCCGCCGACGGCGAGCTCGCCATCGTGCGGGAGGCCCTCGAAGAGGGAGGCGTCGACATCAACGTGGCGGATTACGAGGGACGAACCGCACTCCACATCGCTGCCTCTGCGGGTCAGCTCGCGGTCGTGCAGTTCCTGCTCGAGCGCAAGGCGGCGCACTCGGTCACCGACGCCTTTGGGAAGACGGCGCTCGACAATGCGCTCCTCAAGCGACATGCACTCATCGTCAAAACGTTGCGTGACGCCGGCGCGCAGCGCTTTGCAAACGAGTCAGAGACGGCAGCCTCTCTGTGCGAGAAGGCACGCGGCGGCCTCCTCAGCCCGCTCAAGCTTCTTCTCTCGTGCGGCGTCAACGTGAATGCCGCAGATTATGACCAGCGGACATGCCTCCACCTCGCAGCGTCTGAAGGCAACCTGCGCATTGTTGAGCTCCTCCTCGAGAACAAGGCCGATGCGAACGCCACCGACCGCTGGGGCGGCACGCCTCTGCGCGATGCGCTCCGTAGCGGCCACTTTGAGGTGGCGATCGCCTTGCGGGCCCATGGCGCCAAGCTGAAGCTCGACGAGAAGGCGACCGCCGCGGAGCTCTGCGAGCTCGTACAGAGCGGCAAACTCGAGCTCTTACGCGAGATGCTGGCGAATGGTGCAAACGCGGACGCCACCGCCCACGACGACCGCACGTGTCTGCACGTGGCCGCGGCCCATGGCAACACCGCCATCGTGCGCGCGCTCCTCGAGGAAGGCGCTCAGGTCAACCGTACCGACAGGTGGGGGCGCACGCCGCTGCGTGAGGCAGTCCACGAAGGGCACCGGGACGTGGCGGCGCTGTTGCGCGCAAACGGAGGGGACCTGGGGATGTCGACCACGGAGCTCTCGATCGTCTTGTGCACCCTCGCACAAGAGGGCAAGGTCGAGACACTTGAAACCTTCCTCAACGCTGGCGCCGATGCTAATTCTGCCGATTATGATGGCCGTACACCTCTCCACGTGGCCGCGGCTCAGGGGAGCCGAAGTGTGATCGAGACTTTGCTCAAGCATCGGGCGAGAGCAGACCTCAAAGATCGGTGGGGGCAGACGCCGCAAGATCATGCGAGGAGAGAGGTGGGTACAACCGGAGAGAGGCTCGCGGAACTTCTCGATCCAAACCAGCCTCTCCCATTGCTCGAGCCGGAGAGTGCGCTGGGCGGGGAGAGTGGGCAGAGCAAAAAAGGCGCCAAGCGAGACGCCAAGCGGTCCTCGAAGCGAGGCGCCTTCTTGACCAGTACAAGCTTGAGTCGTTGAATGGTGGAGAGGCCCGCCGTCATTATTCTAACTAGAGATGGAGTTATCGTCGTGAGTTATCGTTTCAGTTATTCGTGCTGCTAGTGTGTGTCCTCGGAAAATGAGAGTTACAATGAGTGGCAAAGGCCGTGTACATGTGGAAGTTTGTAGTTTCAGTGACGATGAGTACCGCCATGCCACGTGTTCGTGGCATGGCAGCCTATATAGTATATGTATGTGATGTGCTGAATTTCAGTATACGTGTGTACTGCTACTCTCACTGTGGGTATCTGAGAATGTTGTATTGAATTAAGTATTGCCGTCTAAGAGAGCTGTGTTACTGTCCTCGTCCCCCAACACCTGGGCTGCTCCTGCTGCATCGAGCAGCTCAGGTTACAATGGGAGGACCATTTGATGTGGATCGACATCCTCTCCGTCGTTCTCGTTGATTGCAGCGTCAAAGATCTCGTCAAAGTGAGCCA
>MDSY01064669.1_pt1 | contig 10547 bp, 10 predicted proteins | sample 811131 | NCBI WGS metagenome assembly MDSY01 (sample SAMN05326643, study PRJNA326480) | marine metagenome | isolation source: seawater | place: Atlantic Ocean: South West | collected 2010
ACTTAACCCAAAAAAATTAGTCTTAGTTGAGCAGTCTGAATTCTTTCTGTATGACATTGATCAAAATTTAGCAGATTACAGGTTAAAAAATAAATGCATAGTTCCAGTTAGCTCGTACCTTGGCTCTGTATCTGATTCAGACTTCATAAATAATATTTTTAAAAAGGAAGATATTGACACTGTTTATCATGCTGCGGCGCATAAACATGTACCGCTAGTAGAGCATAACCCGTTAGCAGCAATTCGAACGAATATATTTGGAACTTATACAGTGGCTGATGCAGCATATAAAAATAATGTTTCTAATTTTGTTTTAATCTCTAGCGATAAAGCAGTACGGCCAACTAACGTGATGGGAGCAACAAAAAGATTTGCGGAACTTATACTACAATCACTCCAGGACTTAGTTGATAGTATGCCCTCCAATAAATGTAAAACTAAATTTTGCATGGTGAGATTTGGAAACGTGCTAGATACTTCTGGCTCTGTGATCCCCTTATTTAGAAAACAAATAGATTCTGGTGGACCTGTTACAGTTACTGACTCGAAAGTTATTCGTTATTTCATGACAATAACAGAAGCAACCGAGCTTGTGATCCAGGCTGGATCCTTAAGTGAAGGCGGGGACGTTTTTCTTCTTGAAATGGGAGAGCCAATATATGTTCTAGACTTAGCAAAAGAAATGATTAGATTGAGTGGTAATGAAATAAAGAGTCGTGATAACCCAGACGGTAATATAGAAATAATCTTTACTGGACTAAGGGACGGTGAAAAACTATATGAAGAATTATTAATTGGCGAGACTGTAAATAAAACTATTCATACGCATATTATGAGAGCTAACGAAGAGAAACTCTCACATGAAAAAATCATCTACTTTTTAGAACAGTTTAAGGAGCTGAGTTCTCAGTCTTCAACTAGCTCTATACAAAAAATACTATATGAAGCTGTTGATGGATATGAGCCATATATTAATAATAATGTTGTGAAGATTAACTAATAATATATTTAATCCCTTTAAATAATTGCATATGAAAAATCAATTTAAGAATAAAAAAGTTCTTATAACTGGGCACACGGGGTTCAAAGGATCATGGCTCGTTGCCTGGTTAAATATGCTTGGTGCAGAAATCCTTGCTTTATCTAAAGATGTACCTACTAAACCTGCTCACTATGACCTTATAAAAAATTCACTCAATAATGATCTTAGGCTGGATATTACAAATTATGAAAAAATATCCAAGACAATAGTCGACTATAAACCTGACTTTCTATTTCATCTTGCTGCTCAACCAATTGTTTTAACCTCGTATGAGGATCCTTTTTTAACCTTTCAAAGTAATACCGTTGGAACCTTAAATATTTTAGAAAGCTTGAGAAAGTCAAATCATAACTGCATAGCAGTTATTATAACTAGTGATAAATGTTATGAAAATTTAGATAAGAAAATTAAATATAAGGAAAGTGATAGAGTGGGAGGTAAAGACCCATATAGCGCTTCAAAAGGTTCTGCTGAAATTATAATAAGGAGTTATTGCGAGTCATTTTTTAAAACATCTGGTTCAAATATTAGGCTAGCTTCCGCAAGAGCTGGAAATGTAATTGGTGGAGGAGATTGGGCAGCCCACCGAATAGTTCCAGACTGTATTAAATCTTGGGCGAATAATGAAAAGGTAATAATTAGGAATTCTTTATCAACAAGACCTTGGCAACATGTCCTTGAGCCGCTAAGTGGATATTTATCTCTGGCATTAAAGCTTCGAGAAAATAAAGATTTGAATGGTGAATCTTTTAATTTCGGACCATCTAGTAAAAATGAATATTCTGTTGGCAATCTAGTTAATGAACTATCTAAAGAGTGGCCTAACTCTAGCTGGAATGACACAACTAATAAAAATAAAAAATTATATGAAGCAAGCCTCTTGAGCCTGAATTGCGACAAAGCATCGAAGCTGCTAGACTGGACATCAGCTTTAGATTTTCCTGAAACTGCAAAGTGGACAGCTGAATGGTATTATGAATATTATAATAGAAGCAAAAAGTCCGCAACAGAATTAACAATTGAACAAATTCAAAAATATAGCAAACTATCTGGGATACTTGGTTAAAATTAATGTTAGATGGAATAATAAAAACACCTTTAAGAAAAATTAATTTAGATGATGGATCTGTTTTTCATGGAATGAAAAAAAATGATATTGGTTTTGTAGATTTTGGTGAAGTTTATTTTTCATTTATCAATAAAGATGCGATAAAAGGATGGAAGTTACATAAAAAAATGACTTTAAATTTAATAGCTCCTATAGGAGAAATAAAATTTAATTTTATTGATTCCAGACCAGATTCTAAAACATATAATTCTTTGTTCGAAATTAATCTATCAGAAAAAGATTATTGTAGGTTAACAGTGCCTCCAAATATTTGGTTTGCGTTTAAAGGAGTAGGAGAGGGAATTAATATGTTAACAAATATTGCAGATATCCCTCATGACCCTAATGAAGTTTTGAGGAAGGAACTAAATGAAATTCAATTCAGTGATAAGTAAATGAAAGTAGTAATATTAGCAGGTGGTCTTGGAACAAGACTAGGAGAAATAACTGAAAAAATCCCCAAGCCTATGGTTGAATTAGACGGTAAACCTATTCTTTGGCATATAATGAATTTATTTTCAGAATACGGGCATAAAGATTTTTATATAGCAACAGGGTATAAATCAGAGATTATAGAAAAATATTTTATTGATAACCCATCTGACTGGAATGTTCATACTATAGATACTGGCTTAAACACTATGACTGGTGGAAGAGCTAAGCTGATAAGTAAATATATTGGCAATGAACCTTGTTTTTTAACATATGGTGATGGATTATCTAATATTGATATTGATAAATTATTAAATTTTCATAATAAGAATAAAAAGATAGCAACTATATCTGCTGTAAGACCTGTGGCCAGATTTGGTGAATTATATTTGAAGGGAAATATGGTTTTATCATTTAAAGAAAAACCTCAGCTTCAAGAAGGATGGATAAACGGTGGGTTTTTTGTATTAGAGCCTGAGTTCTTTGAATATATTGAGGGTGATGAGACATTTCTTGAGAGAGAGCCAATAGAAAAGATTACAGAAAAAAAACAATTAGTTGCTTATAAGCATGAAGGTTTTTGGCAATGCATGGATACAAGACGTGATTGGGAGTTATTGCAATCATTTCTAGATGAGGGTGTCCCTCCCTGGAAAATCAAGAGTGAATAACAAGAATTCTAAGAAAATTACAATATATATAACTGGCTTCACAAGTGACATAGGCCAATGTATATTAAAAAGATTAAATCACAATAAATTTAAAGTTGTTGCGTTAGTTAGAAATATTAAAATTGCAAAAAAATTGAAAAATAGAAGCGGCATAATTTATCGAAAATTTGATTTAAATAGACCTCTAGAGAAAATAAATATTGATCCCAACAGTATACTTATTCATTGTGCATGGGAAAATCCTAGAAATGTATATTCAGAAAATCATATTGATTCAGTGATGCCTCAGCATTATACGTTTATTAAAAAAATGGTAAAGAAGGGAGTAGAAAAGGTAATAGTCATAGGGACATGTGCAGAGTTTGGAATAACTTATGGGCCTGTTAAAGCTAACGACGAAACTTCTCCATGCACACCTTATGGATCTGGAAAAGATTTTTTACATAAATCCTTAAGGTTTTTAGAGAAAGATAATAACTTTGAATTAATCTGGCTAAGAATTTTTAATATTTATGGTGAGTCAATTGATAAAAATACAGTAACATCGCTTTTCAGTAAAGCAATTAATGATGGATTACCTGAGTTCCCAATGTCGTTTGGTAATCAAACCTTTGATTATCTTCTGGCAGATGATGTAGCAAAAAGGATTATTAATAGTTTAAATAAAGGTAGCGGAATTTATCATGTATGCAGTGCAAAACCCATTAAACTTAAAAATTTACTGACTAAAATTAAAAAAGAAAAAAACTCATCTATTGAATTAAAGTTAGGCCAATATCCATATAGAAATCATGAACCCATTGCAATATGGGGAGAACACGATGATTTAAGAATATTATGAATATACAAATAACATGTAATAGGTAACCACTTATTAATTATACAAGCAAATCTAAAAAAGAAATAAGACTCTCCATACTTGGTGCTAGTGGAATTGGAGCAGTGCATGTAAGAAATTTTTTGAGCATTGATGCGAAAATAGTATCAATATTGTCGTCATCAAAGAAAACAGGTATCGAAACATCCAGGCGCATCAATAAACTATATGGCATAGATGTTGATTATTATACTGATTTGAATGAGCTAATTAATGGGTCTAGGCCAAATGCAATATCAATTTGTACACCAGCAGATCTACATTATGAGCAATTATGCATGATTATTAAAAAGGGTATCCCTGTTTTTTGTGAAAAACCACTGTTCTGGAATAAAGACATATTGTTAGACGAATTAAATAGAAAGCTTGATTTTTTATCTAGTCATGATAACAAAACTCTATTTGTTAACACAAGCAATACATATTTTATTGAAAGCATTCAAGGTAAATTGCCAGAAAAAGAATTGATTAAAAATTTTGTTTTTAGGTTTTATACTAATGGGATATTTAGAGGAAAAGATATTGCATATGATTTGCTTCCTCATGGCTTATCAATATTAATAAAAATTTTAGGAAAAAGACCTTTAACAAGAATGAAGAGAAATATTTCAGATAATAATTATAAATGCTCCTTTAAGTATGGTAGTTGTTTTGTAGAGTTTGATTTTTCACAAAGTGACTCTATACCAAAAGAGCTGTCTTTTGATATAAATGAAAGTAAATACATAAGAGTACAAAAGGGGAACTATGAAAAATATGAAGTTTTCCTGAAAGATATTAATGCTAACAAATTAATTAAGACTGAAGATCCATTTCTATGTCATATGAAAAAATTTATAGATATTTGCAGGTCTGAGAAGTTATCAAAAAATCATGATTTATTTGACGAATCTTCTCTTAACTTGAAACTAATGGGGCAAATACTTTTAAAATGAAAATGTATTTAATGTAAACTAAATGATATAAAATTAACTATGAATAAAATTAATAAATATAAATTTTTAATCACTGGAGGTGCTGGCTTTTTTGCTGGCCATATAGCTGAGAGAGCATTAATGCTTGGGAATAATGTTGCAATAATAGATATTTTTAACTCAGAAACAACCCCCGTCAATGAAAAAATAAAAAACACAAAAATCTTGGAACAAGTAGCGGTTAAGAATAATGTTAGTTTTAAAATTCATAAGTCTGATATTAGAGATGCTAAGTCTATGGAAGATATCTTTCTCGAAGAAAAACCAGATATAGTTATTCATGCTGCAGCTTTAGCTCGTGATAGAGATAGTATGGATATTCCGCTAGATTTCATTCAAACAAATGTTGTTGGAAGTCAAAATATCATTAATGCAGCTATGAAAATAAATACAATTAAACAGTTTCTTATTACTTCTACGCGCAGCGCTGTAGGACAAACTCTATCGGCAACATCATTAATGACAGAAGATCAGCCCATGCGACCAATTAATCCATATGGAGCAACTAAATTAGCAATGGAAGGATTATTCCATTCTTATCATACGGATACTAACATACCAGTTAAAATTTGTAGAATGCAGCCAACATATGGCCCTAGAGGCAGACATGATATGTTTGTTTGGAGAATTTTTAATTCAATAATTACTGGTGATCAAATTCAAAAATATGGAACTGGTGATGGTGTGAGAGATTGGCTACATATTTCTGATGCAGTAGATGCTGTGTTCTCCTTGCTACATACAGAAATTAAATTTGATGCTTTCAATATTGGAGTGAGTGAGATGACTTCTACAAACAAGTTGATTAGCTTATGCGAAGAAATAGCAGGGGAAAAAGCTAATATAGTGAATATTCCAGCTATTCGAGGTGATGCTGTATTTGCTGGGATTGCTGATTGTACAAAAATCCATAAAATTTGTGGCTGGAAAGCAAAAGTTAAGATCTTAGAGGGTCTTAAGAAGACATATGATTATATGATTAAATGAAAATCTCTGTCATATTAACTACGTATAATAGGGGAGAAACCTTCCTTAGACAAGCTATTCAGTCAGTAGCAGATCAAACTTATAAAGATTGGGAATTAATTATTTTTGATAATTACTCAACAGATAATACGGATGATGTTGTTAAGGAATTCTCAATGTATGACATCAAATATATTAAATTACAGAATAATGGAGTAATTGCTAAATCTAGAAATGCAGCAATCAAGGTTGCTAAAGGTGAGTATATAGCTTTAATAGATTCGGATGATTTTTGGGAAGCTAATAAATTAGAGGAAAGCTACAAATATCTGTCTCAGAAAAAATATGATGGGTTTTGCCATGCTGAAAATTGGTTATTTGATGATGGAAAAAAAATGGTTGTAAAATATGGTCCAGAAGAAAAATTCTTATTTGATAACCTTCTTGCTAACGGAAACTGTTTATCTCCATCCGCAACTGTCATTAAACGTGATGTGCTAGATGAAGTAGGGGGTTATTCAGAAGATAAAAAATTTATAACTGCTGAAGATTATGATCTATGGCTCAAAATTTCAAAAAAAGGATATAAGATTATTTTTTCTGAAAGAGTTTTAGGTTCCTTTAGAGTGCATTCCGGGGCAGAAAGTTATGACATAATTAGAAACACAAATGCAGCCTCAAAGGTTATAGAGTCTCATTTTAAGGATTCACCCCTAGGCGAACAAGACTTGCATAAAGCTCTCAGTAATTATTGGATAATAGCAGGTAAAACATGCCAGATAAGAGGAAAATATCATGACTCTCTTAAAATGTATTTAAAATCAAATAAGATTAAATCTTCTTTTAAGTCATACTTTTTAATATTTAGTTTGTTAATCCCGCATGCTATATTTGTCTCTATTTATAACTTAATTAAATCTAGGAAAAAATAAATACTATATAAGTATATCAAAAGATGTTTGAGTATTTAACCGACATGAATTATATTGAAATTGTTTTATTATCGCTAGAAGTCTCTCTGCTAGCTGTATTCATATCATGCATGATTTCTATGCCGTTTGCTGCATTTTTAGTCATTAAACAATTTCCAGGGCGTCAACTAATTGTTGTGATGATTAATACCTTGATGGGATTACCTCCAGTTGTGGTAGGTTTATTCCTGTACTTATTATTGTCTGCAAATGGTTCATTGTCAGCTTATAAGTTATTATATACACCATCAGCAATGGTTATTGCTCAAATAATAATTATTACTCCCATAATAACTGCTTTATCCAAAGAATCTCTTGAGATATTTTATAGTCATTATGAGGATTATCTAACTTCATTAAGATTTAGCAATATCCAGAAGATTCAAACAATACTTTGGGAGGGCAAGTATTCTTTACTAACTAACGGTTTGGCTGGGCTAGGAAGAGCAATGTCTGAAGTAGGAGCAATTATAATAGTAGGAGGAAATATAGAGCACTTAACGCGAACTATGACAACGGGCATTGTCCTTGAGACATCTAGAGGAGAATTTTCATTTGCATTAAATTTAGGCTTAACCTTGTTATTCATATCCTTATTAATTAATGTTGCCGTGCATACACTCAGGAAAAGTGAAGAGTAGTTATGTCTAACTTAATTGAATTAAAGAATATATCTCTAGTTATTAAAAATATATCAATAATCAATAATATATCCTTGAATCTTGGGAAAAGAGGAACTACTTTGGTCACAGGGCATAATGGTGCTGGAAAAAGTTCTCTTTTACGCCTTATGGCTGGTTTTATCAAGCCAACAAAAGGAAGCATTTTATATGGAGGCTCTCAGGAAAAATTACCAATTGGCTTTGTTTTTCAAAAACCTGTGATGCTTGATAGAAATGTAAATGAAAATCTTTTACATGCGTTATCCTATAATGGCAATACTAAAAATATTAATCAAAGCCTAATCGATCAGACATTAAGAATTAACAATGTTTTTCATTTAAGAGATTTATCTGCAAAAAAAATATCTGTTGGCGAACAACAAATCATATCCGTGCTCAGAGCTCTTATAATAAAACCGCCTATACTTTTCTTAGATGAGCCTACCAGTAGTTTAGATCCAGAATATACCCAGATAGTTGAGAATCTAATTCTAAAAGCATCCAAAGAAATTAAAATTGTATTGGTAACACAATCAACTACTCATTTAAAACTATTTAATGATGAAATAATACATCTATCAAGAGGAAAATTAATTGAACCAACATCTTAAAATAGTTTTATATCTAGTTTTAGTGTTTAATATATTTAGCCTTAATTCTTTTGCGGGTGAGAAATCTCTTTGGATTCAATCAACAACCTCGACCAGGGATTCTGGGCTATATAGTTTTATACTCCCGATCTTTGAAAAAAAATTTAATATCAAGACTTATGTTGTAGCAGTTGGTACAGGACAAGCCCTTCAAAATGCAAAAAACTGTGACGGAGATGTTTTAATAGTCCATTCTAAAGAACTTGAGCTTAAGTTCATTAATGATGGTTATGGTACTAAGCGAAATAACTTAATGCATAATGATTTTGTTATAATTGGTCCATCGAGGAATCCTGCCGAAATAAGTTTTAATGATAATATTTCTATTACTTTTAATAAAATTGCTAAAACTAAATCTATATTCGTCTCTAGAGGGGACAATAGTGGTACTCATCTAGCTGAAATGAATATATGGAATATCGCTAACTTTGACCCAGTGCCTTTTAGTGGTGAATGGTATTTGAATACCGGACAAGGAATGGGGCCGACATTGAATATAGCCATAGGCATGAATGCATATTCTTTAACAGATAGATCTACATGGCTAAGATATAATAATAAACTCAACCATGTTGTTTTATATGATGATGATATTCATTTGTTCAACCAGTATGGAATAGTTACAATTAATAAAAATCACTGCGATAATCTTAATCATGAATCAGCCCAAATTTTTACCGATTGGATTTTGTCTAAAGAAGGACAAGAGCTTATTGGTTCATTCAAAGTCAATGGCAGGCAGTTATTTAAACCAAATCATGAGTAAGATGAATATCTTAGTTTTACACATAATTAACGACATAATATATATTATACGAACATAAATGCAAATTGATCTACACATAACTCTTGGAAATCAGCTATTCTCCCCCTCTTATATAAAGGCGATAAACCCAGGCATGGTATATATGAAAGAGGATTACCAGTTGTGCACATATGAAAAACATCATAAACATAAATTAGTATTATTTTTATCTGCGATGAGATCATATAGAGATGAGCTAAATAAGAATAAGATTAAAGTTCATTATGAAGAATTAAAGAATGATAAATCAATAAGTTATATTGATAGTTTGATAACACTTATAAAGGATAATAATATTGAAACAGTATCCATATTTGAGATAGAAGATGCATGGTTTCATAAAGAAATGCTTAAAATACAAAAATATGTTAAAAAACTAAAAATACTAGATACGCCGATGTTTTTAACAAACAAAGAACAATTCAAGGAAATGTGCCTTTCAAATAATGAAAAGAAGCAAAAATCACGCATTAATCTAGAAAACCAGAAATTTAGAACAAGACCGCTATATAGGATGACAGATTTCTATATGAAACAGCGCAAAAGACTAGATATTTTAATGCAAAAAGATGGTGTGCCTGTTGGTGGAAAATGGACATATGATACTCAAAATAGAAAAAAAATCCCCAAAACTATCAATGTCCCCTGCTCGATTAATCATAAAATTACAAAAAATACAAAGGATGTAATAAAATTAGTGGATACATACTTTCCAGATCATTATGGTGATACAAAATCATTCAATCACCCTACTACACGTAAAGCAGCTAAGGACAACTTAGATGATTTTATCTCAAATAAATTAGCAAATTTCGGAGATTTTGAAGACTCTGTTGACCAAAGATCTCCTTTTTGGTTTCACTCCAATCTTAGCTCTTCATTGAATATAGGATTGATTATCCCTAGCGATATTATTAATAATATCAATAATTTAAAAGATATACCTATAAACTCTTATGAAGGCTTTATAAGACAAATAATTGGTTGGCGAGAGTTTATGAGAGGTCTTTATCATCTTGAAGGTCATAATATGCATGGAAAGAATTTCTTTAAACATGGTAATACACTTAAACAGTCATGGTATCAAGGTACAACAGGTTTAGACCCTCTTGACTACAGCATTAAGAGTACTATTAAGTACTCATATTCTCACCATATCGAGAGACTAATGATCCAGGTAAACTTGATGAACCTATGTGAAATTAAGCCTGAAAATGCATATAAATGGTTCATGGAGATGTATATTGACTCGTCAGACTGGGTGATGACGCCAAATGTTTACAGCATGGGTCTCTTTGCAGATGGAGGCATAATGGCAACAAAACCTTATATCTGTGGATCAAACTATATAATGAAAATGATGGATTTTAAAAAAGGTCATTGGTGTAA
>MDSY01051300.1_pt1 | contig 10546 bp, 6 predicted proteins | sample 811131 | NCBI WGS metagenome assembly MDSY01 (sample SAMN05326643, study PRJNA326480) | marine metagenome | isolation source: seawater | place: Atlantic Ocean: South West | collected 2010
TTCAAAAGATTTATCAATTCTTCTAGACCAAAGATCAATATCATCTCCTTTTGCATAACTAAGACCAGCCTCAATCCAATTATATAAAATATTACATAAGTAACGATCATCTAATATTGTTGGAGAAAATCCATGCTTATTTTTAATTCCTTTTTCAATTATGGCAATTATCATCTTTGCATCTTTGAAATTTTCAAGCAAAGAAAAGCCGGAGGGTATCAAGTATTCTGTATTTCTTGATCCATAATTTCCTCCAACAGAATAGTCTGGATGTATGAAATTAATTAAAAAATTTAAAGCTTTTTTGATAGCGTCATCAAAACTTTGGTCATTATTTAGTATTCTAAATTTAGCTAGGTAGTCTATTGTTACTGAAAGATAGCCAATATCAGGCCCTCCATACTCGCTCCACCAACCCTCGTTACTCTGCCTTGTTAAAAGAAGTTCTAATCTATTTTTTGCTATTATTTGATATTTATCTTTGTTTAAAATTTTACTTGTAAGAGATAAGGCAAAGGCGCTTCCAGCCAGTTGGTTGCTAACTTCATCATCAAGATTATATGAGAGCCATTGAGATGATTCTTCTAAAATATTTAGGAAGATTTTTTTTTGCTTTTCTGAAAGATCACCAGACTCTTTCATTAAAAAATATGTCTGTGCCAGTGCTATTGTTACAAAAGAAGTACATACAAATGAAGATTCATTTTGATAATACTCATCAAAAGAGCCATCATGTTTTTGAATGCTTTTAGTGAATTTGAGAGAGGCGATTATCCATTCAAGAATCTTTTTATTTTTATAGTAAACATTGCCTTCAAAATTACGAGCATATATCAAAGACAATGTATATATAGCTTCCTGATTTCGGGCATTACTAATATCAGCTGTTTTAGCTAACCAATGATTTCTATCGAATGACCCATACGTCAATGTGCCTCGGTTTCTATCAAGTTGCCCTAAAAGTCTTGGAATAGATTCTAGACTTTCATCTAAAAATTTATTACTTTGTCTAAAAGAATTGTCTTTATTCATATTCCTTATTTCTTTGCTTTAATGATAACTACAGAGCCAAGCAAACCAAAACGAAAATTTCCTTGAATCCTTACAATTATTGAGAGAATTTTTGTAATAAAGTTGATACGCTTTTGCCTATGCAGATAACTAGATCCTTCACTAGCGATATATTGAAGTAGCATTTGGTATACCTGTTCATAAAAAGGTGGGAAAGCAAAATAACCGTTCCATGAAATATCCTTAAATCCAGATTTTTTTAGGTCCTTTAAAGTGTTTGATAAAGAAATTGGTTTATATGGTCCAAAAAAGTTATATATTCCTGTTTTACGTATTTCCTTTCCTATAAAAGCTTTAATAATAATAAAAAATATAGAAAGAAATAAATTGCTTTTTCTAGAAACTATAATAAATTCTCCATCTGGCTCAAGAGCATTAAAACTTTGTAAAAATATTTTTTTTGAGTAATCTCTTGGTATTCTTTCAAGTTTATAAAGCAGTGAAATCGTTTTACTTTTCCTAATACCATTTTCAATAATATGATGAGAAATGCCAGAGAGCTCATCTAATTTTGCGGATGCTTGTGAATACTCACAAGTCTCTTCTAAAAGATCATATGTAGCTATATCTCCCTTAGGGAAATCTCTAAGATAACTCCCATCGTAACTTAATAAATCAGATATCGGACTAATAGATTCTTGAATAGCGATTCTAGCAAGGTTTCTTTCTGCTTCACTGCTTATATCCATCTCTTTACCAAGAAAAGTTTTTCGGCAGTAATATCGTTGGTGATCTTTAATATTATCTATAGTCCAACTATCTGGATTATATAAAAATGGTGCAACTGGCCTTATGGATGAAAAATAACCCCAATGTATTGTCTCTTCTACAGGTCTTCTCGGAACTAAAGGAGAGTTTTTAGCTCTTTGATCTGGATAACCTAAAGCTACGAAACAGCATATAGTGTCTGTATCAGGTATACCCAGAACTTTTTTTACTGCTGAGTCAGAGCCATAGCTATTTACAGGCCACGAACCCAACCCTTCATTAGTTGCAGCAAGCAATATATTACCTACGGCAAGTGCAGAACCTTGAATTGCTTCTTTGTAATCCCAGCCATCATAGCTAATACAGATAAGAATAGGTGCTTTTCTAAACATTGTATTCGATGAAGCTTTTAAAATTAATTCTTCTTTGACTGAATTGTCATCAATTACTATAAAGTTCCAAAGCTGTTGATTACAATTACTTGGCGCAAAAGTCCCAGCTCGTATTACATTTTTTATTGTTTCTTTAGATATAGTTTTTTTCTTATCAAAAGATCTAATTGTTTTACGATTTTCAATGAGCTCCCAAAAATCCATTACAACACCTTATAGTAAAAATAATATTTAAAATTAAGTTTGAATTATAACTTATATGAAACTAAAAATTCTTTTTGATAAATCCTAAATAAGCTTCTAAAACTATTTGTTCAGAAAATTGATTTTCCATTTTTTTTCTTGCTGCCTTTCCCATTTTAATCTTTTTATCAATGTCCAAGTTTAAAAAATTATTCATTTTTGATATCAATGAATCCTCATTTTTTGGAATACATAGATAACCTGTTTCATTATCATCAACTGTATCTCGACATCCTGGGTGATCGGTGGTGATAATGGGAATACCCATACTTGCCGCTTCAAGCAAACTTCTGGGAACTCCTTCGCCGTAAAAGGAAGGCAAAACTATTAAATCTATATTTTCTAATACAGAGCGAATATCATCTGTAACTCCTAAATAATCTATATCGCTATCTTCTGTTAAGAGATTTATTTTATCTTTTGTTATACCCTGATTGGCGTTATTTGCAGGAGCTCCTACAACTAAAATTTTTATATCCTTATTAGTCTTTTTTAAAAATTTAGCAGCATTTATAAATTGGATTAGGCCTTTAGCATAAAGTAGTCTTCCTACATATAAAAATATTTTTGTATTATTAAATTTCTTAGGTGAAAAGTAATCTAAATCAACTCCAGACCCAGGTATTCTTATAGCTTGTGATTTTTTGATAATGTTATGAGATAGAAAGATATCTAAATCATCTTGATTCTGAAAAAATATCTTATTTGCATGCATAAAGGCTAGCTTATAAATACTAAATAATATTTTTTTAAGCAAGCCATTAAAGTCCTTTGAGGCCCCTAATCCAGAAATATTTGGCAATAAATTAATTTTATTTTTAAATAGAAGAAGTGATAAGCCAGAATATATATTTGCTTTCGGGGTGAAGCTAAAAATAAAATCAGTTTTTATTTTTTTAATGATATTTAATAGTTTCAGTAACGAAATTGGTTCAGTTAAAAGGCTTAAACTAGATGAATTTAAATTCCATTGAATTAGATTCACATTCATATCCCTAATTCTTTGACTATACTCATCGAGTGGGGCTACAACAATAACATCATGTCCAGCATTAACTAGTTCTTTAATAAGGTTCGATCTAAAATTAAATATGTACCAAGAAGAATTTGCTATTAGAGTTATTTTCATTGAATAAGATTAATATGTCTTAAATATTATTTTCAATCCTCCATGATTCTAGTGTTATCACATTCCACAAAAACTTACTCCAATCCGCTTTGGATTTTAAGTGTTCATTCCATCTTGCTTTAATAATGTCTGGATTATGGTAGCCTCTATTGGCCATTGATTGAGACTCAATAATATATGAAGCCCAATCTTTTAAGGGGCCCTTAAGCCATATCCCTAATGGTGGTTCAAATCCTTGCTTAGGTCTATCAAACATTTCAACAGGTATAATTTTTTCAAGCAATTGACGTTGTAAAAATTTTCCTTTATTGCCTCTAATTTTATAGTCTATTGGTAAGCTTGCTGCAAAATTAAATATATTAGTATTTAAAAATGGTGCTCTTGTTTCTAGCCCTGTTGACATAGCAGCCCTATCGACTTTTACTAAAACATTATCGGGCAAATAATGGTTTGTATCTAAAATCATAAGCTTCTCTGCTATTTTCATATCTTCAAAAAAATTATCTTGATTTGAAAGAAAGTTTTTTTCTTGATTGTTTAAATGATCTGAGTTTTGTCCTTCAGATAAAAATGAATAATATAATTCATCATCAGATCTTGAATTAAAAACACCTGCTATTTTTTGAATTCTATTTATTTGCTTCGTAGAATTTTGAAGAAATAAAAGATTAATATCTTTATAAAAATTAAAAGTTTTAGATCTTAGTTTGAATGGTATTTTATTAATTAATGGCCACCATTTATTAGAGCTTATATGCCTGGTATATCCTCCAAATAACTCATCGGCACCATCTCCAGATAAGGCAACTGAAACATGCTTTTTAGTAAGTCTACTCAATAAAACCATGGGTATCTGGGATGCATCAGATAAAGGCTCGTCATAAATTTTTTGAAGATCTGGGACTACGTTTAGCAAATCTTTATCGCTAACAATAAATTCTGTATGGTCAGTTTGCAAATATTCAGCTATTTTTTTTGCATACTTTGATTCATCATATTCATCACCCTGGAAACCAATAGAAAATGTTTTTGGTGTTACTAATTTTGACATTAAAGCTACAACAAGAGATGAGTCAATGCCTCCTGACAAGAATGCTCCCAAAGGGACATCTGATATTAACTGCCTTTTAATAGATTCTGTCAAAAGCCTTTCTAGCTCCATACTACTTTCTTCAATTGAGCCAGAAAACTTATTATTATATTTTTTGTATGTATTATTAGCAGACCAATAGCTTTTTGGAGCAGGCAGTTCGTTAGAATCTAGAGTAATTTCTATATAGCTTCCTGGTGCGAGCTTAAATACACCATTTAATATAGTTCTAGGTTGCGGAATGAATCCATAAGACTGATGGAGGTTAATACTGTATTCATCTACAGACAAATTTAGTAATTCATTGGACATTATTGGTTTAAGTTCTGAGGCAAAAAAATTAATATTATTATTATTTCCATAATATAGTGGTTTTTCACCAAACTTATCTCTAGCAAGAATAAGTTTCTTTTTAGATGAATCCCAAAGAGCAAATGCAAACATTCCTTCCATACTTTCAAGGGTTTTTTCCAATCCATTAACATCAATTGATTCAATAATCGTTTCAGTATCAGAGGTGCCTTTCCAAGACCTGGGTCCATATTTATTGCTTATTTCTTTTCTTATATCTAAGTGATTGTATATTTCTCCATTGAATACAATTGTGAATCTTCCACTAGATGAATGCATTGGCTGACTACCATTTTTTGATAGATCTAGGATGGCTAATCTAGAGTGCCCTAATGCCACAGACTCAGAAACCCATACATCATCGTCATCAGGACCTCTGTGTTTTAGAGTAGAAATCATTTTTGAAACGATTATTTCTTTTTTATTTCTATCGATACCATCTAATTCTTTTGAAAAAAAACCTGCTATGCCACACATTAATTATTGTTTCCTTTTTTAATAAAATCTAATCAATTGAGGAGTTGATTAGATTTGAATCAAAATTCTTCTTTGGATACTGCAGAATCTCGGTTATTTCTGTTATGTGAAGCGCTAACTCTGCAGAGACTAAAGATTTCTTTTTATCATTTATATCATTAATCATTTGTGCTGGTCCCAGGCAAAAATCTACTGGTTTATGTTTATTGGCAATTCTTTTCTTTTTGTTATTCTTTAATAAAGGTAATGATTTTCTTATTCTAAAATAACCACCCCAAGACCAGGGAATCCAGTTAAAAAATCTTTCAAATCTTTCAGTAAAAAAATCTACTCTATATTCTATAGCATTTAAAATTTTAGAGCCCAAAATATCACTATGGTAAATAGGAGAATTATCATCTCTTATATTCTTTACATATAAAGTACCTTTTTCACCGATAATTGTCATGGATTTGTCTGTTGGTGCCAATATACTAGAAGTTACCCTTGCTATAATTCCATTTTTATATTCAATGCAACCTAAAGTGAAATCAGGCGCATTATTGTTAAGATCAATACCTTTATCTTTTATTTGACATGAGGAGAAGGCATTTACAGAGATTGCACTTCCAAAAAACATAGCAAGCCATGTTAAAAAATATCCTGCATGCTCGTAAGTACACCCTATTTCAAATTCATCCTTGGCCGGCCATTTTGCTCCAGATGGACTGATCCAGCCATCGTATGATTGCAAATGAGTCATTGCTGTCTCGTAAGAAACGTATACCAATCGCACATCTCCTATTAATTCAGAATCAAGATACATTTTGATAGACCTTGCTGTATTACTTAGAAAACTGCATGGCGCTGAACCGATGTATAAATTTAGCTCATTAGATAGATTGAATAGATCATTTGCCTCATCAAAATTCATACCCAAGGGCTTCTCAGAATAAACATGCTTACCATTTAAAAGAGCTTTTTTTGAAATTTCATAATGATTTTCAGGATTAGTTAAATTAAATATCATTTCTATTTCATCGTCATTGAGCATTGACTCAAGAGATTCTTCAGAATTTAATGAATAAAATTGACAAAATTCTACTAATCTTTTTTCATCAATATCATAAACAGATTTTATTTCGATATTAGGGTGATTAGCTGCAGTCTCTGCATAAAAATCTGCTACAAACCCGCAACCTACAATACCTACTTTCATGACCTTACTCTTTCAATTTCTTTATCAATATCCATGGCGAGCTTTGTAATACGATTCCCCTTCAAAAGAGTGGAAGTTTTAGAAGATTTTTGCAGAATAGATGATGAATGAAAATGCTTCATTGCACCCTTCCATCCTTTTGAAAAAAGATAAAAATTTGAATTTTTACCATTAATGGTTAATTTTTTAAAGTCTGATATATTGGCATTTATAGACTCTCCAACAATAGATATTAACTCCTTAATACCATTTGAGGGTGAAAGGGACCTTTTAAAAATTAGATTAGCCGTCGAGCCATTTGTCATATTTAAAATGCAAGAAAAACTAGAACCGTATACAAGATTATCACTACTATCTTTTTGTGCTACCACGAAGAAATTCATAATTTCAGAATCACAAATATACTCAAGAAGATCTAGGTAGTGACAGCATGAGCCAACTGTAGTTCCTCCTCCAATTTCTTTAGTAGCCATAGAGACACTGAATTCACCTAAATTAACAATGTATGTAACTATTAGATTATTTTTATTTTCTATATATTCATTAGAGATTACTAAGCTCTGGACTGCTGGTGCAAATCTTCTATTAAAGCCAATCATAATATTTTCATATCCACTGTAAGCTTGCAGTTTTTCTATGTCTTCATAAGAAACTGCAACAGGTTTTTCTGAGTATATTTTTAAATTTGCTTCTATTGCTACTTTGATATGATCGGGATGCCAAACAGGAGGAGTTGCTATTAAAATATTTTTTGCAGGTAGATCAGCAGAAATCATTTCTTCTATTGATGAGTACACATTTGGAATTTTGAAAGCTTTCGCTAAGTAAAATGAGCTAGCTCCACTATTAGAGCAACATGCAATAACATGCCCTCCGCTATTAATTATCGATGGTATAAGAATGGAAGCAGCAAAATTTCCAGAACCAGCTACAAGCCAGTTATTATTTGGATTTGAAAACTTTAAGGACTTTCCAGAATAAGCAAAATCTTTAACTTGTTTCGAGTCCTTGGATAGTGTCTCTATCACATAAGTTTTTACAACAGTATCAGGTTCTAAATTTTTAGAAACTTTATTTGCGGATCTTAGATCTTTTTGAGAATAATTATTCTTTAATATAATTCCTTTTTTAAAAAAATAAATTGACTCCTCAGACTCATCTAACTTAATCTTTACAGCATCAACATAAATAACTTTTGGACTTACAACATAAGTTAGATATTTTTTAAGATTTATTACTCCAATTTCTGAAAATAAGATATATAGCTCATTAACATGCTGAACTATCCACAAATAAATACCAACCTTAGTTCGAGCAGTGAACATTTGTCTTGTTTTAAACCTATATCCCTCTATTGAGCTAAACCCAGAATCATTGATTTTTATTTCAGAAAAGTTATCAAAGCTACTCTTAGTATAGAATTTATTTTTTCTTTCTAGATAAATCATATTGTTAGTGTGGTTTTAAAATATTTCTTAAGTTTATTCAATATATCCCTATTATACTTGCTTTCAAGAAGCGCATCACATGGTTTAAATATAAATAGGATGTCTTGATTGCCTGAAAAATCATACCTTATTGTAAGCTTGGTTGTTGATAGCTCTAATCCATATGAGGGTGAATACGTTGTTTTTATATTATTTATTGTTAAGGGGCTGTTGCTAAGAACCCCTAGGCTCAACAAGTCTTCGTGATTACTTTTTAATATCACTTCTGACTTGGATTTTTGCACTACTTGGATATTTGGATCTAAATATAGATTCCATTCTAGAGATTTTTTTTCATATCCCTTTATTGTATCTTCGATAAAAAGCATATTATTTTTCGTAAGTACAATTTTTCTTTTACATTCGGTTGGATCATTTAACCTCATGTATCCTGAGTGAGACAAGTCAATAAAACTAAAATCTTCATTTAGAATGCTTTGATTAATTTTTGCATCTATAATATTTTTAATTGAGAATAAATTCTTTCCAAGTGGTGACATTTCTAAGCCATTTACTATCGGCATATTATGGCTTAACGAACTTCTGTATTCATTTCTGCTTTTTGAAGATAAAAAATAGGTATAAGTACCTCTGTCTAAAACAATAGCTCTTTTTTTATACGACATAGAAAAACTTCCAAAGTCATTATGGCCATGTCCACCTTCGCCATTTAAACCAATATCACCGCAATCAAAGCTAACATGCATACTATCGTCATCTAGCAATGAACTGCGCATTGAACCGAAACCTCCCTCTGGATAGATATTTAGTCTTTCAATTGGTGCTATCAATTCTAATAAATTAAATCTCTTAATTCCTTTTTCTCCTAAAAGCCAAAATAGGCTAGGAGTTTTTGCAGATGAATAATATTTTAATATTGAGCTATTTGTTAGAGTGCATGAAATAGCTATTAGATCATTAATATTTAGAATATCCTCTTCTGTTTCAAACCAATAGGCTCTTTCAAGGCTAACATCTCCTATATGAGGCATATATCCTCCTGGTGATGAGACTTTTGCTAAAGATAATGCTAATCCATTTAAATAATTGACGTAAGTAATATCTTTTTGTGAAGTTTCCTCATTAATTATGCATAAAATAACCAACAACTCAGTAACAAATCTCTGATAACCAGTAGAATTTTCAAAACTAGATCCGTCAGAACAAATCTGCTTATCTAGCTCTAATGATAATAAATTTTCCAAATCTCTAGATGATGCTTTATCTTTTTTAAGGAAAGGAAAAGTAGAATATACAAACTTTATTGCAACAAGTTCACTAAGTAGAAAGTTATTTGTTAATCCAAATTTTGATAAATTTTTAGACAAAAAAATAGTTTGCTGCTCTATGGATTGAATAAAAATACTTAAAAAGTTTTTTTGAAAATAGCAATCATCTTTTAGCATGGAGAAAATAAAGCACCATGTAATTAACCTTTGAGAAACATTTAAAGAAATTAAATACGGGTATCCAAATCCTGGAGGAAAACAATTAATCCAATCTTTCATTTCATCAATAAGTTTATATAAATACTTCGTATTATTTGATATTAAATATGCCTGGGCATATCGGACCATATGCTGATGGGTATGGAGTTTAAAAAGTAATATTGGATCAGGAGATTTATCAGGAAATTCAGAATTAGTATTAAAGCGGTAATTTCTCCAGTATTGGATTTTAATATCAGTATTGGAAAGTGGATCTTTGTGCCAATTTATTTTTTTAGAATCTGAGTAAACAAAATTATGAAGATTAATATTTTTCTCTATAAACTCGTCAGCCTTAGATATTATTTTTAGCGCTTCGTCAGGGAAATTTTTACAAAAATAATCACTTATATTGGCATTATCTGAGTGATCTTTTATACCTAAAATTTTACAAGTTGAGTTAATAAAATCATTAGAGTTTGTGTATCCAAATTTTTTATAAAATTGTAAATCCTCTTTAAAACTTGGTTTAAAGAATTTATAAAATAGACTTTTAACTTCCCTATCTAGAAAAGAATTAATTCTGAGAACAAATTTCTTCATGTCTTAAAAATTGATAAATCAATTAATGCAAAGGATATTACAAGAAAACCTAACAAAATCAATGGGAATGGAAGTCTGATATATAAGAATCTTATTGCAAGCAGATACCCCACTATAAATGATGCGCTAAACCCTAATGTTGTTCCAACTGCAGCTCCAGTCATACCGTATGTTGGTATAAGGAGATAATTTGAAATAATATTTACAAATATTCCTATAATTGAGGCTAATGCTATTAAATTAGTCTTATCACTGATGTATAAACCTGCCATTGCTGATACATATAAACTATTAAACAAAAGACCAAAAGATAAAATTGGAATTATTCTAGAAGCTACTAAGTAGTTTTCAGGAAAAAATAAATTTAAAA
>MDSY01016897.1_pt1 | contig 10545 bp, 7 predicted proteins | sample 811131 | NCBI WGS metagenome assembly MDSY01 (sample SAMN05326643, study PRJNA326480) | marine metagenome | isolation source: seawater | place: Atlantic Ocean: South West | collected 2010
AAAAAAATCGGTGCTAAAGATTTAAAAGATTTAAAAGATTTAATTAAAAAACAAATTTCAAACGAATATAAGAGAAGTTTGGACTCAATAACAAAAAAAAATATATTAGATCAAATAGAAAAATCACATTCTTTAGATTTACCAACCAATCTTGTTGATCAAGAAACAAACGTTGTTTCACAAAATTTAAAAAATCAAGATAAAGATAAAAATAAAGAAAATAATAAAAAAATAGCAAAATCAAGAATTAAAATTGGTATTATTTTAAATCAAATAGCTGAAAAAAATAATATTAAAGTTAACGATGAAGAAATAAAAATTGAAATACAAAAACAAATTAAAAATATGCCTGGACAAGAAAAAATGGTTATGGAGTATTATCAAAAAAACCCAAGTGCAGCTACCAGTTTAAAAGGAGCACTGTATGAAGAGAAGATTATAGATTTGTTAAAACGAAAAAGTAAATTAACAAAAAAGAGTGTAACTTTGAAAGAGGCTGAAGAAATAATTAAAAAATTTACGGAGACTAATGAAGAGTCCAAAAAACCCATCAAAAAATCAAAAAAATAAAATATAGAATAGAAAAAATTAGCAAAAAGCCAATTTAAATTGTATAAGCGATATTGCTATGATTCGTAAAATTGAAGAACAATTAAACAACCTTATCCCTATGGTTGTTGAACAAACTAACAAAGGTGAAAGAGCCTACGATATATACTCAAGGCTTTTAAAAGAGAGAATAGTTTTTTTGGTAGGCGGTGTAAATGATAACGTAGCTTCATTAGTTACTGCTCAATTACTTTTTTTAGAATCAGAAAATCCAAAAAAAGAAATATATTTTTATATAAACAGTCCCGGCGGATTAGTAACTTCCGGTCTAGGTATTTATGATACTATGCAGTACATTAAATCACCCGTATCTACTTTGTGTATAGGACAAGCGTCTTCAATGGGTTCCTTCCTTCTTGCAGCAGGAGAAAAAGGAAAAAGATTTTCTCTTCCAAATTCAAGAATTATGGTTCACCAACCTTCTGCTGGTTTTCAGGGTCAAGCAACAGACATACAGATACATGCGAAAGAAATCTTATCACTCAAAGAGCGTTTAAATAAAATTTACTCTAAACACACTGGAAAATCTGTTAAGGAAATAGCAACAGCACTTGAAAGAGATAAGTTTCTGACTGCCGAGGAGGCAAAGGACTTCGGCTTAATAGACAAAGTTGTTGAAAAAAGAAATTGATACACAACATCTAGGGTAGTCCACAACTTACACTTGCCTTAGCTTAAACCAACATTTAAATTAAGAATATTGATTCGTTATGTCAGATAAAAATAATAAAAATATACTTTACTGTTCATTTTGTGGAAAAAGCCAACACGAAGTTAAAAAACTAATCGCTGGCCCTACAGTTTTTATTTGCGATGAGTGCGTAGAACTTTGTATGGACATTATAAAAGAGGAAAATAAAACTTCTTTAATAAAGCATCAAGAGGGAGTTCCTACGCCAAAAGAAATTTGCAAAATTTTAGATGACTATGTTATTGGACAAACATATGCCAAAGAAGTTTTGTCAGTAGCGGTCCATAATCATTACAAAAGATTAAGTCACGAATCAAAAACAAACAAAGATGTTGAACTATCTAAATCTAATATACTTTTAGTTGGTCCGACTGGTTGTGGTAAAACACTATTAGCTCAGACATTAGCAAGAATTTTGGATGTTCCTTTTACCATGGCAGATGCCACGACGCTTACCGAAGCAGGTTATGTTGGTGAAGATGTAGAAAATATAATTCTTAAATTATTACAAGCTGCAGATTATAACGTTGAAAAAGCACAGAGAGGAATCGTTTATATTGATGAGGTAGATAAAATTAGTAGAAAATCCGAAAATCCCTCAATCACGAGAGATGTTTCAGGTGAAGGAGTACAGCAGGCATTACTAAAAATTATGGAAGGAACCATTGCAAGCGTTCCTCCTCAAGGTGGAAGAAAACATCCACAACAAGAATTTTTGCAAGTAGACACAACAAATATTCTATTTATATGCGGCGGTGCTTTTGCAGGTTTAGACAAAGTTATAGAGAGCAGAGGAAAAGGCACATCTATAGGCTTCGGAGCAAAAGTGAAAAGTTATGAAGAAAAGTCTGTTTCAGAAATAATTACAAAACTTGAGCCTGAGGATCTAATCAAATATGGCTTGATACCAGAATTTGTGGGAAGGATGCCAATAATTGCCACGTTGAAAGATTTAGACGAAAGTTCTTTGGTAAAAATTTTAAAGGAACCAAAAAATTCACTATTAAAACAATACAAAAGACTTTTTGAGTTTGAAGATGTCAATTTAGAATTTAGAGATGACGCTTTGGTGGAAATTGCGAAAAAAGCAATAAATAAGAAAACTGGAGCGAGAGGCTTAAGGTCAATTTTGGAGTCAATTCTGCTTAAAACCATGTTTTCTTTACCAGATATGGAAAATGTAGAATCAGTGACTGTTGATAAAACAGTTGTCAAAGGAAAAACTGAACCGATTATTACATACTCGAAAAGCAAATCTACATCTGTTGCATAATTACTTGCGGCAAAACAAATACTTATAATCACATTATTTAACTTGAAATAATCATTTGAAATATCCATATTATGAGAATGACTGCTGAGAATAAAAAACCACTTTTACCATTAAGAGATATTGTTATTTTCCCATCGGTAGTAGTTCCATTATTTGTTGGAAGAAAAAAGTCAATTAGGGCTTTAGAAGAAGTAATGAAAACTGATAAGTCAATTGTTTTAGTTACTCAAAAAAATTCAGAAGTTGACGATCCACAAGAAAAAGATATTTATTCATTTGGTTGTTTAAGCAAAATTTTACAATTACTTAAATTACCAGATGGCACTGTGAAAGTTTTAGTGGAAGGACAGAAAAGAGCTAAGATTAAAGAAATTAGCGATGAAAATAAAAAATTCTTAAATTGTAACATTGAAACTATAGAAAATGACAAAGAAACAGAAGAAAATAAACTTTATGCCCTTAATTTAATAAAAAAGTTTGAAAAGCTATCAAGTCTAAGCAAAAAAGACTCCTTAGATTTTGTAAAAACATTAAAATCTTTAACAGATTCAAATCAAATTGCTGATAATATTTCATCAAATCTAAACATATCTATCAATGATAAGCAATTTTTACTTGAAATAACAAACCTAAAAAAAAGATTGGAGAAAATCTACGAGATTTTAGAAAAAGAAACCAGCGTAATAAGTATGGAAAAAAGAATAAGAGGAAGAGTTAAAAATCAGATGGAAAAAACTCAAAGGGAGTATTATTTGAATGAGCAGTTAAAAGCAATTCAAAAGGAACTTGGGGAAATTGAAGAAGGCAAAGATGAAATTTCTAATTTAAGCAAAGCAATTATGAAAGCTAAAATGAGCAAGGACGCACAAATCAAGTGTTTAGCAGAGTTGAGAAAGCTAAAAACTATGAGTCCAATGTCCGCAGAAGCTACAGTTGTTAGGAACTATTTAGATTGGATGGTTGATCTTCCATGGAGCAATAAAAGTAAAGTTATTAAGGATTTAGCGGCAGCACAAAAAATATTAGACGAAGATCATTTTGGTTTAGATAAAGTTAAAGAAAGAATAATTGAGTTTTTAGCTGTACAAAAAAGAGTTGAAAAACTTAAAGGACCAATACTATGTCTTGTAGGTCCACCAGGTGTTGGAAAAACTTCATTGGGCAAATCAATAGCTAGAGCAACAGGAAGAAAATTTGTAAGAATATCTCTAGGAGGCATTAGAGACGAAGCAGAAATTAGAGGCCATAGAAGAACATATATAGGATCTTTACCAGGAAAAATTATTCAAATGATGAAAAAAGCTGGAACAAAAAATCCATTATTTTTACTGGATGAAATCGATAAGGTTGGTAGCGATTACAGGGGCGACCCATCATCAGCTTTGTTGGAAGCATTAGATCCGGAACAAAATAAACAATTTAACGATCATTACCTCGAAGTAGATTATGATTTATCTGATGTAATGTTTGTTACTACTGCTAACACTTTAAATATTTTACCGCCATTACTCGATAGGTTAGAAGTTATTAGACTTCCAGGATATACAGAAGATGAAAAAATAAATATTTCACAAAAATATTTAATCCCAAAACAGAGAGAAAATAATGGACTTAAGAAAGAAGAGTGGGAGGTAACAAAAGAGATTAACAAAACAATTATTAGAGATTATACGAGAGAATCAGGCGTAAGAAATCTTGAAAGAGAGTTGTCAAAAATTGCCAGAAAAATTGTTAAAAAAATTGACTCTAAGGAAAAGGTAAATACAACAATTGAAGACAAGGACCTTCAAAATTTTTTAGGTGTTAAAAAATATAATTTTGGTGAAATTGAAAATGAAAATAAGGTTGGTGTAGCGACAGGTTTAGCTTGGACTGAGGTCGGAGGGGAAATATTGAAAATAGAATCAGTAAATATGCCAGGAAAAGGCAAAATGCAATCAACAGGTAAACTAGGAGAGGTTATGCAAGAGTCAGTAAAGGCTGCAAAGTCCTATGTTAGATCAAAATCTCTAGATTTTGGAATAATCCCTCCAATATTTGAAAAGAAAGATTTTCATATTCATGTACCAGAAGGTGCGACACCCAAAGACGGACCCTCTGCCGGAATAGCCATGGTTACTTCTATCATTTCATCAATAACTGGTATTCCAGTAGACAAAAATGTTGCTATGACAGGAGAAGTAACTTTAAGAGGAAACGTTTTACAAATTGGTGGTCTTAAAGAAAAACTTTTAGCCGCGAATAGGGCTGGAATAAAAAAAGTAATTATTCCAATTGATAATAAAAAAGATTTGGTCGAAATACCTAAAAACGTGATAAACAATATTGAGATAATTGGAGTAAAAAATGTTGAAGAAGTATTGAAGCACGCTTTAGTCAAAGAACTCAAACCTATCAAATGGGCTGAGATAGACCAAGTTTCAAACAAAAATAAAGAAAAATCTGAAGTTACAAGCACTCACTAATTTTTATTATATTTTAAATAGATTGTTTTTAATATAATTGTATTAAATTGGTTTTATGAAAAAGATTATAATTACAGGTGGCCTTGGGTATATAGGGACTGAATTATGCAAAATTTATTCAGGAGAAAGCTGGAAGAATCAAATAACAGTAATAGACAATCGTTTTATCTCCGAGAGAGTAAATCAATTAAGAAATTGGAATATAAATTTTATTCATGCTGATATACGAAATATTGATGCTGTAAAAGAAGCACTAAATCAATCTGACATAGTTCATCATTTAGCTGGTGTAACTGATGTTGCAAGGACCCAAGACGAAGTAAATCTTGAAAAAGACAAAGAGATGAATGATGTTGCAGAAAAGGGTACATCTATTATTCTAAGTGAAACTCCAGAAAATTGTAAAATTATATTTCCTTCAACCCATGTTGTTTTTGAGGGCAAGGACACGTTAACGGAAAACATTGATGAGAATTATGATAAATTTCCTATTTTACCTTATGCCATCGGAAAAGATAAAAACGAAGAACAAATAAAAAATTCAAATAAAAATTACGTTATTTTAAGACTAGGTTCAGTTTACGGCTATTCAAATGATGCAACCAGACTAAATATAATGCCGAATTTATTTTCAATGATCTCTTCACAAAATGGAACAATTAGACTTTTTGGAGGAGGCAAACAATTAAAAACACTTGTTCCTTTAATTGATACTGCTAGATGTTTTAAGTTTATGGAAGAGAGAAAAGATATTAAATCTGAGATTTTTAATGTTTCAAAAGATAAAGTTACCGTGCAAGAAGTTGCAAATATATGTAAAAAATTTAATCCAAAAACTCAAATTATAAAAACAAATGATAAGATCCCAAATCCCGGTTATTCACTGACAAATAAAAAACTTTTAGATACTGGTTTCAAATTTTTATACGCTTTAGAGGAAAGTATTAAAGACATGATTTATAAATGGTCTAAAAAAGATTTAAGAAAAGACTTGGAGTATGTAAAAAACGGCGAGAATGAATACGCAGACTCAAGAGGAAAAATAAGTAATCACGAATTAACTGAGCCAATAAACATGATTGGCTTAATAGATTCTAAAAAAGGAACTATGCGGGCTAATCATTACCACCCTCAACAAGAGCAAAAATGTTTGTTTACAAAGGGACAAATAATTGAGGTCTTTCAAGATATACTTAATCCCAACTCTCCAAAAATAACTCAAGTAGTCAATGAAGGACAGTTATCGGTAATAAAACCAAACGTAGCTCATACAATGGTTTTCACTGAAGATACAGTTTTTTTAAATTTAGTGAGAGGAGAAAGAGAACATGAAAATTATGGGGTTACACACACAATAAAACACAACATCGTGAATGAAAAAGAAAAAAAAATACTTTTAAATTCTTATAAATTTGACTGTAGATCTTGTGGAAATAGGAATTTAAAGAGAATTGTATCTTTAGGATTCCAACCTCTTGCTAATAATTTGCTGAATAAAGAAAACGATGAATGTGAATTGTATCCTTTAGAGCTAAATTATTGTGAAAATTGTCATAATTGTCAACTTTCAGTTTCTGTTGATCCAAAAAAAATGTTTTCTAACTATTTATACCTTTCTTCTGTTTCAGATACATTTAAAAAACATTTTATTGAAGCAGCAAAAAAATATGTAAAAGAATTTAAATTATCAGCTAAGAAGTCATATATAATTGATATTGGAAGTAATGATGGCGTTGCACTAAAACCTTTTAGAGATTTAGGATTTAAGAAAATTTTAGGCATCGAGCCAGCTAAAAATCTTGCAAAAATGGCCAATAAAAATAAAATTAAAACCATAAATTGTTTTCTTGAAGAAAAAAATTTAAAAAAAATTAAAAAAAATGCGGACTTAATCTTAGCATCGAATGTTTTTGCACACTCAGACAAACTAAAAGAAATGGCAAATTGCATGCTTAAACTATTAAATTCAAAGGGAACTATAATAATAGAGGTACAATATCTTCTAAACACATTGCAAGACCTCACTTTTGATAACATTTACCATGAGCATTACAATTATTGGTCTTTAACTTCTTTGATTAATTTCTTTAAACAGTTCAAAGCAAAGATAGTTAAGGCAGAAAAAATTAATACACATGGAGGATCATTAAGGGTTTTTATTAAAAAGGACAAAAATTCTAAAATAGACAAAAGTGTTAAAAATCTACTTGATGAGGAAAATAAATTTGGTTTAACAAAATTTTCAACCTATAAAGAATTTGCAGAGAAAGTATATACAATTAAAAAAAATGTTAAAAATAATATACAAAAACTAAAATCTAATGGTAAAAAAATTATTGGTTATGGATCACCCGCGAAAGCGACAACCTCTTTAAACTTTTTTGGAGTTTCAAAAGAAATAGACTTTATCGTTGAAGACAATAAATTGAAACATGGGAAATTTATTCCCGGCGTCAATATACCAATAGTAAGTAAAGAAAAAATTACTGATAAAAATAATACTATAATCGTGTTAGCTTGGAATTTCTTTGATGACATTAAAAAAAACAATCTTCAACTTTCAGAAGATTTTATAAGTATTAAAGATCTTGAAAGCTAAATTATCTTTTTAAGTATTTCTCTGCCTGTATAATAATATCTTCAGTATTTTGTGGAACATCATCGATTTTTCTTTTTGAACTTTTTATTTCTTTTTTTAAAACTAATGGTTTTTCTGAATCTGCATTTTTACTTAAAACCACTTTTTTATCACCGGACAAAAGTGTTTCTATTGCTGAAAGGATCTCTTTAACTTGGTAATTTTTATTCATTTATTTGATTAGGTTATTTTTATAAATATTTTTAAAAATATTTATACTATCCGGATTACTTAAAGCTTGTAAATTCTCTATTTTCTCACCATGAATAGCTTTTTTGACAGCTAGCTCTACTATTTTTCCACTTTTAGTTTTTGGAACCTCTGAAATTTGAAATACTTTATAAGGAACATGTTTTGGCGAACAATATTCTTTTATTCTTTTTTTAATAAAGTCTATGTCTTCGTTTTCAAGATTTTTTTTATATTTTAATACAACAAATAATAATATTCTTATGTCGTCATTGTAATTTTGTCCTACAACTAAACTTTCACGAACAAATTCAATTCTTTCCACTTGTCTATATATTTCAGCAGTTCCAATTCTTACTCCACCAGGATTCAGTGTGGCATCCGATCTTCCAAGTATTACAAAACCTCCTGTAATATTTTTTTGAATAAAATCTCCATGATGCCAAATGTTTTTATACTTTGAAAAATAAGTTTTTTTAAATCTCTTATTTTTAGGATCATTCCAAAATTTTATTGGCATTGTTGGAAAGGGTTTTTTAACAACCAACTCACCTTTTTCCCCAAGATTTACTTTCTCGCCTTTATCATTAAAAATATCTACGTCTATACCAAGACTTTCTCCTTGAATTTCTCCAGAATAAACATGTGAAAAAATATTTCCTAAAACTAAGCAACCCACTACATCTGTTCCTCCACTAATTGATGTTAAATGAATATCTTGTTTAATATTTTTATAAACATATTCAAAACTTTCTTTTACCAAGGGTGAACCAGTAGAAGCCAATACTTTTAAATGTTGAAGATTTAATTTTTTGAAATTTAAATTCTCTTTCTTTAAAAAATCAATATATTTTGCACTAACACCAAAAAAATTAATTTTTTCCCTAGAGCAAAAATTTAATAAATTTTCATTTTTAGGAAAAGTTGGAGAACCATCGTATAAATAGAGTGTAGCACCCATAGACAAACCTCCTATAAGCCAATTCCACATCATCCATCCTGTTGTTGTATAGTAAAATATTTTATCTTTATCAGAGATGTTGCAATGTAAAGAAAACTCTTTGTTATGCTCTAAAAGAACATTTCCAGCTCCATGAGTTATACATTTTGGAACACCTGTTGTCCCGCTTGAATATAAAATATAAAGAGGATGATTAAACTTGAACTTTTTAAAAGTATAGTTAGCTTTACATTTTTTGATTAAAGAATAAAAATCCTCGTACCTAGAATCAATTTTTTTTTGAAATTTTTTATCATAAGGAAAAACTATGACTTTTTTAATAGATTTAATCTTATTTAGTATTTTTGGTATCTTTTTTAAAATATCAATTTTCTTTCCATTATAATAATAATAATCACAAGTTATTAGAACTTTCGGATTAATTTGTAAAAATCTATCAATCACACCTTCAGTGCCAAAATCGGGAGAACAGGAAGACCATATGAGACCATTCTTAGCAGTGGATAAAAAAGATATAACTGTTTCTATAGTATTTGGAACATAGGCTGCAACCCTATCTTTTTCATTTAGATTAATCTTTTTGAGGTAGTAAGAAAATTTACAAACGTTTTCATATAGGTTATTCCAAGTTAATTCCTTTTCAATGTTATTTTCTGATAAAAATTTTAAAGCAACTTCATTATTCTTTTTTACTAAAAGATTATCGGTATAGTTTAATTTTGAGTCAGGAAAAAATTGATTTTTAAAAAAAATTTTATTTTTCTTAATTACTATTTTTCCCTTCAAACCTTTAATTTTAGTAAAATCCCATACTTCAGACCAAAAAATTTCTGGTTTTTTTACTGACCATTTCCAAAGATTGCTAAAATTTGAGCTATACTTTAAATATTTCTTGTTATCTAAAAGTCTGCAAAAATTTTCGAGATTTGATTTTTTTTTGGTTTCTTCATCAGCAGCCCAGAATGAAGAATTCGTGTCTTTTTTCATAAATTTTTATTAATAAAAATCTAAAATAAAAATTTTAAAATTCTCTAAGGTTTCAAAAAAATAATCGATGTATGGCTCAAGGAATGGAAATTTTCTAGAAAGCCTTGTTCTTTCGAAGCCTAAAATTCCAACAAAAAATGTTGATAAAACAAATAAAGTAATTATGTAATTAAAAAAACCAAATCCAATTTTTTCATCTTTTCTTATGGGTTGTTTTTTCTGTGTAGTATTTTTAGTTTTTTTAGAAATTCCTTTTTTAGTAGTGTAACTCTGTAATGAGGTCCCCCATTTTTGCTGCATATATTCTTTTGAATAGGGGGCAGGACTACTTTTTTTACTTATTTTTTTTGTATTTTTTTTCCCAACAATTTTAGGACTTGTTTTGATTTCTTTAACTGCAGTTTTTTTTTGTGTTACGGGGTATTGGGTCCATTTATTACCGCATGAACTACATTGAACTAGACGGCCATTTGCCGTAATTGCTGCATCAGGTACCGAAAACTTCTTGTCACAAGCTGTACATTGAATAATCATTGTAATAAATAATACATTTAATAAACGACAATTTATATTATTTTTTTTTGCTTTTTACATTGTAAATTTAATGTTGTATATGTCGGATTTACTTAATTAGGGCGGTTAGCTCAGTTGGTAGAGCATCTCGTTTACACCGAGAGGGTCATAGGTTCGAGTCCTTTACCGCCCACCATTAAATAAGGGGGTGTAGCTCAG
>MDSY01041211.1_pt1 | contig 10545 bp, 9 predicted proteins | sample 811131 | NCBI WGS metagenome assembly MDSY01 (sample SAMN05326643, study PRJNA326480) | marine metagenome | isolation source: seawater | place: Atlantic Ocean: South West | collected 2010
GGGGGGGGGGGGGGGCTCCGGAGATGCTGGAGATGAAGCTGATGCCACTCGGTCAGCAGCCGCTTCGGCCGAATCGACCGGTGGACTCAGGCATAGAGCGGCGCGAGAAGAGAGACGGACTGCGGAGGGGTCTATTGAGAGGCGAAGGGAACGTGAGTCAACGGCTGGGGTTGAGGGCGTCGACTCAAACGCGAGATGCGAGGCCGCTCGCGAGGCGGCTAGTGGGATGTCTATGGCCGAGCCAGCTGCGACTGAGCCAGCTGCGACTGAGCCGGCTGCGACTGAGCCAGCTGCGACTGAACCAGCAAAGATTGAGCCGGCAATGCTTGAGCCGGCAATGCTTGAGCCGGCTGTTACCCATCGTGGTGGACCTCCTCAAGAGCCGATCGCCACGTCCGCCGCAGCACAAGTCGGCACGTGGCCGACGGAGGATGGCGGCCGTTCTCCCCTGCTGCACTCCCTAGCCTCCCTACCATCTCTCCTCTTGTCTCTGCTCTCTCTCATGCTCACACTGAGCTTGAGCGTGGTGCGCTGCTCTCTCATGGCGGCGCGCCACTGTTTACACGGTCTCTGGGAGGCTCACCATCCGCGGCTGAGCTATGTGCACCTCTTCATCAATCCCATCTCAAAGCGCTGTGTCTCGCAATGCCTCTTCCTCAACCTCATACTCTTCCGCTCCGCCCTCTTCGCGTACGAGGTCGCACTCCCGGCGCTTTGCCGTCGCGCGCTCAATGTGGAGCTCGTCGACGAGCCTCGATACGAGGTGGCCGTGCTGCTGCTCTGGTCATTGCCTGCCTACCTCGTCTGCGAAGTCGTCTCCACCATGTGGCATTGCAAGATGTCCAACGCGATGAGTCCCGCCGCTCTCAAGCAGCGCACGCGTGCCGCCGAAAAGTCGACCACGGGGCGTGTGTTCGAGCTGCTCTACGCTCGTCTTGTCTACGTGGCCTTCATGCTGCAGCTGAGGCTCCTCTGCCGCCTCCCGATCGTTGGCTCCGTTGCGACGCTCGTGCTCTCGTCACTATTGCATGCGTACGACTGCTTCGAGCTTCACTGGGGACACCGCGGCTTCAGCCCATCGGAGCGCTTCCGTCTCGTTGAGAACCACTGGCTCTACTTTATGGGGTACGGCTCCCTGCTTGCAATACTCTCGATGGTGCTACGCTTCTACGACTTGTTTGTGATCAGGACTGTACTCTATCCGATCTACATTGCGAACGCACCGCACGCGCACTTTGAGAAGCTGCGCTGCAGAGCGCTCCCGGTCTTCCAAGTCGCATTTGGCGTCATCAACAGCGCCTTGCAGCTCGCTGAGCTACACATGCGACCCAAGGCTGCGCTTTGAAATGCATGTGTGCTAGGAACCCGCCTATACTTGAATTGTGCAGAGCCAAGCAATTGGCCTTCTCTCGATCGTCGATGGCGCATATATATATCAGTGATTCATGGATGGCATGAAATTCGCAGGCAATTCTCTCTAGTCGAAGAGTGTGACACATTTGATTGATGTTCATACACGGGTTTGCATCGATTTAATTTCAATCATGTTAATATTGTATATCACTCTTTCTCATACTGATACTCATACTGATACTGATACTCTAACTGTAACTACCACACGGTCACCTTCTTGTCCTTGGGCAATTGGGCCTGTGGCTCTGGCTCCGGGCGCTGCGGCTCGGGAGAGACTCGCTGAAGTTGCGGTTTCTGCTCGAGCTCCTTGAGCGCCGCGGCGAAGCGCCCGCGCGCCGATTCCCTGAGCCCAGCATTGACAGCCAGATCTGGAGCCTGCTCAAGTAAGCGCTGATGCCGTGCGTCCGCGTCGTGAGCGAGCTGCTGGCTAGCGTCGATCTGTATCATCATCTGGGCACGCAGCTCATCCTTCTCCTCCTCGTGCTTATGCGCCTGCAGCCGAGCGCGCACGCGCAGCCGCGGTGAGTGCGGCGCTCAGTGTGGGCAGTCGCGGCAGGAGAGCGAAAACAAAAGCGCACCTGGCCGACGAGTTTGAAGGAGAAGACCATCGCCAGGGAGGTCATGACGGCATTCATGGTACCCTGTGGCGTGAACCAGCTGCCCCAGCCCGACGACGCAGCAGGCGCAGCCTTCGTCGACGCAAAGCGCACGAGGTCAGGCCGCATGATTCTACTTCTAGGTTCCTACTTTTTAGGAAATATGACGCAGCGATGTGAAAATCGCACCAGATAAGCGAACCCGTTGATAGGATGACAATGCGACCCGCAGCCGCGCAGCTGCGCTTGCTCTGCCTGCTATGGGCGTGCGCGGCGGTGGCGGCGTCGCCCGTCTCGGAGCTGCGCAAGGTGCTGGGCCGTCGTTTCCTCAGCGAGGACGACGCCGAGGAATCCTGGGAAGACGAGGAGGAGAAGGAGCACATGATGAAATGGACTGTCGTGATTTGCGTACGTGCTCCCTCCCCGCCCTGCCCTGCCCTGCCTCGACGGTGACCCTGCGCCCTACTAAACCTTCCCTCGACAAATCCCTCAGCCCTCCCCCAGCCCTCCCTCAGCCATCCCTCAGCCGTGCCTCGCCGTGCCTCTCCAGATTGGCGCGCTGGGCATCACCCTCGTCATCGGCGTACTCCTCGAGTATGCGCACGTCACATGGCTTCCTGAGGCTGGCGTCGGCGTGATCGTCGGTGCGCTCGTCTCGGGAGGCTCTCAACTCGCCGGCTACGACAGCATGCTCGAGCTCCAGAGCTTCGACTTTGAGTTCTTCATGACTTGGCTTCTGCCGCCGATCATTTTCGAGGCGGGTTTCAACATGAACGTGAAAGCCTTCTTCAAGAACTTTGGTCCGACGATGATCTTCGCCTTCATCGGCACCTTCCTCTCCACGTTCGCGGTCGGCGGCCTCGTGTGGAAGGCCGGCCAGATGGGACTCTGCTACCCTATGGGCATGCTAGCCTCTCTCACTTTTGGCTCGCTGATCTCTGCGACGGACCCCGTGACAGTGCTCGCCGTCTTCCAAGCGCTCGGAGTCAAGGTTGATCTCTTCTCGATGGTCTTTGGTGAGTCTGTGCTCAACGATGCGGTCGCCATCGTACTCTCACGAACCCTCCTCTCCTTCAAGGAGCCGGGCGCCGTTGTCAACGGCGAGAGCCTTGGCGCCGCATTGGTACTCTTTCTCACCATCTTTGTGGGATCCATGTGCATCGGCATCGTCGCTGGATTCGCCTCGTCATTCGTCTTCAAGATCCTCAACCTGCGCAGGCACGACGAGCTCATCTACACCGAGGGCGCCCTCTCCTTTGTATTCCCTTGGATGGCCTACTTTGCCGCCGAGGCGCTCTCGTGGTCAGGCATCGTCTCGATCATGTTCTGTGGCATCATCATGGCCTCATACACACGCTCCAACTTCTCACCCGAGGCGGTCATCCTCACCCAACGCGCGTACAAGTGCATCGCATTCGTCGCCGAGACGTTTGTCTTCGTCTACCTTGGACTCGCTATCTTTGCCATGCCAATCTTTGAGGCGACGCACTGGTGGCTCTTTGCGTTTGCGCTCGGCGCCTGCTTCATCGGCCGCCTGCACATCTTCCTCGGCTCGTGGCTAGTCAACTGCTTGCGCAAATCGGAGGGCGACCCGACTCGCAAGACCTGCGAGCCACCCAAAATTAGCTTCACCTACATGTTCATCATGTGGTTCTCGGGACTCCGCGGCGGCGTCGCCTTCGCGCTCGCCTCCGTCTCTTTCGGTAAGAACGACTTTCCCCAAATGTGCGGTGGGTACGACGGATTCGGCTGCTCGGCCAAGGCGGCTGGGTATACGGACAGTATGGCCATCTTACAGACGACGATGCTCATCGCCGCCTTCACCATCTTTGTCTTTGGTGGCAGCATCTCACACATTTGCAAGATTTGCGGGGTCATCGCCACACCGGAGGAGAAGAGGGCAGTCGAGGAGCGGCAGGCGAGTGAGAAGAAGTCGGGGTGGCACGTCTTCCTCGAACGTAAGCTGACCAACGCCTCGGCACTCAAGCAGGCGCTTCAGCACAAACGACATGTTGGTTCGGACGTTGCCATGCTTTGAAGCACGGCGACGTCTAGCGGACACCTATATATTTATATATATTATACATATACTTAATGCTACTGTATAACTAAACATAGATCAGATATACATGTCACATTGACATTATCATGTCAGGTATCAGCTGGTGATCTGGTCTCATCTCATGATCATCTTTGTGAAATTCGACTCAACAATATTAATATACATATACTGAATACTCATACGTATAAACAAACTCAAACTCTAAACTGAACTCTTACTCCTAATCGCTAATGGCAATTCTTCTCATTGCCAGCAGACTCACCAAATCAAAGTGCACGCGCCTGAGCGTGAGCGTAAGCCAGGGCTCTAGATCTATCGAATGACATACCCCTCTTCAGCTGGGCTGTCTGGAGGCAATAGACACACAGGCACGGCCATTTGCTTGTCCTCCTCGGCCTCATGTTGCAGGAGGCACGCGAGCTGCTTCTCTGCGGTCTCGGCGCGCATGCGTACTCGGAGCATCTCTTGGCGCGCCTCGCGCAGAGCGGTGTCTGCAGCGCTTGCGTGGGCCTCAATTTGCACGAGCTGTCCTTCGGCGACGGCTGCACGATCCCGCTCGTGCGCAGCGACGCGCCCGCACGCGCCAAGCTCAGTGCGCACGGCGCGCTCCTCGTCGCGTGCCTGCAGTGCGGCGCGCTCATGCGAGGCGGTGGCGGCCTCGCAGTGCACGAGCTCGCGACGCGCGCGCTCGAGCTGCTGACTCCGCTGCTCGGAGAGCTCGACCGCCGCTCGCAGCTCTGCTCGCAGCTCTGCATTCCCACGATCAACCATCTCCTCCCACCCTGAAACCGCCGCGCCGAATTCGCGCTTGAGCTCGGCGACTTCCCGCTGGCGCTCGGCGACTTCCCGCTGGCGCTCGGCGACTTCCCGCTGGCGCTCGGCGAGCGCATGCTCGAGCTCCGCCTTCTCAATCTCCACCGTCGAGATGGCCTTCTCGGCGCGCTCGGCACGTGCGAGCGCGCTCTTGAGCGCTGTCTCGTCGCCTCGTCTCGCCGCCTCGAGCCGCGCGCCCTCCTCAGCCTCCTCGGCACGAGTCGTCATCACTGTGAGCTGCTTCCTGAGCCTCTCGCCCTGCTGCTGCGCGCTCTTGCACTGCTGCTGTGCAACTCTCAGCTCTGTGGCGAGGGCGAGGCGACGCTCGCTCTCGTCGTGGAGCTTGCGCTGTGCAAGCTGCATCGCCTTCTGTGCGCCCTCGAGCTCCTCCGCCCTGTCGCCCGCCCTCACCTCGGAATCGTGCTGCACACGAGCGCGGAGCTTGGCGAGCTTTCCGTGAGTCGCCGCGAGCAACGCCGACGCCTCCTCGGCAGCCGTGTGAGCGGTGGCGGTCGAGGCGAGGGCGGCGGCGGCCGCACGCCATTGGTGCAGCGCAGCAGACACCCGCAAGCGGCCGCATCCGCGTGCCCCGAGCAGCAGCAGCAGTGCAGCGTGGCCCCGTTGAGAGAGCGACTGCCGCGTGCAGACTTCCGCCTCCGCCTCAGCTTTGGCGATGCGCTCGGTGGCGTGGGCGTCGGCGTTGGCGATGCGCCCGGTGGCGTGGGCCTCAGCTTTGGCGATGCGCTCGGTGGCGTGGGCCTCGGCGTCGGCGATGCGCTCGGTGGCGTGGGCCTCGGCGTCGGCGATGCGCGCGTTCGCCTCCGCTCGAGCATCCTCCGCACCCACCGCCTCCGCCACCCTCACCGCCGCCTCCTTGTCCGCCGCCGACGCTGCGCGCAGCCTCTCGACCTGGATCACCGCTTCCGTCTGGATGTGCGCACGCTCCTCGCGCGCGGCGGCGAGCGCGCGGGCGGCCTCGGCACACGCGGCCTCCGCATGCGCACGCGCCGACTCCGCCTCATCGCACCGCCCCTCCGCCTCCTCACGCAGAGCCTCCGCTTGCTCGCGCGCCGACTCAGCCTCGAGGCGAGCCGACTGCTCGCCAAGCATTGCCGTGCGCATCTCTGCGAGGCTCTCCTCGAGGGTCGCAGCGCGTTGGGCGGTCTCCTCGACGCGTCTGAGGTGCTCGTCAGCGCGTAGTGAGCCCTCACGCGCACGCTCGTCTGCGAGCGCTAACGCACGCTCCAAGGACTCCTTGAGGGCAGCCTCTCGATTGGCGCCGCCGAGCTCGGAGCGCTGTAGAAACTCCCTCTGTCTCTTCTCGAGCTCACGCCGTGCTCTCGCGTGCGCGTGGGCTTGGAGCTGGGCGAGGGCGGCCTGTCGACGCGCAGAATCGCGCGACGCCACCGCCTGCGCCCACCTCCCCTCGTCCATCGCGCTCTCCTCGAGCTCTCGCGACGATTTGGAGACGGCGGCAGATCTCGAGAGCGCGAGCGCGCATGCATGCCACTGGTGGAGCGCGGCGGCCGCGCGCTGCGTGAGGATGCCGCGCGCGGCGAGACGGAGGAGGAGCGCTGGATGCGCGTTCCGACCCAGTGCCGCCTCGAACCGAGCCTGCTTGTCGGCTGCGACTCTCGCCGCAGCCTTAGCATCCGCAGTCTGCTGCTGGACGCAATCGAGCGTCGAGCGGAGGCGCGCGACGAGGGCCTTTGCCTCGGCCTGTCGGCGCTCGGGCTCGGCAGGATTGTGCTCGATCACCTCTGCCTCCGCCGCATGCAGCTCTTTGATGACGCAAGGCAGCCAGACCGACCGATACAGCTTGAGCTCTGCTGACGCTGCGCGCTCAGGAGCGGGTGGCGCGTCCACGGAGAGCTGCCTCGCGCCGCGCGCGTGTCTGGTGTCCGCAACTGGAATCCGCGACGGCGTGAGCGCTTCGCCATCGCGCCGAGCCGTCGCTTGGCCCGCATGCGCTGCAGCGACGGCCTCGGTGCGATGTTCCATGCGCGCGAAAGTTAGAAATAGGAACCTACAGTAGGTGTTACTTTCACTTCAATACTCCCCCGGGCAATATCTGGCCTTCCAGGCCCATGTCCTGCCAGGCCGGTATGACCTTTGGGCCCTCTTCTATCGGCTCTGACCCGGCCGACAGCGCACAATATGCCGTGGAAGCGGCACCCATCCTTGGAGGCCCGCCGAGTGGCCAGGATAGGTACTAGTTTGTTTGCTATGGGTATGGCTGCTCTGTGGTCTGCGTGTCTTTTTCTGTCGTGTTTTCTCGGTTCACTCCAGTACTACTTTTGATATAAAAATCTAGGTCTATGTCTATGTGTACATAACACACACACTATGTAATTCTGGTGTCGTATAATATTTGTCTAAACAGCTCGTCTATACTATTTTCTAAACAGCTCGTCTATAATAGACTCTGCAGTTCAAGAAGAAGCATGCCCCCCCAGGTCGCTCCGCGCCAAGCGTGGCGTCGTCTCACTTTGCCCAGGCGAGACGCTCCTTGATCTGTGCTGCGATGGCGGCCGCATTATCTGCCGCTTTTCTCGATGCGGTCTTCGCCTGTTGCTGTGCAAGCGCCATCATATGAGCGCCCGAGCTGATGTCCTCGTCGCGATTGCGTCGGAGCTGCCTAATCTCAGAGCGCGAGAGCGCCACCGGCAGCGGCTCCGTTGTGAACCAGTCGTGGTATAGCGCCGCCTTTGCCGTCGACCTCTGCGCAGGGTCGCACGTGAGAAAGGAGTCGAGGAGCTCGAAGCCATTCTCGCCGAGCGCCGTCGTCTTATACTGCATGAGTGCGGCGGCCGCGGGAGTGTATCCCTCCTGCGGGAACTTCTTCCTCAGCGCATTCTTCGGCAGGCGCACCAGCTCGCCGTCTGGGCCCAGCGACATTGAGTGGTTCTGCACAATGGAAAAGAAACGTCGCTGATGTGTAGGCAAACTGGGGTGTGACATGTGGGGAAACATGGGTGAGTGAGATGGCGAGTGAGATGGCGAGTGAGAGAAAAAAACACCTCCACAATGGTGTAGAGCCCAGCGTTGATCCCGGGGAGCGTCGGGTACTGCGGCCACGAGTGCTCCGAGGGGGTGCCGATCAGCTTGAAGATGACGTTGAGCTGGTCGGCTTCGCTCATCCCCTGGAAGAGGGGCTCGCCGTGCTGCAACCACTCGGCGAAGATGCAGCCAAAAGACCACATGTCGACTGCGGTGCCGTAGCACTTCTCACCGAGGAGAATCTCTGGAGCGCGGTACCAGAGCGAAGTCACGTCGGGAGTGCATGATTTCCCAAAGCCCGAGGTGCGCCGTGAGAGACCAAAGTCGCAAAGCTTGAGCACGCCATTCTTGTCCAGAAGCAGGTTCGTCTGCTTGAGGTCTCGATGCAAGACGTGGCAGTCGTGGACGGCGGAGAGTGCGGAGAGGAGCTGCATTGCGAGGCATTTGACCTGAGAGGGGGGAGTGGCAAGTGGCGCGTACAAAATGGCTGACTCATCTACCTGCCCTTCTGGGGATGGCTGTCTCATGGTGCTCAGGGGGGGTGATGGGGGTGGTGATGGGGTGGTGATGGGGGTGGTGATGGGGGTAGTGATGGGGGTGGTGATGGGGGTGGCGATGAGGGTGGTGATGGGGTGTGTGCGTGTGTGTGTGTGATGGAGTGATATTCCATGTACCTGCTGATGGGGGTGGCGATGAGGGTGGTGATGGTGTGTGTGTGTGTGTGTGTGTGATGAGGTGATATTCCATGTACCTGCTGATGGGGGTGGCGATGAGGGTGGTGATGGTGTGTGTGTGTGTGTGTGATGGAGTGATGATGCATGTATATACCTGCCCTTCTGAGAATGGCTGTTTCATGTGCTCGATGAGCAATCCGAGATCAAAGTCTACGAGCTCCATGACCATGAACATCTGAGCGGAATCGACGACCACCTCACGCACAGAGACCACATTTGGATGACGTAGGCTCATCAGGATACTCATCTCGCGCATCATCTCCAACGGCAAGCCCTCGCCCTCCACCCCTTCGCCGAGCGCCTGGAGCTGGAGCGCCTTGAGCGCGACGAGCTCGCCGCTCTTGCGGTGTTTGGCCTTGTAGATCTTGTTGAAGGCACCCCGACCCACGATCCCCAAGTTCTCGTACATGTCGATCGAGTGCAGACCAGTACACTCGTCGACTAATAAGTAGCGACTCGTGTCGTAACGCTTGCAAAACGTATAATTCCCTCGGCTAGACTCGATGAGATCAAGGGGCTCAGCGTCGTCATCGGCGGAGGTGCCCGCTCCCGCACTCGGCGCGGCCCCAACTCCGCACGCGCTGCTCGCGCACGCGCTGCTCGCGCACGCGCTGCTCGCGCACGCGCTGCTCAGCGCCTGCGCACACGAAGTGGCCTTTGCGACTGCGGCCTTGAGAGCCGCACTCACAGCCGAAGCCTCGATGGCTGCAGCGGCGGCGCCGGCGGCTCCGCCGGGCGTGAGCTGCTGTTCGAGGCGTGCTGCTGCCTGTGCCGCCGCCAAACCCGCTGGGCTGCTCACCACGAGCCCTCCCAGCACCGATCCCGCTGGGGGAACGCCGCCGACACCGATCCCCATCTCTGCGTCGATCGCGCCAGGGAGAGCTGAGGGTGGGAGCCCCGGTCGGGCGTTGGAGCGCGGAGGGATCACGGGAGGTGCTTCATCCTCATCGTCTCCCACCGCCGCGGCAGCCTGTCCAAACACGCCCGTGAGCTTGCTCTTGCTCCCCAGCTTACCGCCGAGCTTCCCAGCCTTAAACTTGAAGCCCATCGGACCCTTGGTCACGGGCAGTTTGGTCGCAGGGGGCGGAGGCAGTGGAGGCGGTGGTTCGTCGGGTGGTGGTGGCGGCGGCGGCGGCGGTGGTGGCGGCGGCGGAGGGTCGCCAGACATCTGGGCTTAGGGCGCCACTGCAAGCTTGTGCTTGCAAGAGTGAGTGGGGGTTTCCTCTCCAAAACGGAAAAACGTAAAACCTCGAGATAAAAGGCAAGGTGTGTATATAATAAAATGAACGGGGGAAGGAGACCAACCAGGGACAAGGGACGCAAACATAAAGGTTTACATAATTTAAGTTTACATCTTAGTATATAAAAGTCAAACGGGGGACGAACGACAGACACAAGACACGCAGGCAAACATGAGGACACCACCCTTAAGAAGGGAGGTTCCCAACTAAATTACATCTTAATCTTTACAATACTACTACGTGTAGAGCGAGCAGCTCCCTCACCTTCACGCGCGCTAGATCTACAAGTAATTCACTATGTATACAAGCTCGCCTCGCCATGGTACATATAACTAATTGATGAATACGTTGAGGTACATGAAGTAACTTCTTGACTCTTGAGAGGTGTCAATCACCCTTCTCATAATCCTCCGGTTGCCTCCCTACTCGCGCCTCCTTTTGCTCTTCCCATACCTCGAGGAGCTCCCTCACGCGCTCGTGGCGCCGTGGGTCCTTGCGCAAAATCCAAAGCAAGTCTCGCTCCTTGACGATCGCCGCGCCACCAGAGCCAGCGCCCCTCCGCTGCTGCCGCTGCCGCTCCTCGCCAGCCTCACTCGCCTGGGGATGGGGTGGGGGTGGGGGCGGGGGTGGGGGGTTGGGGGGGGGGGGGTGAGCAGCCGGGAGTATCCTGGGAGCCATCAAAAAAA
>MDSY01046087.1_pt1 | contig 10542 bp, 10 predicted proteins | sample 811131 | NCBI WGS metagenome assembly MDSY01 (sample SAMN05326643, study PRJNA326480) | marine metagenome | isolation source: seawater | place: Atlantic Ocean: South West | collected 2010
CACCCAGCTCCCCCTCCCGCCGCCCCCATCTCCACCCTCCCCGCCGCCGCCCCTACCTCCGTCCGCCGCACCGCGACCGCCACCTTGACCCCTAACCCGACCTCCAGCCCGACCTCCAATCCGCGCGTCAGGAAACGACTGAAGCGTGAGGCGGCAGGCAAGCCGCCCAAGCAGCCAAAAGGCGGCGGAGGCGGCGGCGGCGGCGGCGGTGGCGGCGGCGGCGGCGGCGGCGGCGGCGGCGGCGAGGAGGAGCGTCGGCCGCCAAGCGGGCGCGGCGACGATGAGAGACGCGAGTCGCGCGACGAGGGCCGCGCTGCCGGCCGCAGCCGCGATGACAAACGGCCCCGCTCTCGCTCGCGCTCGCGCTCGCGCTCGCGCTCGCCGCCGCCGCGCTCGCGCTCTCGCTCTCGCTCCTCCGACTCGCGCTCCAAATCTCGCTCGCCCGCGCCGCGCCGCGCGCGCCGCGACTCACCGTCGCGATCGCGATCGCGCTCATAGAAGCGGCGGTAGGCCCTGGGGCCTATGCTGCGCCGCCGCCACGCACTCAGCGCGGTTCGCAGCCCCGCGGCGTCTAGGGCTCCTGATCGTCTCCCTTCCCTTTTGCTGCGCGCGTGGCCCCGTAGACTCTAATTGAGTTCAACATCGTGTCAGAGCCTTCTTTATTGCGTTATTCCCGCGTCCCCAAGAACTCGCGTCCTGCGTGGTCCTGCGCCACCCGCCCGCGCCAGTCCTGCGTGTATCAATTTCGTTCACTGTATAGTAATAAAGTATGCACGATGCACTGTGTGTGGGTCGGGGTGTGAAAACGCAAAACCTCAATAAATAAAAATAAAGTCAGCGCGGCGTACACACACCACTACGGTAGGGCTCGGCCAACGTCTGTGGTCTGACCAACGTCCTTCTGGGGACTGGGTGGGGACGCACCAATACACTGCGGTCTGTACCAGCGGCCTAGGGCGCTCCGCGCCGTTTACACCCACGCCCACCCCTCCTACTTTATCAGAACTGAGGCAGAGGGGTGCCCGTAGCGCCTTCGGTTGGAAGTGGCCTGCTTCCAGTGCGCCCAGCGCCTCGGCTCGAAAGCGCAGCCGACGCCAAAGACGGGTGAGTGACGACCCAGCGCGTCCAAGGTGCTGGAGCTGGCAGGCGGTGGGGGCAACACCGCGCTCCAGCCGGGTTTTAGAGAGCCGTGCTGGAGTCGCCCCCGCGTTACAACCAGGCGCTGAACGCGCCGCGCTCGAGATTTTCGCACCGACTCGACGTGCGCCGCTTCCGTCTGCCTGGCGTACTCAAACTTCGTCGCGATCTCATCGCATCATATCGCGGTGCACGCGAGCTCACGCGCGACGTCGGATACATATCTATAAAGCCGTACGCGACTGCGATAGAACTGGCCATTGCGTTTCCCGAAGCGCTCTTCCCGTAGTGCTTATTCGCGTCAGCCTTCTTTTCGTCTTTTTCATAGTGGACGGGGCGCGTTTCAAGTTCGACTCAATCAGCTTTGCGTTGCGTGCAGAGCGTAGCATCGGCACGATCTTGCTATCGTCGATGCACGCTTCGAGCAGCTCAACAAGGTTTTCAAAGTACTTGGCCGGAAAGACTTCCTTCTTTTGCTGACTCACGATGTCATAGATGGTGTTCGATGACTGGAATGCGAGTTCCGTCGCTAGAATTTCCTTGGTGATTCTACGTCTTCTTGGCTCAACCGTCTCACCACTCGAATCGTCGCGCACATTGCGATGAGACTGTCTTTGTTGTCGAATTTCGGCGATCGCCATGCGCACCTCTTGCGCACGTGAGCTTGTTCTCCTCTCAGTATTCCTATCTGAATCGTCAGTCCGCCAAGAAACCTTGCTGACGAGCCGAAGGGTCGTAGTGGTAAATTTGGTAGACCGGCCGAACAACGCTTTTACGACGCTGCCGCCGTTGTCGTCCGCGCCAGACGAAGTGTTGGGTAGGCCAGAACAACGAGAACGAGCAGGCGAGAGATTATAAACGTTGACGTCTGATCTCTTGCTAGAACAGGAAGAGGAAAGGTCGTGGAATCCGCTTGCTGGAGTGGTGATAGACTCTCTTATGCTATCTCGCGACACGTCCGATGCGTCTCCCGACAACTCGCCATCGGAGCGGAGCTCCACAACCGCGCCAGCGGGGGGTTCCTGTGCCTTCAGCCTCTGCATCCTCTCATCGAGCGACGGCATACGCACGACTGAGGAAGGCGAGAAGGTTGGTTGCAGCTCTGATGGTGGTGACGCGGGTGGCGTGGGTGCCGCGGCCGCTGTGGAGCCCCACAAGCGTGCTCCGGCCGACTTCCGCCGCAATATCTCGTCCCGAATGTGCCGCTCGCGTTGATTGGGCAGCACGTCCTCCGTAGACACAGATTCCATGGTCATTTTGAAGTCATCGACTTGCTCGCAAGCATCTGACGTGCGGTCAAGATCACACACGTTTGATGTAACCTCAGGAACCGGCGTGAGGATTGCATTAGATGTCGAGCTCGTAGAAGCTCCGAAATCATCTGCTTTTACTTGAGGCAAAGAGATGGGATGTATCTTTGCACAGTTGTGATCCGACTCGGCTTTCGAATGCCTGTCCCCCTTGCTCGGCCTTAGCGACTCAAAGATGTACGACGAGTAGCTAGCCGGGCGCTTGAACGAGCTCCTACGTTCAGTCTGCGGCGTAATGATCCCCTCGCCAACGATAAGGCGATGCGTGTAGTACGCGGTGGCCCAGAGACCTGGGTTAGGGTTAGGGTTGGGGTTAGGGTTAGGGTGTTAGGGCGAAGACCTAGGTTAGCGTTAGGGCTAAGACCTAAACACGTGTCGACGATCTTGTCGAGATCTCCCGGGTTGGTAAAGTCGCCCTCGAAGACACGGATCGAGTGGTGTATCCAGTTACTGTCCAGACGCGAGCAGACGTTCCGGAGCGTGCCATCCCAAATGAACATGTCTGATTAGGGTTAGGTTAAGTTAGGGTCAGGGTTAGGGTTAGGCTCACGGCTAGGATTGGGTTAGGGTTAGGGTCAGAGTTAGGGTCAAGGTTATAGCGCCACCTTCTGTTCCGCCGACCGTAATACGCGCCCACTGCTCAAGGCGGCACCTGCGCCGGGGGTGCAGCGGGTTGGAAACGAGGAGTGGTGCTCAAAGTTTAATTGGCGGCCCAATTCAGGCGCGCGTACCAGCCTCGACGCAAGTAGGTCTCCTTATCGCAAGCGCGCTGTGTCTCCAAGTTGGTCGCGGGTGGTGCCACCACAAGGAAGTAGTCTGGCATACTAGCGTACAGCGCGAGCGAGCTGATGGAGAGCGACTGCAGCGTTTTGTTGGCCTGTGGAATGGATACGTAGTCGAGCCACACATAGAAAGGCTTGCCTGCCTTCGGGTTCTCCTCCTCAATGAGCCGGCTTTGCAGCGCCTTGACGGCTTTGATAATTGCCTCGAAGTGTACACCCTCCGGGTCAGGGCTATCACTTGCCAACCACCTGGTCAGGGCGAGGAAGGAGAGGGTGTGATCTGTCCGCCCCGTGAGAGGGTTATTGCACGGGCAGGGTGAGGGTCATTGCTAGGACGAGAGAAGGGGAGACGGACGGGGCGGGCAAGGGCGCACTGGTGGCTGATGAACGCGACTTGATTGTTGTCAATGAACGTCTTGACATCGGAGAAAGTGTCAAGAACAACGAGCTGATTCTTAGCGCGGACTACTTCGTGTGAGAGCAGCTTGCCATGCGACCAGAGATCGTCAAAACGGAGAAAACAAACGTAGAAGTCGAGGTTTGCGACGTTCTTGACGGCTGATTGGACACGCTTTATATTTTTCTGATGCTGATCCTGGTAGGCAAGCGAGTAAGAGTACAAGCATTTGTACTCCTGCTTGCTTGTTCATGACATAGGTCGACTTACTCACTAGCTTACGTACCTTTTGCTTACCTGCTTGAACGATTGCTCGTTGAGGAAGTGTTGGTGGTGCCGGTGCACGAGGCGCGCCAGGATGGCGAGCAGTGCCACCGCCAACAGACCACCGACCATAGAGCCGACGAGGGCGCCGGCGAACTGGTCCCCCCAACCGGAGGTAACGCACGTGGAAGCGGCGCAGAGCAAGCAGTCAGCCTCGACGAACGTGTGCTCGTGGGCGTCTTCCGGGCAGTCGGCGAACGCGGGCGCGGGGTAATCGAACACGTGTCCCCCGCTAACCTGGAGAGTGGCTGGTAGAACGATGCGCGCAACGCCGCCGTGCACCTGTAGCGTGGATGCGTCGCGGCCCACGTTCTGGCCGTACTCGTTGAAACGCACGGGGCCGTAGAACGTCGTGGCGACGAGTTCGCCTGAACGAAGGAACTCGCGCAGTAGCTCGTTGTCGAGGTCGTTGCTGAGCGGCCGTTTGGGAGTCGTCACCTCACGGAAGCGGAAGAGAGTCTGCATCGCCTGCGCGATCATCGAGGGGATCATCGCCCCGTCGGGGAGGCCGGCGGACGAGGCCACGTTCCCAGCCATGTGTGCCTGCTGCAGTTGTTCGTACCTGCAATCCGTGGAGGGTGGGGGCAGGGATGGGGGTTGGGGGACGCGTGAGTCGGGGGAGGGAGGACGGTGTGTGTGCAGGAGAGGGTAGGAAAAGGTACGGTATCTCGTAAGCGACTGGCTCACGTCATGTCCAGCAGCGGGTCCGTGTAGCCCCTCAGCGCCTGCTCTGCACCCATCTGCGACGCGCCGACAGCGTGATCGCACTCTTCCGCCAGTCCCTGGCAGGTGCCGTTACCCCAAGCCACTCCCTGCCACCACAGCGCCTTGTACACGTGGACGCCCCGCATCGCCTTGAGCACCTCGAGTGCGCGCCGGAACTCGGCCTCGCGCATCACGAGGACCAACACGTCGGACCGGGTCGCGTGCGCCTCCGCCAGCCGCGCCTCGAGCTCCGCAAGATCGGCCGAGCCGTCGAAGGTCGCGCTGCACCTCACATCGAAGCCGCGAGATATGGCGTACTGCAGGGTGTATCGACCAAGGCCAGCATAGAAGCGGTCGTCTGCGTCCTCGTACACGATGGACACCGACCGTGCACCGAGATGGTGGTAGTAGTTCATCGAGTGCTTGGCGTACTCGTCGGAGCGCACGTGGGCTGAGAAGAGGTACGGTTGGTTGTCGCCGCGTTGCCGGAGCACCGCTTCTGGGCCGCGCCCCGTCACGTAGATGCGCTTGGACGCGCTGGCGATCAACGCCTGCTCCATGATCTCGTCGTCAACACAGCCGTTCGCCATTCCTGGGCGGGTAAGGTAGGGTGATGAAAATGAGGGTGAAGGAAGCGGGGCGAGGGAGACGGGAGGGTGCGACGAGGAGGGGTGAGGGCGAACCGATGACCACATCGCACGCGTCGCTGGAGAACAGGTCCACCGACTGTTGCTTTCCAACGGTGCCCCACTGGCCAGAAGTGTAGGTGCGCACGCTGTAGTTGAAGCGGTAGTAGCGTGTGACTCTCGAGAGCTCGTAGGTGGCGTCCCCTCCCGCCTCGCGCAGTGCAAAGCCCCGTCCGCCGTGGAGCGCGTTGGCCGCCGCCACCGTCGCCTCGACCTGATACAGAGTTAGGTTTAGGGCTAGGGCTAACGCTATAGGACTAAAGCCTGCGCATAGCTAGATACCGTAGGCTTAACTCTAGGCCGCTAGCCACCACCCACCTGCGCCAACGTGTCCGTGTCTCCGCACCCACGCCGCTGGTGGCCAGCAGCGGCCTCAGTGGAGAAGACGGAGCAGAGGTTGATCACGCCGTCGCGGTGTGTGTAGTAGCTTGTGAAGGAGTCCGTCGCGTCGCACGTCTCGTAGGAGTAGTGCAAGCCCGGTGCGTAAAGGGAGGGCGACATGCTGCGGGCGCACGAGGCGTTCACGTAACACCATGAGTGGCTGCACCACGACGGGAAGCCCGCCACATTGCAGTACGGTGCCGTGTGTGAGTCGTGCGCTCTGCAGAGCAGCCCGTACGATCCAGTCCCGTAGGTGCGATTCATACCGTCAACACTGACCACACGCTCCTCTTCGTTAGCGCTGGAAAAGTTGAGCCCCTCGTAGCTGGAGATGCAGGGGCAGTCGAGGTCGCCACCGGCTGGGTGGCATTGTGGCTGGGCGCGCGTGGGTGTCAAGAGAGAAGCGAAGACGAGAGAGGCAAGGACGAGGGCGAACCCCATTCCAAATAACAACCGGCTTGATAACTACTTTTTTATGCGTCAACAGCCGGCGTTCGCACGGCCTGTAACAAGTTTTGCCTGATGGGAAACTCAATTAAAACTCAAGGATGTAACCTTGCTAGGCCTCACCCAGATGTTTCTATTTCAGGCGAAACGATTGGGCCGGTGCACCGTGCGGGGTCGAAATTGTTTTTTGCGTTTTTTTTACGGCGTGGCCCCCACCCCCGGAAACGTGGCATTTTTTCTATAAAGTTTCAATTAATACTACTTGCTTTAATCGTACCCCTTGGGCAGACCCCAGAGCCTACCCCCCTGCCCCCTACCCCCCTCTGGGCAGAACCCCACAACCTAACCCCTGCTGCCATGTCCCTTTTGGGCGGCTGGCCTTATTGGTACGCTTTAAGACTTTGAGCGCCGCGCCTCGTCTGCCGCGTTCAATATGAGATTGAGCACCTCAAGGTTAAGCCACGCGTGTAGGTGGCGGCCGTCGAGCGTGCCGTATACGGGCGCGCGCGGGGGGAGGAAGCCGAGCTTTGGGGGCAGCTGCTGCACCATGCTGCCCACGTCGAGGAACTGCAGCCCCCACTCCTGCGCGTGCGCGCGCAGCGCCTCGTTGAGCGCGTGCGCGCCAGCTGGCGTGATTGCGTGCTTTTTTCCCGGGTGGAGGCTGCGCCACAGCAGCCGAGCGCGCGGGAAGACGCGGCGCAGCTCGCCAATGAGGAGCCTGGCGCCGTGCACGTACCGGCGCACGTGACTTGCGTTAAACATGAAGCCGCTGTGGAATTGGCCTTCGTTTGCCCACCACGATGCAATGTCCCAAAACCCCGACCCGACCACAATCAGCGTAGGGTCGCGCACGCCGCCCAGCGCCGCTGCACGGAAGTCCGGCATGTTCTCGCGCGCCTATAGGGTTAGGGTTGGGGTTAGGGTTGGGGTTAGGGTTGGGGTTAGGGTTGGGGTTAGGGTTGTGGTTGGGGTTAGGGTGAAGGTGGAGGTGGAGGTGCGTTATAGGGTCAGGTTCGGGTTCGGGTTAGGGTTAGGGTTATGGTTAGCAATCGTTCTCGCGCGCCTGCGCCACCGAAGTCTTGCCGAGCCACGGCGCGAGAGGATAGGCGTACGACCAGTACGGAGGCCCGTCGACGCCAAAGTGCGAGAAGGTGCCCAAAGGGAGGCCGAGCTCGGCCGTGTTGGCCTCCCTTTGGGTGTTACCGGTGCTGTTGGCCTGCTCGCGGTCACCTCCCCTCGCCCAGCTGCTCCCGCGAAGCAAGCGGCAGTAGTGGTTATCGAGAGAACGCAGGCGGTGCGAGTAGATACTCCGGTTTGGGAGGCGCGACGGCACTGCCACGAAGGAGCGCGTGGGTGCGCCGAAGGCCTGGCACGAGTGATCGGCAAGCTGCGCCGAGGTCGAGTCGCCTACCATGAGCACCGACTCGTTGGCCATCGAGGCGAGGCCATCGTGCAGCCTGATGCAGTCTATCAGGCTGCCGCGGTGCCGCTCCAGGCACTTTGCTCGCACGCTCACGAATCGCCGCAGCGGCTCCGGACACCGAGGCGTCGGATGGAGCTGCCACTGAAAGGACTGTCGGTCCCAGAGGCCCGGTGCCTCGCCGACGGAACAACGGGATTCCATTCCGGTGATGACGCCGCTGTGGCCCCGGCCCGGCTACCCCGCGCTTTGGCTGTGACTTTGGCCGGCGAGTAAGTTACCGCGTGGCCCAACCGGGGGTGATGCTCGGAGATCGGTCTCTGAACGACATTGTAACGGAAACGTCCAATATCTTGTGAACTGACCCCATCAACACAACCAGATGATGAGATACATTCTCGAAACGTGGCATTTTTTATACCGCAGCCTCGCGGGGGCCAATCGGATGGAAAATAATGTCGGGAACTGGAGTCCCATGTCGTCGATTAATTAATTCTTAGTCTCCAAGCGCAAGTGTCCAGTTTCCTTTATTGATAGCGTATATGATACCCGTACCCACGCACCGCGCCGCCCGTGATGTATAGAGCCGTCGGTGTTTCGGCCGCGTGTTGTCCTATGGAGCTGTGGTTTTGCCGTGTACTCCATGTGTGTACACAGTACACGTAGGGCAACGTAGGGCAACGCATGTTGATCGCCTTCACTTCAAACGCAAAACAACTACAACAATAAGCAAAGAGCTTATTGTTGTAGCAAACGCTTGTTGTAGCAAACGCTCTGGCCATGGCTCTGGCTCAATTGAAAACAGAAGAGTTGTGAAAAGAGCATGGAAGATAACAGGACGACGAGGATGACGAGGATGGCGAGGACGTCGAGGATGAGGACGACGAGGACGAGGATGAGGATGAGGAGAAAGGTAGGTCGGCGGATGCGACGCGAGAGTTGAACTCAGCGTAGGTCGTCGTATGATCGTACAACTCAGCCTGCACAGCCTACTTTACGACCGTTGTAGGTTGTTACACTCCTCGGGCCTAGGTCATACGCTGAGTAGGTCGTACGACCATTTCTACCGTACACGGTCAAAACTATATCGTACTAACGTACTCTGAGTTCAGAACTTACATATCGCACACAGCTCAGTGGTCCGATCGGAGACGGAGCTTGGCGGGCAGAGACCAGAGTGTGCTCTGTGCATCTTTATCTCCTCGCGTACGCTTTAGACCGAGATCTGAGCTCACGATCGTCCGTAGCGCTCCCACCATGTGTGTCATGCAGTGCATGGTTATACACCACACACTCATTCTCATACGCGAACACGGAACAGGATTCAGAGTGTGCTAGGCCATAACGTGAACTAGGCCACAGGCAACGAGCGTAGCTTGCCCACGCCACTACTTTCCCTCTACAGCGTCTTCCACCTGCTGCGGGCGTCACCCACTCTCCCACTCTCGGATACAGCGCAGCTGCTGCGCGCGCTCGCGCACTTCCATCCCCGAGACGGGCGAGGCGGTGGAGGCGATGCGCATCATCGACTGCGAGCGCGACATGTCGTACTTCAGGAAACCGAGGGAGACGCGCGGCCAGAAGTCTTGCACCGCCTTACCCATGGCGTGCAGCGCCACGGTGAAGCCGATGAATCGCTGCAGGCTAGCGAAGCGTGACTCGTAGAGCAGCTCGAGCGTCCGCTGCCGCGCGAGCAGTTCCGCCGTGCTCAACGCCGCGCAGCTGACACCGAAGACCAACGAGGCGCCCACAAAGTCAGCACCCATCGCCCGCCCTGGCACAGGCCGCTCGGTCGCCGCTGCTGCCGCCGGCGCCAGCCCAAGGCGGTGCGAGAGGGCTCCGAGTCGCCGCCGCGGAGGTGAGGCGCGGCCGAGCGGCCCTGTCGACGGCGCGCCATCGTCAGCGGGTGCGGGCTGCAGCGTGACGTCTTCGGGGGTCACCGAGGGCTCGACATGAGCAGCGGTGGCAAGAGGCGGGGCAGTGGCGGCGGCGGTGGCGGCGGTGGTTGGCGGCGGGCACCACGCCGGCTGTGGCTTAGACGACTGCTGCGGCTGCTGCGACTCGGGCGCGCGAGTGCACGGGAGGCGGCCGCCGAGGCAGCGGCGCGAGGCGAGGAGCAGCTCCTGCATCCGTATGAGTAGCGAGGCCGGCGCGCCCTCCGGCCAGCGCATCTCCCCCGCTGCCTCGCTGCCGCCGCCGCTACTGTCACGCGCGGACGGCACTGCGGGTTCGCACGACGAGAGTAGAGCCTCAGAGAAGAACATCGGGCGCAGCGTTGGGAGCACTGCGTCGGTACTCGATCGGCCAGCTGAGCAAGGGAAGGGGTGGTGGCCGAGGGTGAAGGTGTCGCACGTCGTACCAAGGCTCTGGATCGAGCTGGCCTGCGTTTGGAATGGGTTCCACGGTGTGTTCCATGGTGCACAGCATGTCCACTGTGCGTTCCATGGTACACATCATGCTGCATTTCATGGTGTATCACACCACAGAGGCTTTAGTTGAGCTGACCTGCTTGACTGAGAGTAGCGTGGCCGCCTCAGCACTGGCGAGCGAGTGCATCCTACCGTCGGGCCGGCCGACGGCGAGCAGCGCGCCCCGCACGACCCGGTGCGTGTGGCGGTGAACGAGGTGGTCGCTGGGGTTGGCGCTGTAGACGGTGAGGCCGGCGATCGAGTAGGAGAGCGCGAACAGCTTTGTGGCGAAGGCCTCGAGAGACTGCGCCACCCACGGCACGTCCCCAATGAGGAGAGAGCGCCCCGCCACGCGGTGAAGCCACGGGCGGCGCTGCAGCAGCCGCAGCAGCATGGTGGTCCATATCGGTAGGAAGATGTACACGGCGGCGTCGAGCAACATAAAGAGGTGGAGCAGCGGCGGGCGGGGTGCGTCCGGCGCAGCGGCGGCGGGCAGCAGCACGGCACCTACGGCGGTGCACGGTGCAGCGCCCAGCACAGCGACG
>MDSY01123154.1_pt1 | contig 10541 bp, 4 predicted proteins | sample 811131 | NCBI WGS metagenome assembly MDSY01 (sample SAMN05326643, study PRJNA326480) | marine metagenome | isolation source: seawater | place: Atlantic Ocean: South West | collected 2010
AGGGAGACTGTGACTGTGATGGAAACCAGCTTGACGCTCTAGGAGTTTGTGGTGGTGACTGTGCTGCTGACGCGGACGCAGACGGCATATGTGACGACGTGGACGAATGTCTTGGAGCATATGACGAGTGTGGAGTATGTAACGGCCCTGGAGCGATCTACGAGTGTGGTTGTGCTGATATCCCTGAAGGAGATTGTGACTGTGACGGAAACCAGCTTGACGCCCTAGGCGTATGTGGCGGAGACTGTGCAGAGGATTTGGATGCTGATGGAATTTGTGATGATGTTGACGATTGTGTAGATCTTGATGGTACAAACTGCGGTATTGGTGGATGTATGGATCCTGATAACCCTGCATATGACCCAACTGCTACATATGATGATGGTTCTTGTCTAGTAGGTGGATGTATGATAGAGGAAGCGTGTAACTATGATCCAGAAGCTGAATACCAAATCTCTGGCGCATGTGAATTCACTTCATGTGCTGGTTGTATGGATTCAGCAGCATGTAACTATGATTCAGAAGCTACTATTGATGGAAACAACTGTGAATATCCAGAAGCATTCTATGATTGTGATGGAAATTGTTTGAATGATTCTGATGGAGATGGAGTATGTAACGAATTAGAGGTATACGGTTGTACAGATCCATATGCTATTAATTTCGACGAGGATGCTACAGAAGAAGATGGATCTTGTTTAACAGCAGGTTGTTTGATACCATTTGCTTGTAACTATGACCCAACAGCTGATTATATCGACATTGATCTTTGTGACTTTAGTACTTGTGTTGGTTGTATGGATGAAGAGGCTTGTAACTTTGATCCAGGAGCAACTTTACCTTCAGCAGCTCTTTGTGAGTACCCTGTGATATACTTCCTTGATTGTAATGGAGATTGTATAAATGACTCAGATGGAGATGGAGTTTGTGATGAACAAGAAATCCTTGGTTGTACAAACCCAGACGCAGTTAACTTCAACCCATATGCAACTGAGGATAATGGTTCATGTATAGTTCTTACTGGTGGATGTGTTATTCCATTTGCATGTAACTATGATCCAGAAGCTGATTACTACGTGTCTGGATCATGTGACTTTAGTTGTTTGTTTGGTGAGCCAAGCGGAATGATTGAAGACAATTGTAATGATCAAAATGCATGTAATTATGGATCTGAAGGAATTTGTCAATATTTCGATTCTTACGGTAATATGTGCATTCCAGGTGGATGCACACTAGCAGATGCATGTAACTTCGATGAGAATGCAGAATACAATGATGGGTCATGTGAATACTCTTGTGTATCTGTTGGCTTAGAAAGTGTTGATGCTGGAAACGGGATTGAAATAGTTTATGGATGCACACATCCATCTGCTTGTAATTTCAACACTCTTGCAAATGAAGATGACGGTCAATGTGAGTACTCAACTTGTTATGCGACAGGATGTAATGATTCATCAGCACTGAACTACAATTCTAATGTGGTAATGAATGATGGTAGTTGTCAATATCCTGTTAAGCCAGAGCCAGTAAGTGTTGGTGGTTGTACTGATTCAAATGCGATCAACTATGATTCTGATGCAACAATGAATGATGGTACTTGTCAATACCATTTTTATGGGTGTACAAACGATATGGCTTGTAATTACGATTATAGAGCTACAGTTGATAATGGAATTTGTGATTTCGAATCTTGTTACGGCTGTATGAGTAAGCGTGCTTGTAATTACAATTCTATTGCAACACATCCTTCAGCATGTGAATTTGTTCTTCCAATGTCTATTGATGGTGATTCTTCTCCAAGAATAGGAGAGGAAGTTGTGTACACTTATCCATTAACAGCTGGTTCTGTTTATTCTTGGTCTATAAATGGAGGCCAAATAATCTCAACAAACAATAATATGATAAGTGTGGTTTGGACTACTACAGAAGGAGAATTAACAATACGTGAAACAAATTCTGATGGTTGTGAAGGAAGAGATGTTGTAATGCCTCTAGAAAGATCAGAAGAAGTGGAAGTGAGATTTGCAATGTATCCTAATCCAACAACTGACGTTGTAACACTAAATATTGATGATGAGACAGCTTACATTCAGATAATGGATGTTATGGGTAGAGTATTAGTGAGTACCCAAGTGTTCGAAGGATCTAATGATATCGATGTAAGTGACTTGTCATTTGGCACTTACAAAGTAGTTGTAATGTCAGAGGGATCACAGCTTATAGAAACACTAGTAATTGGGAAGTAAACCCAATTAGAATTATGATAATTGAAAGGCTCCACGAAAGTGGGGCCTTTTTTAATGTTAGTCTTTAAGAATTCTAATGTATTCCAACCATGGACCTACATCGGATTTGTATTGTTTGGCCATGGTTCTTGTGCTTTGGGCTATGTTTCCTAAATCGTGTGTAACCCAATTAGTTAGTAATTCGTACAGTTTCACAGAACCAAAGTGAGGATGTATTCCTTGTAATTGAAGTTCGTTCTCTGAAAGATTCAATCCTTTCAAAAATTCCATGTTTTTGGACCTTAATTCTGAGAATTCGTCTAAAAGCTGATCATAGACTTCCCTTTACTGTCTTCAAATTGAGCAAATCTGTCAAATGGTTGGAAAGTATTATCATCACTATCACGGAGAATTAACTTTATTCTATCAGTCCAATCAGTTTTTTCTCCATGAACAAGGTGTCCTACTACATCAAATGGGCTCCAAATTTTGTCGCCTTCGTTTTGCTTAGACCAAACCTGATCAATATCTCTTAAAAGTGAATCTAAAACAGCAGGAGTTCTTTCAAGTATTTCTATAGCCTTATCTATTCGAAAGCATTTCAAAAATATCTATTACTTTTCAATTATTACTGGAATAGCATTTGTGTCTATTAAAAGCACATAATGTCCAGAGCTTAAATCACTAAAATTGAACTTGTAGTAATTAGAACTTGAATTCGTAGATCCCGATGAAATTTCAGACCCACTTAAATCGAATAATCGCCAATTTTGAAATCCTGAAAGATTGGGGATATTGCAAGCGAAATCTCCTCTATTTGGATTAGGATAAATAAGAATAGATTCTTCATTATCAATTTCATCTAATCCTACACTTACATTAATCTCTAAACATACTTGATCGCCAACACATCCGGTTGAATTTGTTTCTTGAACACAGACAAATCCTTGACCTTCAATTGACCAAAGCAATGAAATCGCAAAAATGTCAGAAACAACAAGTGAATCTGCACCTTCAAAAGTCCATTCATATGTGCTTCCGGTAGTGAATTCATATTCATAAACACTAGAATCACCAACCATTACTTCAATATCTCCATCTAATTCTCCATCAATAGGAATAATAGCTGGTTCTACAATTACGATGTCGCTTAGAGTACATCCATTTTCATCATATACCTCAACAGTGTATTCTCCTGCTGAAACTTGATTAGGGTCAATTCCGTTCCAATCAATAGTTAATTCTCCAGTACCACCAGCAACATTTGCTATAATTGTTCCAGAGTTTGGTACTGTACACTCAGGAAGTGATGACTCTAATGACATCTGTAAGGCAGGTGGAGAGCTAATTGAAAACTCTAAAGTTGTAGAACAAAGGTTATCATCTGTTACAACTACTTCATAATCTCCGACTTCAAGAGCTTCAGGGTCTAGGTTGCCAAAATCAGTTTGGTATGGAGCTACACCACCGATAGTTTCAATTGTTACTGAGCCATCGCTAGAATACCAACAAGATGCGTCAACTGTACCTGTAATATTTGATATTAAGTCTGTAGTTTCATTTACAACTTGAACAAATACTTCACTTTCATTTCCGCAATCATCAGTTGCTACAAATGTTCTAGTTAACTCAACAGCAAGTGGGCAAACACCTGGTCCTAAAACTGATTCTACACTTACAGTTGCATTACTACATAAATCTTCTGCAGTAGGAGTGCCAAAATCACCTGTTTCAATTTCATCAGAAATTACTTGTTCTGCTATTAATTGATCCCAAACAGGAGGCGTATCGTCGATTACAATTATAGACTGTTCAGCTGTAGCACTATTTCCGCAAGCATCCGTAACAGTTACAGTTCTGTAAAGGGTGTATTCACCATCACAAATACCAGGCAATGTCTCTTCTTCTCCTATTACTACATCAATAGGTTCGCTACAAGCATCTTCTGCGCCAGCATTTGCAAAATTTACCTGAATAGGGCATGAAGTGGTTTGGGTTTCTAAACCAGAAGTAAATTCAGGAGGTGTATTGTCTACAACATCAACTAATTGAGTATAGAAACACTGTCTATTCATACAATCAGTTCCTGTATAATGACGAAGAATCTGATAATTTCCAGGACATGACCCAGGAATGAATTCCTCTGTCATAGTTACATCAACTGTCCAATTCGCAGCATAACAATTTCCATTAGGATTGTAATTTTCTTCAAAATCTGATGCAAAGGGAGAGATTGTAGCATAGACTATAGTAGGTTCACTTACATTGGCACAACTAGTTGCGATATCTACTGGCGCATTATTAAATGTTGGTAACAAACTATTGCCATTACAATCTTCATCAGGTTCTGGATAAAAACATGTATTATCCTCATCAGTTGCTGTAGCAGCAAAATTACATGCAGCCATATCTGTACAACCAGGAATTTCAAACATGTCACAAATTCCATCTCCATCTGCATCTGCTATACAGTTTCCATCACAATCGTATCCAAAATCAGGATAGATACAAAGGCTATTATCTGATACAGTAGCGTCTGGATCATAATTGCAAGCCCATTCATTGGTACATCCAGCTTGGTCACAAATCCCATTTAGAATTATATCTAAATCATAACTTGTATTTCCAGCAAAGGTCCAACCATTTTGGATTGTGAAAGACCAAGTTCCATCTCCACTTAAATAGTTTGTAGGCAAGTACATTGTATATGTGTAAAAACCGTTTGCTGTTGTAGTCCAGTTAGGAGGGAAGTTTATGTCATAACAAGAAGATGGAGGGTTAATGTTATATCCTTCACCTCCAACACAATTGCCATTTGGTGAATAAATGACAACGATTAAATCAGCTGGCCATTCTCCGCCAGGACCATAGAAATCTAAATTAAAAGTAATAGAAGTAACAGCTCCACTTAGTTCTTGGTTTTGATTTGAGCTTTGGCTAGCACTAAGCCAAACATCGAAACTAACAGTAGTGCTACATTGAGAACTAACTGAACTTACTACTATGAGTAATGATGCTGTTAAAAATATGAGCTTTCTAAAAGATTTCATGAAGCAATTTACAGATTGCTAGATTATTTGACTAATTGAAGTTTTTTGATCACTCTACCATTATTGTTTTCAATTATAATAGAATAATAGCCATTGTCTAGGTTGCTTAGATTTATTTGAACTCCATTCTGTAAAGTTGATTCAGTTGAACTATGTACAATTCTTCCAACTCCATCAAAAATATTTATTGTACTAAATCCATTATCAGAAAATGAAGAAATCTGAACATTTCCTGAAGTTGGATTAGGGAATACTCTAATGTTAGAAGTATATAAATCATAAACAGTATTCCATAATACTGTTACAGAAGTGCTGTCTTCACATCCATTTTCATCAGTTGCAAAAACTATGTATTCTCCTTCCTCAAGTGATTCAGGGTCTGCACTAGATCCATCAACATTTATCCAATTATACTCAACATCACCGGTTCCTCCTGTAGATGTTGCAGTACCTAATCCATTTCCAAATACAGAAGCTTCAGAAGCTGAAGCAGTAACAACAAGTTCTAATGGTTCTGCTACGATTACATCAATCGAAGTTGAGCATCCTGTAAGATCAATTAAAGAGTCACTTAACTCTGCATAAACAGTGAAGATTCCTGCTGAAACATCAAAATTTCCTGTTGTATTTGGATATTCACCATAAACTGAAAATACTACTAAAGTCTGTGGAGAAGCTTCAGTTACATAAGCTGAAATTGATCCTAGACCACCATGACACAGGGTATTTTCAATGTCTGCATCAATTGATAAGTAGCAACATGAATCGTCTTCAATAGTGGCATTTTCATCGTAATTATTTGCCTCAGAATCAGTGCATCCGTAACAACTGTAATCACAAGATCCATCGTCTATATCTGCTATTTCGTCAAAATTACAAGCATCTGGATCTGTGCATCCTAAACACTCATATATACAAGAACCATCATCTTCTAGAGCTAATGGATTATAATTACAAGCATCTGTATCTGTGCAACCAAAATCATTGTTTGCTTCTAAAATCTCTAGAGTTATGCCATCAAAACTTGTTTCTTGAGGTATGGGAAAACCTTGAAATGATGCATAACCAATAACTGTAATAGTACAATTGAAATTGCCACTCATATTTGGAGTGCCTTCAAGAGATGCGCAATATTGTAAGCCAGCTAAAAACGAACATGGTTCTCCAGAATCATTATTGTTGTTGCAAATAATTTCAAGTCCTATGTCTTCAGGAGTATAAATAATCTCGGGAGCTGTATTTTCTATTAAAGTTATACTTACTAATGCAACAGAATCAAGTGCGATTTCAGGCAGTTCTGGATCAACATCTGACGCAAATGCTGGCATAAGCATGTGAATGACATCATAATAATCAGTTCCTACATATCCCGTTTGGAGACTTTCTCCTATGCTAAAGTCTGGACTTATCCCAAACGTAGCATCACCAAAATCGAAGTCTGCTTCACACTGGGTATAAAAAGTGTTTAGTAAAGAGAATGCTATAAAAAGAGATATTATATTTTTCATTTCAGTAGATTTTCATTTTTCACTCGCAAAGAGTTCCATACACTGCAAGTATTTCAAGTAAATCTGCAACGCTTACAATTCCATCGCCAGATAAATCAGCTTCACAATTATTCTCACATCCAAATTCTGCGAGTAGTATAAGAAGGTCAGAAACGGTGATAGATCCATCGTTATTAAAGTCGCCAAAACAGTCTATATATTCACATGAATTATCAGGAATTAATGCTTCTGGATTGTAGTTAATTGCTAATGGATCTGTACATCCTGCACAACTTTCATATTCACAGCTACCGTCATCAGAATTTGCTTCAATGTCATAGTTGCATGCTCCTTCTTCTGTGCATCCATAAATTGGGATTTCCTCATCTAACTCTATGATTGTATTACAATCATTATCAATTCCGGAAAATGTTCCTACTGCTCCAGGATACATTGTGGCATCTCCATCATTGCAGTCCTGACCATTAAACGCAACAGAATATTCTAATTCTGGATCGCAACCATTTACAGGAAACTCAGAGTTCCCATAGCCGTCTTCATCTACGTCTAAATACGCATCAATATAATCGTAAACAACTATGGTTTCCGAATCCTCAAATTGAGCAGAAATAGATTCTACAATAGTTATTATTGCAGTATTTCCACCTCCATTGATCATGTATTCACCAGGGGCAGATGCAAGAAATATTGCATTTCCTAGATAATCATTAGCACTTACTAAGTCTTCATCATAAAATGAAATCGAGTATTCAGATCCATATGCTAAAGGAATATTTAATCCTGAGAAAGTGGGTGTCTCATTTTCATCAATAGCGGCTGAAGTAAAATCAATTCCGTCTCCATTGATATTAAAAAATGGATCTGGTGAACCCCAAAACAGCTCTTCCGGATCTCCGCTCCAACCTCCGCTTAAAGAAACAATTTCTAACTGTGTCATAACTAATTCTGTAACTGTGGTAACCAGGCTTATGTCATATTCTCCAGGTTCTGAGAATAATACAGAAGGGTTTGAGGATGTTGGAGTACATCCGCTAGGAGTTTCTGTGTAAATGCAAAATGTGTGTTCAGCATGCGCTCCGAAGTTTCCTCCTGATGTGATTTCCGCTAATTCATTTCCTTCTGCATCTGTTAGAATATAATACCCCTCAACACCGCCAAATTGCATTCCATCACCATAACTATCGTAAACATTTAATGTATAGCATCCATTTCCAACACAGATGTTTTGAATATAATTATTTTGTCCATCTGAAAATGGACCTCCTTCAGATACAAGTGTCCCGTTTTCATCAATTATATTCCACGTTGTTTCAGCTCCATAGTTATCAGTTGTTAAGTTCATGGTCAGATCTGTTCCTAAACCATAACCACCTAAGTCCCATAAGTAAGTTGTTCCAGGTCCGTTAATTGTATTGATTAATTCAACTTCTAATGTAGAACATCCAGAAAATGTTGATGCAGAAAATGAAGCATTCGATGTTTCCCCTTCTAATACTGTAAATGGAAGGCTAAAGCTTTCTGTTACCGGAACCTCAAATCCAAAAGCTGATGCAACTACATCTACTGTTAATTCAACAGCATATTCGCCTGCTATTAGTGGTGTTCCACATATAGTAACACAACCGTGATTTTCGCCACTAGAAGGGTAATAAACACCCGTAGGGTTATTAGGCACTATTTCTAATCCAAAAGGGACTCCGGTCATGCTAGCTAGAGATACAGAAATTAGGGAAGCTTCAATTCCGTCAACCTCTACGTTAGATGGCATATAAAATGTTGCAATAGCTGAATAGTATTCCCCCGCAGTAGCATCATCAAGTTCATTAGGACAAATTGATGGCATACCATCAGGAGAAGAACAGTTTGTGTCAGGCACACACGATTGGCATTGTGAGTACAATGTTCCAGTATTGTACAATAATATCGATAAAAGAGATAATAAAGAGTATAATCTTAGCATATGCTTCTATTAATTAGCCCAAAAGATAATGCATTATTGAAGAAGTAGTTGTAAATTGTAATGTGAATCGATTGTGCCTTAATCAATCAACTTTCCAATCTAAAGCCTTGATTCAGGGCTTTGTTGTTGTGTGTTTTTTTCTTGTAATACAGTCCATTAGCTACACTCAATTAATAGATATAAGTAATTATGTGAGCATAGAAACTAATCATACAGGGGGCTTTTTAGGTGCAGGAGTAAGCCTTGTTGATTACAATAATGATGGATTTGATGATTTATCCTTCAGCCATCATCAAGGAAATTTTAGATTTTATCTTGGAAATGGCCAAAATGAATTCACATTAGACCCTCTTTTGATTGATAATGATGGGGCTGAGGCTAAAGGAATATGTTGGATTGATTTCGATAACGATGGGGACCTTGATTTATTTGTAACCAATAGATTGGCGCCAAATAAGGTGTGGCGGAATGACGATGGAATTTTCAATGATATTTCTATCACTTGTGGAATCGATCAATCAGACGAAACTAGATCCTACGGAATGTCATTTGGCGATTACAATAACGACGGTTTCATTGATTTTTACATTTCCAATTATCATACATGGATAGACGCAAAGGAGAACGAATTATATATGAATAATGGAGATGGGACATTTACTAATACTACTGAAATAGCTAGTGTTGGCAACGGGTTTCAGCAATCATTTCAAAGTAGTTGGATTGATATAAACGATGATGGTTGGTTAGATCTACATGTAATTAATGATAGATTAGATATGCTGAATGCATTTTATATTAATAATGGTGATGGCACTTTTACTGATCAAGCAGATATTTTGGGTGTTGATATTGGAATATATGCGATGTGTACATCGTTCAACGATTTTGATAGAGATGGCGATATGGATCTTTATGTAACAAATGGGTTTGAGGGTAATGTTTTGTTTGAAAATCAAATTAATGAAACAGGTATTTTTTTTAATGTTACAGAAAATTATAATGCTTCAGTAAATATGTTGTGTTGGGGTGCAGAATGGATAGATTATGATAATGACATGTGGTCAGATTTATACATTTGTAATGGCTTTACAAACTATACTGATTACCCGGGAATTCTAGATTTGTTTCCAGAATTAGATAATGTTTTATTTACTAATTTGGGTCAAGCTCCATTTCTAACATTTGGAAATGAGTTAATTGATCCTCCTCAGCATTCTTTTGCCTGCGCGCAAGCTGATTTTAATAATGATGGATTTCCTGATTTAGTATCTCATAAAGTTGGTGAATATGCATCAATGCTAATGGGTACTCCAAACAATAATAATTGGTTAAAGGTGAAGCTAAACGGCATTATATCAAATAGAAATGGAATTGGTTGTAGAATACAAGTGAATATATTAGTTGAAGGTGAGGATGGGCTTCTTACAGAAAATAGCACAATGCAAGAATTACACGATGTAGTATTTTCGGGTGATAATTACATGAGCCAAAATTCATATTGGCAAATATTTGGGCTTGGTGATTCAGATCATGTTGAAAATGTTATTGTTACATGGTCAACAGGAATTGAGGAAGAGTTTGGTTCTTTCGATGTGAATCAAAGTATTATTCTAACTGAGACAACAGGAAATTCGATTAATGATGGAGATAATGAAGATTCATGTGAAGAATTTGTTTATGGGTGCACTTATACAAAAGCTTGTAATTACAGTAGTGATGCGACCTTTGATGATGGAACATGTGAATTTAGTTGCCTATGTGGTGAAGGAACGGTTTGGGATGTGCAATTGGCAAA
>MDSY01079707.1_pt1 | contig 10540 bp, 14 predicted proteins | sample 811131 | NCBI WGS metagenome assembly MDSY01 (sample SAMN05326643, study PRJNA326480) | marine metagenome | isolation source: seawater | place: Atlantic Ocean: South West | collected 2010
AAAAAAAGGTTCGACGCTTTTTTGGCCAAAAATAAAACTTATTTCTATATGCAGAATTGCCTTTTTTTTCGGGGCAAAATTGAAAATTCAAATAAAGTTTTTTCAAATTTTTACGGTCGATTTTTGCTTTAGACCATAATGTAGGGATTTTACAAATTTTATAAATTTGATTTGTTACCATATCGAAAAAAAGGCACCACACTTTTTAATTTTAGATCCAAAAAAACTTAAAAATTTTGTCTTATTTTATATAAATGAACAAAAAAGTTTCCAAAAGGTTTCCAAATTTAGTAGAAAGTACTAAAAAATCAAAAAAATATCATTGTGTATGTTGTGACTATTACACGAGTGACAAAAGCAACTATATCAAACACCTTAACACGATAAGGCACAACCAAAAAAAGGTTTCCAAAGGTTTCCAAAAAGTAGTACTTTCTACTAAAAAAAAATATAGCTGTGAATTTTGTGAAAAAACATATAAAAGTAAGTCAGGATTATGGAAGCATAAAAAACAGTGTAAAAACAAAAATGAAAATCATGTAGGGAAGCAAAAAATAATGGAAGATAAGGTTATTTTAGACAAAGATGAATATATTGAATTATTAGAAAAACAAAATCAAATGATCGTAAACAATATTAAAAATGTTAAAAATGTTAACAATGTTAAAAATGTTAACAATGTTAAAAATGTAAACAGCAACAACACATTGAATCAAAACATATCTATTAATGTTTTCTTAAACGAATATTGTAAGGATGCTATGTCGTTGGAAGATTTTATTAGTAAGCTACAAGTAACAATTAAAGATATTCAAAATACAAAAAAACTGGGATATGTAGATGGAATGTCTGGTGTTTTTATCAAATCTTTAAATGATATGCCTGATACTGAAAGGCCAATTCATTCTACAAATAAGAAAAAGACAAAATTTGTAGTGAAAGAACAAGGTGGATGGAAGGAAGATGACGGATCAAAAGTAGACAGCGCAGTATCAAAAGTGAAATTTAAACACGTTAATGCTCTTACAGAATGGGAAAAAGAAAATCCAAATTATAAGGATAATGTAAATAAAATGAATGAATGGCAAACTATATTAGATAATATTAATCCAGGGATAACATCAAAAGAAATTAATAAAAATAATAAAGCAGTAAAGAAAAATATAGCTGATGTTGTAGATATAAAAGAAGCTATTAATAAAGTAAATAATAATATGGATTAAATATATATGGGTAACTCACCATCTTTAATTTTATCATATCATATGTATAAAAATAACAAAGAAACATATAAATTAATATATAATAGTAACTTATATGGGAAACGCCATGAGAAAAATAGTAAGCATTATATCGCATTATCGGAGAGAAAGAGAAAAAAAGAAAATTCGAAAAATATATCAAGAGGTTTTCCAACAAGAGGATTATTTCGATTCAAATATTTACTCTGGTGATGAAATGGAATCTTGTAGAGCTATCGCAGTTTGATGATTTTTAATAACAAAATTACCATATATTGTCCAAATTCCGTCGTCAGGTATTTTAAATCCAGAAGGCATTGTAGCACCACTAACAATAGCATTTTGTGCTATATTAGAAAAATTACAATCATTTGGTTCTTTTAATTGTATGGCTTCATTATTATTAAGCTTATGAAGTAAATAATTAACAATTATTTTAGTTTTTTGGTCCATTATAATTTAATTACTATTTTATATTTAAATAAAATTGATATTATTATAAAAATTAATATCAATATATATATTCAATGAATGACAAATTATATTCAGAATTATCTTATGATATTACGAAAAGTTTATCATCGAAAGACAAGAAACAATATGGAATATTCTTTACGCCAAATAATATAATAGAAGATTGTATAAATTTTGTATTGAAGCATATAAATCCACAAAATATTTTAGAACCATCATGTGGTTCATGTGAGTTTGTGAAAATATTAAATAAACGATTAAAATTAACAGATATTGATGCTATTGAATTAAATGAAAAGATATATGATAAAATACAACATATAGATTGGCAAGCTCAAAATACAATAACTTTATATGAATTAAATTATTTAGAATACATGATAGATAAGAAATATGATTTAATTATAGGTAATCCACCTTATTTTGTAATGAAAAAAAAAGAAGTAGATGAAAAATACAATGATTACTATGAAGGGCGACCAAATATATTTATACTTTTCATAGTAAAATCATTATGGTTATTGAATGATAATGGAATATTGAGTTTTGTAATACCAAAGAGTTTTGTAAATAGCGTATATTATAATAAACTTAGAGACTTTATCAATAAAAATTATACTATATTAAAGATATTTGAGTATGAAAAAAGCAAATTTATAGATACAGAACAAGAAACAATAACCCTAATTATACAAAAAAAACAAGGCGATAACAATGATTATGTATTAATTAAAGATAATATAGTGTTATTCAATACTCCAGAAAAGATTATACAATTAAGAGAATATTATAAAAACTCAACAACATTAAAAGCATTGGGATTTGAAGCAAAAATAGGTACAGTAGTATGGAATCAGGTAAAAGATAAGCTTACACATGATGAATCAAACACCTTATTGATTTATAGTGGAGATATAAAAGACAATAAATTAAGTATTCAAAAATATAAAAATATTGAAAAAAAAAATTATATTGATAAAGAGGGTATAAATGATGTATTATTGGTGGTAAATAGAGGATATGGTAATGCGAAATATAATTTTACATATTGTTTAATAGATATGGAAAAAGAATATTTGGTAGAAAATCACTTAATTTGTATAAAAAGCAAAGAAAAAAGAAGTAATGAAGAATTGCGAGAGTGTTATACAAAGATAATAAATTCATTTGAAAATGAAAAAACAAAAAAGTTCATAGGACTGTATTTTGGCAATAATGCTATAAACACAGCAGAACTAAACGAGATTCTGCCTATATATTAGCTGATGTTCCATCGGATGTTGGCGATGCCGTTACCGTTGCCCCATCGCATGAGAGCTTGTCCTTTGAATTTTTTGTTGGGATTGCTGGTGAGATTGTATTGGAGTTCGATTTTTGGGAGTTTGCCAGTGTCCTCATTAAGATGGATATGTACAGAGAGATTGGAGATTTGAGGCGTGATGGTGAGGAAGACGTTGCTTGTTTCGATAGTGTCGGATGTTTCATAGAAGGCATTGAGCCAGAAGTGTTTTTGAGAGAGGACATGTTGGATGGAAGAGGTGAGGTCTTTTTTGAATTTTTTGAGCATTTTTTGATTTTTTTTGATGAGTTTCCAGTATTGTTTGATGGAAAGATAGTAGATTTGGTTGATGAGCGCAGCGTTTTCTTTGTCAGCATTGCGAATAGCTTTGAGGGCGATTCCCCATTCAGACTTTGCTTTTCCCATGGTGGCGTCTTTTTTAAGCCAATCGTTGTAATCGGGAATTTCGGGGAGAAGCGTGGGCCAATAGCTTTTCAGCACTGTCATACAGTTGTACCATGCGCTACAGTAGCCCAGAGAAATCTGTGAGAAGTTGTAGGGGGCGTTGAGAAGCTGCGGAGTGAGAGACCATGGGCGTTCCTCATCGTTTTGGACCTTTCCTGTGAGTCCCTTGTGTTCGATGTTTTTGACAGAGCCATCTTTGTAGAGGATGGAGATGTCGAAGTGTTTCGAGGCGCCGCCAGCGACGATGAATTTCTCCACAGTAGTAGCGACGATGCCTATGTTGCTGAGCATTGCGATGAAGTTAGCGTCGGCGGCTTTGAGATGCGCGTTCCACTTTTCAACAATCCACGCAAGACGCCGATTTTCTACAGAACCATTATTAGCCCGGGGCATATTTAATAGTGAGAAGATTTTGCGTTTGTTTGACGAATTCAATTTTGTGTTGTGAGTTGGGGGGGGGGGATACTTGGGCTTTTTCAGAAAAAAAAAACTTCAATTTTCTAAAAAATAAGTTTTCCTGGTTTATAAATAAGAAATTTCCAGGAACATTCTTAGAAAAAACAACAACATGGTTGACGTTTATTATGATGAAGCTCCATCCATTCAGTGATGGTATATTGTGCTCCCATAGAATGATTACATCTTGAACATATAGGTCGAAGATTATCTAAAGATAGTGTGCCACCTTTAGATTCTGGAATATTATGACCAACATGAAAGTCAAAGACAGTAATATTATTTTGACACCATGGGATATAACAAGAATGTTCATATTTTTTACCAAAATAATGTACCCATACTTGTTCTCTTAGGGCTTTTGGTATCGATTTTTTAGTATAATTGCTTACAGGACTTTTGTTACGTCTTTTTTTTCGAGCCATCTACTAATATAAAAGTGTGTATGTATTTAAATAATTTTAATATATTTGAATGAAGATAAAATTGAATGTAATTTTGAATATATAAAGATATGATATTCCCGCCAAACAGAACGCAAACATAGATAAATGGCATCAGGATCAGTAAAGAACGCAGCAACAGCCCTGAAAGTAGATACTTCTATGAAAGATGAAAATTTTAAGGTTGACTATGATGAAAATGAGCGCGTCACTAATAGTCCAACACTTCTAAAAATGAAAGGGGTATTTGTGATGAATTTTCCACCACGTATTGGTGAATATGTTTATTTTGATGCCAGAATGGCTACAAAGGATGGATGGAACGATAATCATAGTTGGATTGTAAATACAGAAAACAAGGAACTCACAGTGTCGTGTCATTATTCATCGCCTCATAACTATACCTATAAGCGACATGTAACAAACCATGGACGGCTGGTTAAGATTGTGAGACACATTGAAAGTATTGCTCTCAAAAAGATAAAGGTCAATTATTAATTTTAAAATATCTTTTATAAAATTTTTTTCACACATTTTAGTATATGGAGTTTAAGTTAAACTTTTCGCCATCACCAGATGATGAAAGAGATTTTATTTTTACATCAGAAGAAGAATTTCCAGAAGTATTAGATTATAGTGAAGAATTACAGGCAATTAGAAATCAGGGTTCACAGGGTTCATGTTATGCTCAGAGTGCGTGTTGTATGAAAGAATGGCAAGAAAAGCGAGATTATGGTTTAGATGAATATTTATCACCACAATTTTTTTACAATAATAGGTTTAATTTGTATGATGAGAATCCAGATAATGATTATGGAATGTTTGGAAGAGATGTAATGAGAATATTGAAAGACGTGGGAGTATGTTTGGAGAGAAATTATAAATATGGATTAATTCAAGATAAAAAAGAAATAGCAGAGGAATGTTATACGGAAGCATTGAATCATAGAATAAAAGGATATGCCAGGGTATATGAAAAAGAAGATTTGAAAAGAAGTTTACTAAAGAATGGCCCATGTTTGATAGGTTTTCCGGTATATAATAATACACCTCAAATGTGGAAAAAAAGAGAAAATGAACAAATGAAGGGAGGCCATGCTATGACAGTGATAGGATATAATGAAGAAGGTTTTATAATAAGGAATTCATGGGGAGATACATGGGGATTAAATGGGTATTGTATTTATCCATATAGAGATTGGGGTAGTCATTGGGAGATATGGACAACAATAGATGATGATTCTGAAGTATTAAAACCGGTTAGTGAAGAAGAAGAGGATGAAGAAGAGGAGGAGGCGGAAGAAGAGGAGGAAGAAGAGGAGGAAGAGGTTCCAATACCACCTACACCTGTTCCACCAGAATATGATTCAGAAACAGATAGCGAAGATTATGATTCAGAAGATGATTATTTACAACCGACAGTATGTCCAAATTGTTGTATATTTTAATGTGTTAATGGAGAGAAAAAAAAATAAATAAATAAATAAATGAAGTGTATTATTTGTTTTGAAAAAATAAATAATAGTTTAGGATTAATATGTGGACATAATTATTGTAGTGAATGTATATTAGCATGGTTAACAACAAAGAGCAGTTGTCCATGTTGTAGAAGGTATATAGGAGAGGATTTGGAAAATTATACAACAAATAGAATAACAAGAACAACAAAAATAAGATTTAAAATACATAGAGCAATAATGGAATATAAAATAGGATTAAGAAGTCATTATGATAAGATATATATATTTAATATGGTGTTATCAAAAGAAAATAGGATTTTATTGAAAACAGATACAACATTTAGAAATAATTATAATGAAGCAGTGAATAAAATAATAGCAAAATGTCAAGATGAGTATTGGAGAGAAACATTTAAAAAATATTTATATAATGTAAATGAGTGATTTATCATTTTTTTCAAATGTGCGAAATAAATTTAGTTTAGATCCATTAAATTTAGAAGAGGCAAAAACAAATGTATTGGATCAGATACCATCATATAATGCTGAAGGTATAAATAATTATATAAATTTTTTGGAAAGAGAGTTGGCGGAACAAAAAGGATTGAATGTTTTATTGAAAGATGAAGATTATAGTAAAAATGTGGAGCAGATAACATCATTTATAGAAAATAAATCAGGTGATGTGGATGTACAATTAGAAAAATTAGAACGATTAGTACCAGAATTAAAGACATTAATATCTGAAAATCATAAATTAGAAGAAGAAAAAGAAGAATATATTCAATTATCACAATCAACAGCGTCTCAAAATATAGCATCACGTATGAGACGTATTAAGCACTTAAAACAAGATATTAAATTTTTTTTAGAGGAGCAGGGATTATAAATAAATATTTATTAGAAAGTTTAACAATATTAGAAACCTTTAGAAGATTTTATTTTATAGAATTTATTATGAAAGATGTAAAGGGGAAACCCTGTTGTAAATGTATGATTACATAAAAATATTTGTAAATATTATTATGTATAGATAATTTATAATGACAGCAATAAAACCAAGCGACACTACATTACGTAGTAAAATCGACTCCGACGCATACAATGCGACGTTAAACGTAATTAACTCAAAATATGCCGAGATGGATAAATTTATCGGAAATTTACAATCTGATATATTATCTATCAAGGATTTTGAGAAAGATATTCTGGCTGATCAAGCGAGAGGTTATGATGTAGGTACATCATTGGATACATTAGTATTCCAGAAAGATAGTCTTCAGATAGATTTAGATTTTTTTCTTCATATGAAAGATGTTTATATTAAAAAGTTATATGGAGATTTATATAAATATTGTGATTCAATAGTGGAATCAGCATTAAATATTGAAGAATTGCCCAAGGGGTTTACAAAAGAGCAGATAAGACGACGTAAATTTAGAAATATGCCACCTTATCCAGCACCAATGATTGATAATCCAAAACACTTAGATGCGGATGGCAATCCAGTAGAGGGAGAGCCAGCTCAAATACCAGATCCAACAGCAAGATATGATATGAATCAGATTTTTGCTTTAATTAATACAATTTCATCAAATTTAAGAGAATTGGCGGATGATATTGGTACTTTTGATAATAGAATTGGTACGGCAAAGGACAGAGAATCACGTGGTTTCTCTGTAGGTAATTTAATTATGAATTTACAGAGTCAGAAACAGAAATTAACAATAGAATTTGAAGGATATATTCAGAGATTAAGTAAATTTTTAGAGCAGAATCAGAAATTTTCAGGCAGATGCTTGAACAGAATTAAGATTATTTCAAGTGAAATAGTTACAGCTGAGGAGGTAGAAGCCACGGCAGAAGGGGGCGAGGAGGAATCGACAGAATAAATAGAATAAAATAATATTATTTAAACCATGATTAATATTATTTAATAAGGAAATGAATACATCTTGGACATGTGAATATTGTAACAAAAAATACAAAAGATTAGCATGTTATAATAAACATAAACAACAATGTGAAAGAAAAAATGATATCGAAAAAAAGGCACCAGAAAAGAGAGGGAGAAAAAAGAAAATAGCACCATTTGTAAGATGGATGATTTGGCAAACATATATAGGAGATCGCTCAGAGGCGAAATGTTTTTGTTGTTGGCAAAAAAGAATAACACTTTTGACAAATTGGGATACATTTCATGCGGGTCATATACAGCCAGAAGCAACAGGTGGAGAGATAAAAATAGAAAATTTATTGCCAATATGTAGTAATTGTAATATAAGTATGGGAACAACACATTGGGATGAATATATAAAAAAATATACAAATTTTAGAATTAGAATATATGGAGAGAAATTACCAAAAAAAGCTCATGAAAAAGCAGTAATCATACAGCGTTTAGGTAAAAAATATTTAGAGAAGAAGAAAAAAATAAATAAAAAGAAAAAAAAGAAAAAGAAGAAAAAAATTCCAAATTATTTGAAGCCAACCACAAGTTCTTTAAAAAAACTTAAAAAAAGGAACTAAAAAAAAGGCACTGTGTTTGAAAATTGAATAAAATTAATAATAAAATAAATTAGTATACCCCTCTACAGAAATTCACACACACACACACACATATATCAAAGTATAAAGTATGGCACACATTGTTTTCGCAGGATTTACGGGAGATCGTTCAGGTTCGATGACGAGTATGGGAGATTCTCCCGGAAATGGTTTATTTAATTGGATTAAAGATCAGGTGGAAGGATCACAAGAAAATTCTCAGACGGTGAAGTTGTTTGTGAGTACTTTTGATGACAAAAATGAAGTTAGGTATAATAATAAATCTGCTGATGACATTAAGGTGGATGATGACCTTCAAACACAGTGTGAAACGTGGATGTCGCCACGTGGCATGACAAAACTGTATGATAGTGCCATTGCGGATTTGACACGACTGATGCGGGCGAAGGCTGATTTTGAATCGAATATGTCGCCGATGTTGAGAGCGATTGACCCAAAGATAGTAATGGTGTGGGCATGTTTGACGGATGGATTTGATAATAGTTCGATGGCCTCGGTAGCAATGTTTCGTCAGAAAGTGGAGGAAGCGAAGGCTGCGGGGGTGAAGTGTTTCTTTCTGGCGGCGAATCAAGATGCGATTTCTACGGGAGAGCAATATGGTTTTGATGCTGCGTGTAGTATGACGATCGGAGCGGATCGTCAAACATCGGGAAATGCTCTGAGGTGTCTGTCGCAGGTGACACAGCAAGTAGCTCAGGGTGATGCTAATTTTCAGGGATTTACATCAATGATGAGGCAAAGTTCAGCACCGGCGTCATTTTCAACGCCACCCACGAACATGGCTTCATCTATTCCAACGGTTCCGGCGTTTCCTGTGGGACCTCCATTGATTGGGGGAAGAGTTGGTCGGGGTGGATTTCCATTACCACCACGGATAAATTTGCGTCAACCGGCAGTATAAAAAAATTTTATACTATTAAATTTTTTTATAGAATTTCGAGTTTTTTAATACTTTGTTGAAAGATATAATTAATAACTTCAGAGCGTCTATCCATAAAGTTTGATTGACATATTTTAATCATTCCAATAAGTTGAGGCGAGTAAATACCCTCATTAACATCGTATAGACAATCTACACCCAAATCAGTCCATTTATCTTTGAAAAGCATTCTTCCCAGTGTGTGATAAATATAAATAAGTTGGCGTCTTTCAGTGGGCATATTTTGATCTATGGCGTTCATAAAGGAATCGAAGTTGGACGATGTATTCATAAATGTCTTTTTGTAGGTATATAAGTTTATATACTTATAAATATAGTTCAATTTTATATTACATTTAGGAGAAATTTCTATTTACATTTTCCTCTTAATTTTATTTGTAAAAAAAAATATATAAATTTAATATATAATGGGAATAGATAATAACTATTGGACTAAGGACAACTTTAATAGTGCCATGGAAGAACTGACCGTGCCGGGGGACAACAGTCACTGGACTGCTCTGCTGCAACTGAAAGGAGATTTCTCGGACGGCTCCCCCCCCGTGGTTCTCAACACGCAGGACGACTGGAAGAATGGCAACCACTGGGAGGGAGAGCCTCTCGGTGATCCATATCTTGACGCGTTGGAGAGCGGCGCCCAGGACACCTACCCGAACGCCGACCACCCAAATATGGAGAAGTTATTAGAGGTGATTAACAAAATCAATGAACTGGGGCTCGCGGCAGAGGAAGCGGCACGGCAAGCGGCAGCGGCAGCGGCAACCACCTCGTCAGCAGCAGCGGCGACGACGACGACGATGATGACTGAGGACGAACTCGCTGCGGAGATGGCTAGGTTGAATGCGCAGTTCGCAGACGTCACGGTCGGACCCGGCGGCGGGATGGAGGTTTTCGCCGAGGCCATGGGACAGGGCCTGGGAGACATCGCGCACTTCGGCTTCCCCGAGACCGTGAACATGGCCGCAGTGGATGCAATGGCGATGAATGGCATGGATTTTGGCGATTTTTCCAATTTTCAGGCACCTGTGGAGGCGTTTCAGGATGCGGCCTTTAGCGGTCCGGGCGCAGCGTTCGAGGATGCGGCCTTTAGCGGTCAGGGCGCAGCGTTCGAGGATGCGGCCTTTAGCGGTCAGGGCGCAGCGTTCGAGGAGCTGGAGGAGCTGGGGATGGGCGGTATGCTCGGTGGTGATTTCGCCGATGCCGCCGCCAACTTC
>MDSY01105089.1_pt1 | contig 10540 bp, 9 predicted proteins | sample 811131 | NCBI WGS metagenome assembly MDSY01 (sample SAMN05326643, study PRJNA326480) | marine metagenome | isolation source: seawater | place: Atlantic Ocean: South West | collected 2010
CCACGGCAAATCAGATCGGCGCGCCAGGTGGGGAGGTTGTTGCGCCAGGAGAGAAGCCAGGAGAGAAGCCAGGAGACAGGCTCGTCGCAGTGCAAGACGCCATCGATGATCGCATGCGCGTCGCTGAGTCGGTGTCAGTGCCCGAGCCCTAGCAAGAACACGTCGCGCCGGCAGCAGCCAGCGATGCTACGCAGATCTGTCATCCCTCCCAGTCAGCGAGTATCAGTATGAGGCCGCCGATGAGAATGGAAATGGTCAACTCTTACTCTCCCTTGTCGGGGGGCGCCAAGGAAATTTTGTTATGTGTCTTGTGTGTGTGTGTTGGAAACACTGGTTCCTAGATTAGATTGTAGATATGCGTACACAATATAGATGTACTTTATACGTCATATTGCTGCCGTCAGGCTGCATCCGGGCGCTCCATTTACGCTCCATACTTTTACTAGCGCTCTCGTGCAGTGCTGTGTGGCGGCTGAGAATTATGCAGCTCTATACATACCGTCCCTGTTGCGAGTTGCGATGTCATCGAAGAGGTTGGCGACGCGATCCTTGAGCTCGTCGCGCACCCGCCTATACACGGAGAGATCTCCCGGATCGAGCTCAGGGGGGTCGTCAACATCCCAATCGAAGAATCGCTCCTCGCCGGCAGTGCTCTGCCAGCTCTCAGGCACGAGGTCCTTGCACCCACATAAGCAGACGACGGCGTCGTATGGTTTGGCGAATGGGTCGTACTCGTCAAGCCCGTTCGAACCGTACGCACTCAGATCGATACCGATCTCATCCATTACCTGAACGGCCTTCTTGTTGACGACAGACGCGCTGATGCAGCCGCTGCTTTGGGAGACAATCTTGCCGGCTGATAATTGGTCCATGAACCCGTGGGCCATTTGGGAGCGGCAACTATTCGCCTTGCAAATGAACATCACGTGCGGCGGCTCCTCGCGCCGCTCCGTCGCAAGGGCTACGGCCGTGTTCCCCCGCGGCCTGCCACCAAAGGTGTTTGAGTAGGCGCCGAGCCCGAGATGGCGATTGGCGCAGAGCGATGAGCTGGTGTGCGCCGTCACGGAGATGGCCACAACCGCGCACAGCGGCGACAGTGCGAACGAGAGCATCACGAGCAGAGGCGCCCTGCGCCCCATGGCCGGGTGCAACGCAGCGGTCTCCCCTTAAAAGTGACACTTTTTGTTCTGGGGTCTGTTTATGTACAGGGGTACGAATGGTAGGGGTGTACTAACACATAGTCTGATTCTGATCTTGCTAATACCTAACAACCATTCTTTATTCTAAGAGTGTCGATGAGCCGACCTCAGCTAGCCTGCGATGCAGCCTCACCTCTGAACGTAGCTCTCACGCGGTTGCCTCATCGCGCTTGGGCATTACATTGCTGATCACCGTGATGTCGTCATCGTCTTCGTCCTCCTCTCCCTCGTCTCCCTCTGGCACGGATTCGTGCAGTACGCTCGTACGCACGCGCCGCACCTCCCCCTTCTTGCGATGGCTCCGCGACGGGCGCCGCTGCCCAAAGAGCAATCCGCCGCGCTCGTTGGTCTCTTCGCAGGGTCCCTCGGTGACGCGGATCATCCTCGCCATGCGCACGTCTGCAAAGGAGCTCGAGGCGCCAAGCCGGCGCTCGACCCCTTGAGCGTCCATGTATCTGATGTCAATACTCGAACGCTTCACGTCCGGATCGACCGCCTCGCGCCCGTACTCCACGATTCCCGCGATGAGCTCGGCGGTCGATTGGATCCCATTCATTGGTATCCGGCCCGTGTGCCCTGCCGAAGGGCCCGGACTCCCGCAGACCGGCCAATCGAACGCGACGAGGATGTAGCTTCCATCGTCCGAAGAAGGCAGCACACCTGCGAACTTCCGTTGGCGCCACCGTAGCAGCCACTGCGCGAGAGACCAGACGAGAATCGCCAAGACAAGGACAGCGAGTGTCGAAATTGCCTGGATGGCCATAGGCGGCAGCGGCGGCAGCGGCGGTGACAGCTGCATGGCGCGTTCGACGCTTCCGAGAACTGGAGCCTGTGGCGAGAGGGGAAGGCAGGGAGTTGTGTGGCTGCTCGGGCGGGCGCGATGAAGGCAAACGGCGCTTGCTCGAGGAGCGGCGCGAAAAGAAACGGCGGCTGCTTATACAAAATCACTGCAGCAACGCTTGCGTGAGTGAGGAAGCATGGCGCACCTCTGTGGGATCCATCAAGGAAGCAGTTGCGGAAACCGTCGCTGAATCAGTCGATGAACCCGTCGCTGCGGTCGGTACCTGTCGACAGCGCAGCACGCGGCACGCGGTTGTAAGCAAGAAGCGCCGGGTTTAGAAGGGCCGGGTTTGACGGCAAGCCGTGGCAAGAGAAACATGTGGCCACACACCATCTGCTGGGTTATTTGTTGGCCAGGCTGCTCGTCGGCCCAGAGGAGGCGCGACACGCCGTCCCATAACGCCGCATCTGCGCCACACGCCAAGGCGAACGCGCCCGCGACGCGCATTGTATCGAGAGACAGATTTAGCGGCGGGCACGCTGCCGACAACCAAGTAATAAGAGTACGGAACCTTTAGGTACCGAGGTACGCCTGCCATTCTTGGCGCCCGGGAATGGAGTATTTCGCTGATGTGGACTCGCTGGCACGCACGGGTACGTTGCTGCGCGACTTCGAAGGCCAGGCGGCGCCCCTCGAGGCCTCGCTCGCCGCAGTCGAGCGCGAGGCTCCCGCGGCGCTCGCACGCGCCGGAGCGGGCGTGAGCGGCGCGCTGGAGCAGCTGTCTCTCTTGAGCGAGCGCCGCGAGACCATCATCGCGGCGGTGGAGGAGCAGCTGGAGACGAGCGCCGCGCTGACCAAGAAGCTTGTGCCCGCACGTCAACGACTCCTCGATGCGCGCGAGGCATCTCTCGTCGTCTCATCCCTCGCAGACGCCGAGGCGCTCACGGAGCGCGTGCAGGAGTCGCTCGCTGTGGAAGGAGAGATGTCGAGTGTGGGTGGGGGAGCGCAGAGCCCTGCACTGGCGCCGCTGCTACGCTTGCACGTGCTACGCTCCACATTCTCCAAGGCGGCTGCCACCTACGCGAGCACCACCGACGCCGCCGATGCCAGAGCAGGCGACGGCAGGGAGAGAAAAAAAGCCGACGCTAGCGCCGACGCTAGCGCCGACGCCAGGGCAGCCGATTCGAGGGCAGCCGATTCGAGGGCAGCCGATTCGAGGGCAGCCGATTCGAGGAGAGCGGGCTCGGTCTCAGCGGCTTCACCCGGGACGCGTGCGGACGATGCGGTCTGCGAGGCGCTCGTCAGCATCGTCTCGGCGCGAATCGAGACTCTCGTCCCGCCGCTCCGCGCGGCGATGAGCGCGAGGCTCTCTCGCGCGCTCACAGTGATCAAGTGGCCGGCGGATGGTACGGGCTCATTCGCCGCATTACCCGCTGGCTCTCTCGTGAGTCCGGAGCTGCGCGCCGCATTCGTCGAGCTGCTGCTGCTACAGCAGTGTAGTGTACGTCCTCACACGCGCGACACGTACCACACCGACACGCAGCCTCGTCGTGAGGGTGAGGGTGGCGCGGGCGCGACGAGCGCCGTGTACCGGTGGCGCGAGGGCGAGGGTCTCTGGGTGATGCAGCCGCTGATCGAGCCTGTGCTCCGTCGCTTCCGCTACCACTTTGAGGGCACGCGCGAGACCAACCAGCGCGAGAAGCCTCAGTGGGTCTTCTCACACTGCGCCGCTCTCCTCAGGCTACACTCGCGCTTCCTCAGCACGCGGCTGCAGCCGCTACTGCTCTCGGCGCTCCCCCACCTCGAAGGCCAGTTCCGCGGAGCCCGGCGCGCCGCCGAGGAGCGCGAGCGCTTCCTCGCGCTCGTGCTCGCAGAGCTACCCGGCGGTTGCTATGGCGCGCTCGCCGAAGCCCTCTGTGGGGCGGTGCGATCGAAGCTTGCGCGTGGGATGCACTCACTGGTGCGTGCGCGTGCGCTCTTCTGTCACACGCTCTCGGAGGCGCTCGCCTTCGAGGCGGAGCTCCGCGGCGCGCTCGCGGTCCCCAGGAGCGTCTGTGGGGTCCTCGAAGCATTCGCCGTCTGCGCGCCCGCACTCGATCTCTGGGTGGAGGTTGAGCTCGAGGATGGGAAAGCGCTCGTGCAGAGGATGTGCGCCGAAGCGCATGGGTGGAACTGGAAGAAGCCCGCCGCGCCCGCTGCACCCGCCGCTGACCACCACCCCGCCGACGACGACCCCGCCGACGACGCCGAGCCCGCCGATGTGACGCATTCCGACGCCGCCGTCGCCGCCGCCGTCGCCGCCGCCGTCGCCGCCGCCACCGCCGCCGACGCGGCCGACGCTCCCACGTCGCAGAGCGAGGGCGCGCCCACGAGCGCTGTCGAGGTGATCAAGTTGCTCCAAGGGATCAAAGAGCGCCTCGCGCTCATCTCGCGAGGCGAGGCCAGATTACGCCTCGTCTCCGAAGTCTTGCTCCCACTTCTCGAGCGTTTCCTCGAATCACTCGCTGGGCGCTGCGACGCGCTCGAGGGGAGCTGCCTGCTGAGTGAGCGGCGCCCCGGCAACTGGGCCACGGCGGCGGGAGCGCTCCAGGCGATACGCTTCGCGACGCCCATCCTCGAGGACTGGCAGGCGGCACCGCCACTGCTCGAGATGGCGGACGCGGCGCGTGCGGGCTTCTTCTTTGCGCTCGACGCGCAGGTGGAGGTGGAGGGGCTCTTCAGCGCGGCGCTCGCGAGGCTGGGGAAGCTGAGGGCTCAGCTCGAGGAAACCGTCCAGCGGCAGGTGTCCCAAGAGTTTGCCGCCGGATGCAGCAGATACTTTTACGAACGGCACGAGCTTCGGTTCGCGCCGCTGCCCGCGCAGGAGCTGCCGCTCGACGTATCGGCCACCTTCTGTGAGCCTCTCTCCCTGCTGCGCGCCGAGCTCGAGGGGGTCGAGATCGCGCTCCCCGCCGCCTCGGTCCGCGCCATTTGGCCACGGATCGCCTACGACGTCGAGGAGCTGCTCTTCACAGAGCTCGTCCGCTTCGTCCAGCTCTCCGCAGGCGGCGCCAAGCAGCTTCAAAGGGATCTCGAGGTGACCATCTCATCGTTTGCGCCTTTCACCTCGCGTCCACACGCGGTGATGCGACGTCTCCACGACACGTGTCTCCTACTCCGCCTCGAACCCGCCGAGCGCGCCTCGCTCTGTACAACGCTCGCGGGTGCGCAGCAGGGGTTCGAGCGCGGCGTACAAGCACAGATCGAGGAGATTGGGATCTTCAACCTCAGCGCCGCCGAGGTGCGCGAACTTCTTGTGCAGATGCATCGCGAGTGATTGCGTGGCCCAGGGGGCATTTTTGCATTGATCTTTATCATCTAAAATCTTATATTTATATTATATATAGGAACCTAGGAATATATAAAAACAAATCGATATTAAATATTAGCATTCGCGATCAAGCATCTGCATGAGTATGCATGATCGAATAATATAAGAATTCAAAATCTCGAATAACCAGGTACCCACTGCTGCTCGCGTCCCACCCTCTGCCCATGATCTCTACTCGACGATTGCTGTCGCCGGTAACGGCTCTCGTACTCGCCGTATCTTCTGTGTTCGCTCTCGCCATAGCGATCTGAGGCGCGCTCTAGGCCCGGCGAGCGCGAACGAGATGAGCGCAATGGAGCGCCGCGAAACTCGGATCTTGATTCGTATCTCGATTCATATCTCAAGAGACTCGCGTACCGCTCATCGTAACTGCCGCGCCGCTCATCGTAACTGCCGCGCCGCTCATCGTAACTGCCGCGCCGCTCATCGTAACTGCCGCGCCGCTCATCACTCCGCGTCTGCTCCAACCTCCGCCCTGGCTCGTCACTCACTGGCGTTGGCAGCGGCACGGGCGCCACGAAAGAATGCGCCTGGCGGCGGCCTCTAGAGCTCTGGGTGCCTGCCGAAGCGGCGTTAATGCGGATCTCTCGCCCAGCGAGCTTGGTCCCCGAGAGCACTTCTATCGCGTAGCGTGCCGAGGCCACATCGACGTAATCGCAAAAGGCGATCCCGCGAGAACCACCAGTCGCGTTGGTGAGCAGACGCACATCGCCCTCGAGCGGTCCCACCTGCACAAGGGATGTGTGGCGGCGGGTTTGGAGGCGCGTGGGATGGAATGTGGGAGCCACATCGTCGAAACACGAGCCGAAACTCGAGTCGCGCGCATCGGATCGGCTCAGCTGCCGGGAAAAAGAAAAGGCAATAAAGGCGCCTGCACGAGAAGTTCTTGGAGCAGCTTTTGAGTGACCCCGGGCGCGAGGTTGCCGATGAAGACGGCGGCGTCTTCAGCTGGCGTCTCGGGTGCTGCGCGCTCCGGTTCGTCTCTCACAAGCCTCGGCGGCGGCTCTGACCGCACCTGACCCACAAATCGCGGTGGAGACCAGCCCATTCAGCCGCCACGGAAAAAAAAAAGATGGTGAATTTGGCACATTCTGGCAACTGTGTGTTACGGTATGTAGTATGTCCCGAGGTTCATAGTCGACTTGTGGCCCTATTCTTAGCGCTCTCAAATCGGCAGTGCGGACTGCTGAGCCTCTTGGTGCTCTAGCTCCCACTTGAGTACCATGTATACGGACGCAAATGGGCCGTACAAGACGAATGCATAGATCGGACGGTCGAGGATTCTAACGTCTCCGCCGGCGCCTTGGATGCACGAGCCAATCACAAGAAAGATGAACCCGAGAGCAATGAGTGCCGCAGGGAAGACGCAGCAAAAGTAGCGCGGCGCCATGCGGGCGGCCGCTCGCAAGAAGCGCGCTGCTGGGAGCCAGCCGCCCATTTTGAGAGAGGCCTCCGTGTAGGCCAAAAGTGCAAAAGAGGCAGCCGTGATTGCGGCACGCCACTCCTCGGAGCGAGCAGATGGCTCGTGGTCTCGGCTCACTGCAATGTAGAGCAGGAGTGAAAGCAGCAGTGCGGCGGCGGTGAGAGCAGAAGGCCCCGAGCAGAGGAGCTGTCGAGAAGGGAGCAGTGCGCATTCGGTCGCAAGAGACGACGTCGAACTGCCGCCGTGCTGCCCGCGCATCAACTCCGAGAGCAGCGTCGCGATTGCGAGGGAGAGCAGCAGCTGCACGATGAAGGAGAGGGCCATCGCTCGGAAGGAGAGTTGGCGCGAACGCCGCCCAACCTCGAGCCGAACGATGCGCGACACAGCCAACAGCCCTGGCAGGCCCGGCGGACGGACCGCGAGCTCGCGCGTTGCGCCGAAACTCAAAAAAAAAGAACCAGCACTGTGTGTTTTAAGTATGTAACATAACGAGGTACAAGTACCTCACTCGGCGGTGAGAGCCGGCTCCGCCCATCCTTTGCACCTCCAATCATGTCATCGAGTGCTCCTCCCGCAACGTGTTCATCCGACGAGGACGAACCGTGGTTGCTCTACGAGCACAGCGCGCGAGCTCCAACGCAGCTCCCGGCGCGCATACTGGACTTCGACGGCACGTCATGTGTGGGCATGCCTGTCGCTTCCGAACGACTCGCCTCTGGTGAGCCAGGGCTCGTCGCTGGCGATGAGGTGGCGTCACAACGGCCGCTCGATGCTGGCAACTGGGTGTGCATGTTTCCAGACTCGGCGGCTGCCGATCAGAGCGGTCGTCATCTGCTCTGCGGGGCGATCGCCGCAGATCTCGCGCTCATCGTTGCAATCATCTCCGACTTGGCGAGGGTCGACAAGGGGGAGTCGACGATTCTCATCGTCGTCGCCATACTCGGAGTGGTGACAGACCTCCTTGGCATCACTGCCTGCTGCCGTCGCGACCCGTTCTTGCTAGGGATCCACTCAGCTGTTGCTGCGGTACTCTTCGTGGTGAGTGCCGTCAACTTGCGCTCGGCGAGCCAGCTGATGCACGCGCTCGCGCAAGCGTGGCTCTCGCGCGGCTCGATGGCACTCCGCGCTCAGTTAATGCCCGCATGGGTAGACCCTGGCGCAAGTAGGAGGAGTGTCGCTGCGACACGATGAATTTGAATGCGCTTCAAAATCAGAAACGGTGTATACACTGAATGTATAATATACAGACAGCAAGAGCCAGGAATGCAACCGCCTGGCTGCAGGAGCCACGTCCAGTTCGAAGTTCCAGGTTACAGTCCAAGTCTCGGGTGAAAGATTGAATTCCAATTCAGTCTGACATTTCACATAGGAACCTATTATTATTATAATTATTATTAATTTTAACTATCATAAATAATATCATGATCATCTTTGATCTTAGATCTTAAAAATATATATATCTAATAGGGTTCATACCAATTGGCTGCAGTAACAGCGTTTAAAGCTAGGAATAGCAGATCAAAATCATATTAGAGATATTTGAATCTGCTTATTTTGCTTCTTAGTTTTGAGGTATTATTTAGAAATAGACGCATACGGATAGTCCATAGTCCATTGATCCGCTCGCCCCCTTGCCCCTTTTGAGCAGAGGATGCGAATACAAATTGATGGGGACGACGAGAGAGCTGTAGGCCTCTAAGTTTGTGGCGAAGTGCATACCGCATATATTGTATATGATGCGAGAAGCTCAAAACTTGAATTTGGCTCTTGTACGTGGACGCATATGTACATAATTATGAATTAAAGATGGACCCCTCGGGGACTTCGACGGTCTCAAAAAAAGATTCAAATCTGAACTAACCTACACCTAGGTTTTGTTGGATTGTGTTCTTGCCAGAGCACCACAATACACGGGACTTTGCCTCTGTAGCATCTATCATAAATCATATGTATATTAATGTACATACAATAATTAATCATGCGTATTTTTTATTTTGTATCAATATAAATATGTATTTTTAATTGTATTTTGCAGAGCACCGTCAGTATAAAACGTATATTTTATTGTATTTGTATCTTATTTGTATGTTGTACACTACATTGTACATATATTTTTATGCCCTGGTTCTTACAATACCCTCTTTTTTTGTTTTACTGCCCATCCTGTGACTGGTGATAATAACAAGGAAACTCGCTTCATCACAAATCGCTTCATCAAAAATATTGCTTCTTTTCCTTCTTTTTTTTTTGGTAGACCTTCAATGGAAGTCCAGAGAGTGCGGAAGAACCATCTTTTTGGCGAATCGAAGAAAAGTAACTCTAATTATCGACGCCGGAAGGAAAAAGGGTTTTCTTTCGGCTTCTTTAACGAAATCACAGATACAAGCTTCACGCGTGATATCCTTTTTGAAATCCCACCAGTCTTGGCTTCTTCGGGGGTGTCCCCAAGCAAGAGCCGCTGCTCCTGATGGAGTCGGCGAAGCGAATGAAGACCCGGCCGACGTGCCCGCAGTGCGGTGGCAACCAAGTGAAGACTCTCGGCGGCGGCACCCACGGAAAGTACAGGTACTCGTGCCAGCACTGCTCGGCCAACTGGCAGCAGGTGCCACCCCATCGATTGCTGCTGACCGATGGCAGCGATGCGGGGGTGGCGATGCGGAAGCGCGCGTCGAGCTCGAGACTGAGCGCTCCCACCTGGAAGCGCCCTCAGCTCATCCTCTTCGGTGACTCCATCACCCAGCAGTCCTTCCGCCCCGGCGGCTGGGGCGCGCGGTTGGCCGACCACTACCAGAGGACTGCCGACGTGGTGCTGCGTGGATACAGCGGTTACACGTCGCGGTGGTGCCTGCAGCTACTCTCGACCCTCTTCCCATCCAACCGCCCCGCGCCCGCCCTCGTCACCGTCCTCCTCGGCGCCAACGACGCCAACCTGCCGCCGCCGCTCCGTGGACAACCGGCTGAGGCGAGCCGCCAGCACGTGCCGCTCGACGAGTACCGGGACAACCTGCGTCAGATCGTGCAGACGATCAAGTCGAGCGGCGACGGGAGCACGCGCATCCTCCTCATCACCCCGCCTCCGTGCGACGCCAAGGCATGGCAGGAGTCGATGGAGAGGCAAGGCAAGGCGCCAATGGGAGCACAGCCGAACCGCGAGTCGAGCGTAACCGCAAAGTACGCGGCGTATTGCATGTCTGTGGGCGAGGCGATGGAGGTTGCGACGCTAGATCTGCACTCGCTCATGTGCAACGCGCCCGACACCGACTACCGGACGCTGCTCGAAGACGGGCTCCATCCGAACAATGCTGGGGAGGAACATATCTTCAAGCTGATTCTCGGCGCCATCCAGCGCAACTTTCCCGAGCTCGCCCCGGGCAAGTTTGAGGACGGACCGCTCCCGCTGCCGCGTACGCTCCCACTCGACTACCCCGATCACAAGCGGCTGCCCACGCATCACTACGAGCTCGCCTTCCACGAGCATGCCGCACAGAAGGCTAGGCTCTTGGGGCAATCGGAGACGCCGCAGCAAATTGCCGTACAGCTCAAGCATCAGGTGGCGCAGAGAGTAGCGGCGCAGGGACAGATGCCCGCGCTGACGAGCGCCGCCGGAGTCGCAACGCTCCAGGCCGCCGGAGTACACGCCGCGGGGCTGCCCATCGCGCAGGCGGCGCCGCACTTGTCAGTCCAGCAAGTACAGCAGTTACCTCGGGTGAGTGTGCCACTCGAGACAGAAAGAGACCCCTCCCCCTTCCCCCTCGGAAAGAGACCCC
>MDSY01069700.1_pt1 | contig 10538 bp, 8 predicted proteins | sample 811131 | NCBI WGS metagenome assembly MDSY01 (sample SAMN05326643, study PRJNA326480) | marine metagenome | isolation source: seawater | place: Atlantic Ocean: South West | collected 2010
CTAACGATTAACATCCATCCAAAACGTTATTAATAGCGATTTGTTCTTTGGGATCAATCTCAAGTGAATATTTCTTTTTAACAGCGATCCATGTCTGAATATAAGTACAATGAAAGGATTCATTCTCAGGTAACCATGAGGCAGCATCTTTGGATCCTTTACTACGATTCGCTGATCGACTTACGGCAATTAAGTTATTTGTATCATTAAAAAACTGACTCTTTTTTTTCTTATCCCATTTTGAAGCACCAGAAATATGAGCTTCTTTTAAAGGAACAATATGATCAATATCAAGTTGACTTGTTTGATCAAAAGTTTGGTTTGTATAAGCACCAGTCCATTGACCAATAGTTACTAAACAATTTTTATCAGTTTTGAATGTTGGAGTAATTTTACTACTTGAAATCAAAATTTCATGACGAGTATTTTGACAATCCTTATCCTCATCTAACCATCGTCCATAATCGTTCCGCTCATATGGAATAGGTGCTTCTATCACTTCTTTAGCAGGTTCTTTGGATGTCTCAGTAGGGTTAAAAGTAAAATAAGAAATCCCACCTAATAAGGCGGTAATAATGATAATAATAAGTGATTTTTTAGATTTTATGTTCATAATTAATCATCCTATTTAAAACCTTGAATTATTTTTTTAGCTTCATTTTGAGCATTTTTAATTTTTTGAGTTGAAAATTTTTGTTCAAATATATTTATGGCTTCTTTTACAATATCTTGATTATATCCTAAATAATCACAAATCAAAAAATGGGTATAAGCTTTTTGATAATTTTGAGTAGTACCTTCTCCATGATAATACATAAGACCTAAATTAAATTGAGCCGGAGCATAATCTTGTTCAGTAGCTTTTTTAAACCATTCAAATGCTTTTTTATAGTTTTTAAAAGTACCCTCTCCTTTATAGTATATAGCACCTAAATCATGTTGAGCATAAGCAAGTTCTTGTTCAGCAGCTTTTTTAAACCATTCAAATGCTTTTTTATAATTTTTAAAAGTACCTTCTCCATGATAATACATAAGACCTAAATTATATTGAGCATCAGCAATTCCTTGTTCAGCAGCTTTTTTATACCATTTAAATGATTTTTTAATATTTTTAGGAGCACCTTCTCCATTAGAGTACATAAGACCTAAATTATATTGAGCATAAGCAATTCCTTGTTCAGCAGCTTTTTTATACCATTCAAATGATTTTTGAATATTTTTAGGCGTACCTTCTCCATTAGAGTACATAACACCTAAATTATATTGAGCATCAGCATCTCCCTGTTCAGCAGCTTTTGTATACCATTCAAATGCTTTTTGAATATTTTTAGGCGTACCTTTTCCCTCAAAATACATAAGACCAACCACGTTTTGAGCAGGAGCATGTCCTTGTTCAGCAGATTTTGTATACCATTCAAATGCTTTTTGATCATTTAGAGTAGTACCTTCTCCTAGATAATACATAAAACCTAAATTATATTGAGCTTTAGCATGGCCTTGTTTAGCAGCTTTTTTATACCATTTAAATGCTTCATCATAATTTTTAGGAGCATCTTCTCCTTTATAGTACATAAGACCTAAATTATATTGAGCGTCAGCATTTCCTTGTTCAGCTAAAGTTTTAAGTTGTTCAAAGCTACGTGGTGTCTCAATAGGATTAAAAGCAAAAAAGGAAATTCCACCTAATAAGGCGGTAATAATGATAATAATAAGTGATTTTTTAGAATTTATGTTCATAACTAATCATCCTTTTTTTTAAAACCTTGAATCATTTTTTCAGCTTCATTTTGAGCATTTGTAATTTTTTTATATTACTTTTATATTCCTTGCCATCTCCAAGAATAAATTATTCCTTCATTATCTACATAAAACATTCTAATTGCTTGATAGGAATTATCCTTTGGAGGGGTATACATTATTTCTCCTTGATTATTTTGTAAATATTTTCCAGCTGTTGGATTAAATTTTCTTTGAAAAGAATAAATTAAAATTTCCCCATTTAAACCATCACTATCATATCTAGTAGGGGGTCCCCATTCACGAATTAGTTTTGACTTATGATGTCCAACCCAAGATTGCATCTGTTTATCAATTTTTTTACATGAAATACTAAAAACACAAAATAATGACAAAAAAAACACTAAAATAATTTTTTTAACTCTCATTTTATCTAACACCTATTTTTTTTTTTACAGCTACCCATTTCTTAATATACTCGCAATGATATGCTTTGTTTTTAGGCATCCATTGGGCAGGGTCTTTCGCTTCCTTACTAAGAAGAAATAAAAATTTCATTCTTATAATTTATTCCAATCAGCCTCAGAACAAAATTTCGTTAAGTTAGTACCATCATCATCAACAGCACGAAACGCATATCGAACTTGCTTTTTTCCAGCTTTAGTTTCACGTTCATATGTTTTCTTTTCTATTTTAGATTCATCAATAGAAACTTTCTTTTTCTTTTTTACATTATAAAATTCAATAGCCATGAGCCCACCTTCCTTATATTTATACAAGCATTATATAGAAAAGATATATGTAATGTAAGTATCCTTCTCATTTTTCTAAGTAAGACATCTTCAAAGAAAGTTATCAGAATTGTAGATTTGTTATAGGATATCGTATTAATCAAACACTAAATCATCAAGCCATAATCGATCGTTTAAGATATACGGAAGCAGATAGGCCAACAAGAATTATTTTGTAAGCAATTTTTAGCATGGTTAATAAGAACTTTGTGATATGCTGTAGGGTTCTTACGAGCTAAATAATTTAAGGTTTTTAAACCATTATTTCTAATAACCATTTTTTTTCCTTTTGGGTTTTTTGATAGATGTATAATTGTGTCTACAATATTTGTTAGTTCATCTGATGTCTCGGCAAGCTTAGCAAGCTGTATTAAAATTTTCACTATATGATCAGTATCAAGAAGTGCCATTATTAAGTTCTGGGCATGTGCTATATTACGAATTATCTTTGTGATATTTGTTCGTTCAACTGGTGTAGAGCTCTTGTTAGCTAAGAATATTAAGGTTGTTAAACCATTATTTCTAAGAAAGATACGTTTTCCTAAGGCTATGCTTGTTATTGATGACATTGCTCCTGTGATATAGATTCTTTCCAATTCTGTTGTACTATCAATAGCTAATTTATGTAAGGTTATTAGTATATTATTAGCAGAATGAGGATTAAAAGGATTAAAAAAATTCGTTATTATTATTGGACTACTCATGATATGGTAAATTAATTTGGCAATATTTGTTCGTTCATTTGGTGTAGTTATATGGTTGGTTATCTGGATTAAAGTATCGAGAATCCCTCTCTCAAAAAAAACATCTTTTACTGTATCGATCCGCGATAGATTGGCAAGTGCAAATAAAGTATTTGTGCGTTCCATTGAATTAGGAGCCTCTGAAGTAGCAACATGATGAACCAGATTCATTAAGATATCTATACAACAAGATTTAAAATGAATACTAAAGACTAGTTTTTCTTTGGTCTTTATTATATTGGCCATGACTAAAGAAATCATTTGTCGCTCTCCTGATGTACTAGCCTCTAAAGTCCAGATCTTTAAGTTATTTATAAAATCATCATACTTAAGAAGGGCTCTTATTCCTTCTAGGTTACTTGCGATAGCTGCCGTTGTTAATACAATGGTTTTTCGTTCATCTGGAGCACTAGCGTTTTGGCCCCAGCTAATTAAAGTAGCTATAATATCATCAATAATAGTATCGCCAGATAACGGCAGTGTGCTTAGATAATTAGAGTCATCAATGGCTCTAGTTCTAGCATCTTCGATGGTGTTATGTAGAGGAAGAGCAGCAGGTGTATCGTTTTGTAAAAGGTGAAATAATGAATGTATCGGCATATGAAGAATTTTGCTACCTGCTTTGGCACGTGCAATACATGCTATTGCCGCTGCAAGATGTGTCCGTTCATATGGTGTCGTAGCCTCCTTAGTAAGTTTAATTAGCTTTGCAATTATCAAATATAATTGTTTGCATGTAGCTAAATTAATAATATTATTTAATGTTTCTTCTTTTACGAGGAAAAAATTATTTAAGTCATTAATCATCTTACCAATTTTATGTTCGACACATTGCTTCTCTTGTTTGCTGCTATTTTTAAAATTTAATAAATCATGATGATTGCTATAAGAGCTGATTTGTAACGTACAATCAAGGGGAAATTTATGAAAGGCGCATTTACGATTGGATACGAATATTGGTTGTGTTGGTGCCATCTCTACCGGTGCTTGTCTAACTTTATTACGTCTAAACCTTGATTGACTTGTTCTAGCGGATACCCATTTATCAAATATACGCACCATTGAAAAATCGGATATCAGGCTTGTTAACATTTGATTTTCTCCTTTCATCTTATTAATTAACAAGTTTAATTTTCTTATTTTTTAAAAAGGCTTTCTAATGTTATCGGATTTGAGCGATGAAAAATTTCAACTATCTGCACTACCCTTCTATCCTAATAGTTTTTTATGCATTTGAGCATGTACTAATGAAGCAAAAAAGACATCTTATACCCATCGTCGTAACTAACCCTTGATACTAGCTTATCTACACCAACACGACTGGTTTAAGTATAAGTAGCAACTAAGTTCTCTTCAGAATTAGAGAATTCTAAGTAAGTGAGCAGAGGTTTTTTTATGGTTAATTATAGTATCAAAATCGTTAAGTTTGTTCATAAACATGTTGCATGTTGTGACTCTTTTTTTTTGAGATAATTCAGAATGAAAGAAGGGAGTTTTAAAGTAGTAAAAGAATGTTTATTGATAATCAATAAAGATAAGAGACGTGATTATTAGGCGTTTAGCCTTTTTTATAAATCTATTTTTACAAAGATACAAAGGTAGGATATAGTTTAGAGGTAAAGAAATACTGCAAACCTAAGATTATAAGATAAGACACAACTATGGATACATATAAAACTATATCAAAGATTTTACAAACGTATCTACAAACATACCATGCAGAAAATGCCTTTAATCAAATATTAACGTTAATTACAAAGCTAGCTGAAAATAGCGTGCCATATATATTGGTCTCAAAAGAAAACAAGGCCTTAACGCTTTTAGCATATTCAAAGAAAATTAATGCAGAGTATAAAAATCTTTTAAAAACAGTGCCTATAGATAAAAATGGGAGTGCCTGTGCAAGTGCTGCTTTTTATAAAAAGCGCATTATGATAGATAATCCTATCCGTCATAAAGCGTATAGACAAATACAATCATTAGTAAAAAAAATAAATTTAAAAACATGCTGGGCATTTCCGATTTTTAATCAGAAAAACTATTTAGTAGGAACTCTAAGTTTATATTTTACTAGAGAGCAAAAAGAAAGTAATAACACGATTAAAGAACTAGAGCAGATACTACCGTTTATAGCCATCATTATAGATCATGATAAAAAAGAACAGCAATCAAAAGAGCACAATATGCTTTTTAATGAAATAGAAAAATTTAGCAAATCATATAAATGGGAATATAACTTAGAAACAAAAGAAGTATGGTGGTCACAAAATAGTTACAATCTATTAAAGTTAGATCCAAAAAAATACCAGCCATCATATGAGACATTTTATAATTTATTAACTAAACAGTCCCAACAAGATATGGTATTTCATGTAGAGAGGATACTAAAAACAAAACAAAACCAAAAGTTAGAACTGAGATTTAAACATTTACCAGATCAAATTTTTTATGAAGAAAAAAAGATAATATGTAATAAACAAGGAAACCCTATAAAATTAATAGGAATTATCAAGGATATATCAGAAGAAAGAGTATTAGAAAAAGAAAGAGTAAACTTAAATGAGAAATTACAACTATTAACAGATAATGTACCAGGAATGGTTTATAGCTTTAAAATAACTAGTGACATGCAAGCAGCATTATTAGATTGTAACGACTATATCTATAATATTTATGAAATAACAAAAGAAGAGGCAATAAAGGATGTAAATTTATTATTTAATCAAACAAAACCGCAGTATCAAAAAGCATTATTTGAATCCATAGAAAATTCGAGAAAAACATTAACTTTATTTGAATTTGAATGTGAAATTATAACACCATCAGGAAAAGAAAAGTGGACGACTTGCCAAGCTTGGCCAAAACAACAAAATAACGGAAGTGTTATATGGACAGGCATTATATTAGATACAACAGAAAAAAATAGAATAAAAGAAGAAAAGAAAATAGCAGAACAAGAGGCGCAAAAACTAGAGCAAGAAAAAGATGCTTTGGGAGTAGAATTAACACAATTAATAGACACAGCCAATGCGCCTATTTTTGGGATAGATAAAGTCGGTAATGTGAATGAATGGAACCAAAAGGCAGAAGAAATAACGGGATATAGTAAAAAAGAAGTAATAGGAAAAACTTTTGTAGAAACCTATATTACCAAAGAATATAAAGCAGCAGTTAATGATGTTTTAGCAAGAGCATTTCAAGGAGAGGAGACTGCTAATTACGAAGTTCCTATTTATTCAAAGTATGGGGTACGCATAATAGTATTATTAAATGCAACAACACGACGGAATACAAAGGGGGATGTTATTGGGGTTGTAGGGGTAGGCCAAGATATTACTGAGATTAACGAAACAAAAGAAGAGTTAAGATCTATAAACAGACACTTTATCCAATCACAGGAGGCATCTTTAACGGGATCCTGGGAATGGGATATCCACAAAAACATAATTTGGTGGTCAGATGAAACATATAAAATTTTTGAAGTAAATAAAGCCGTATTTAAAAAAAACTATGAAAATTATTTAGATCTATTAGATAAAGAGTCTCAAGAAAAAGTAAACATACAAGTAAAAAAAATTTTAGAAGACGGACAACCTTATACCCACATAATTCAATTAAAAAGGAATAAGCAAAAGTTTTTAGAAGGAAAAGGCTATCTTATTAAAGATGAGCAGGGAAATAATCAGAAGCTAATAGGGATTGTCAAAGATATTTCAGTGGAACATAAATTAGAAACGCAATTAAAAGAATCTCAAGAAAAACGTCAAGAATTATACAAAAAAATAATTGTGACACAAGAGGATGAACGAAAACGATTAGCAAGAGACGTACATGATGATTTAGGTCAGCAATTGGCATATTTAAAAATTAAATTAGAGTTAGCTAAAAAAGAGACCATAAAAGGATTATCAGAAATAGACGATAAAAACATAAAAATATGTGGTAGTTCAAGTTGTTCAAATAGTTTACAAGAATTAAATGAGTCTATCGAGCAATTACAAAAAACCATTCAAACCACAAGAGAAATTGCAAAAGAATTACGACCTCCTCAGCTTGATTTATTGGAATTAAAAGATTTAATAGAAAGCCATATTAATCAATTACAGGCCCCTAACATAAAGATAAAAAGTGAAATCAAAATAAATGAAAATGAAATTTCAACAGCTATAAAAGAAACAGTATACAACATTTCAAAGGAAGGGCTTGCCAATGCGATTAAGCATGCCAGGCCAAAAACTATTAAAATAGTATTAAAGTCAAATAAAAATGAAATCAGTTTAGAGGTTATCGATGATGGACGTGGATTTAAGCACGATGATATAATTAAACCAGGAAGTTTTGGATTAATTGGAATAGAAGAGCAGCTAGTTCCACTTAATGGCGCTTTTACAATTAAACATCACAAACAAAAAACAATTTTAGAAACAAGGATTCCGATATGACAAACAAAATCAATATTTGTTTAATTGATGACCATCAGCTTGTAAGAGATGGTATTAGGTTGATTGTGAATCAAACAAGTAATATGGAGATTATAAATGAGTATGAAAATTTAAAAAGTTTTCTTAACGAAACAAAGTGTAATGCTGACATTCTAGTATTAGATTTAACATTACCTGATTCACAAGGAATATCATCTATTCAAGCGATAAAAAAGAAATACAAAACGATACCGATATTAATATTAACGATGCATAATGAATCCCAGTTTGGGGTGCGTGCAATGCAAGCAGGAGCAAAAGGATATTTAACAAAAGACAATGCATCTTCAGAGTTGATTTATGCGATTAATAAAGTAGTAGACGGAAAAAAATATATTAGTAGCAATTTTTCTGACATATTAATTTCCAGTAATTTTGAAAAGTTGCAAGGCCCATTACATACACGCTTATCAAAACGAGAATTTAGCATTATGCTATTATTAGCATCTGGAAAAAGTCCTACTGAAATTGGTTATGAGTTAGATATAAGTATTAAAACAGTGAGCACCTACCGAGCACGATTATTAAAAAAATTAGAGATAGAAAATAACGCAGAGATCACACGATATTGCTTAGATAATGAATTGATTGTCTAACTTAGGCAGCTAAAAAAATTTAGAGCAAGTTAGTTTTATTAATAAGATAATACGAAACGTTTAAATGTTATCAAATAGAGGTAAAGATAACGTAATAGAGGCAAACTAAAAAAGAAAATTAAATACAGAGAAAGATTATGAATAAAAAAATTAGTAACATTAATAAAGATATAACGAAGGCAAAAAAAATAGTAATGGAAGCTAATAAAATGGTTTCAGAAATAAAAAATAAACCAACAAAAACAAGCTTAGACCATACATTAATGGCAAATATGAAAGATCGAATTAGTGATTGGAAAAATGCTATGGATTTATTGCAAGAGTCGGCCACTCCATGTGTAGAATGGGACATAAAAATTTTTAATGAAGCATCACAAAATGTTGAAACAGTACTAAATTTATATACTCAAAAAAACAAAGAATCTTAGAGATTTGATTGTAATGAAGAATGATTTTTTGATGGTAAACGTTTATTATGTTTTTCTAAATAAATCATTAAGACGGAGATATCAGCTGGATTAATCCCTGCAATACGAGATGCTTCAAAAAATGTTTTTGGTTTATATTTTTTTAACTGAAGTCGACTTTCTTCTTTTAAGCCAATGATAGCATCAACATTTAAAGATTCAGGAATAGGGCGCTGTGCCCAATTTTGAACTTTTAAGATGCGATTATGTTGTTTTTTGATATATCCATCATAGCGAATATCGATTAATGCTTGAGTTGCAGCTTGGGTTGTTTCATAAGTAGTGTCAGGCAAAATTAAATCGGTTAGCGAGACATCATCGCGTTTAGCAAAATCAACAAGAGGAATTTTATGTTTTAATTGAAAGTGTTTAATTTGTGTTGCCGATGTTCGCCCTTTTTTCCAAGAGGCAAGTATAGATTGTTTTAAAGAATGTTGGTGACGAATAATGGCCATTTCATCCGCTGTTAGCAGGCCGCAGTCATAGGCACGTTCACTGAGTCTATTTGTGGGATTATCTTGTCGGAATAACAGGCGATATTCAGAGCGAGATGTAAGCATGCGGTATGGCTCATGAATATCTTTCGTGATTAAATCATCAATGAGAGTTCCAATAAAGGAATCTTCACGAGTTAGAATGAAGCTAGGGCGTTTTTGTACTAATAAAGCAGCATTAATGCCCGCAACAATACCCTGGCCAGCAGCTTCTTCATAGCCAGATGTTCCGTTGATTTGACCCGCAAAAAATAATCCTGATACAGCCTTTGTTTCTAAGCTTGGTTTGAGTTGTGAAGGTAGTATGAAATCATATTCAACAGCATATCCCCATTTTAAAACACGAACATCTTCAAGACCAGACATCGTTCTTAGCATGCTATCTTGAACATCATGAGGTAGTGATGTATTGAGACCTTGAGGATAGACCGAGTTAAGTTGACGACTTTCAGGCTCAATAAAAATATGATGGCTAGGTTTATCACGGAAACGAACAATTTTATCTTCAATCGAAGGGCAGTAGCGAGGACCTACCCCCTGAATCACTTTTGTAAAAAGAGGTGAACGATCCAAATTATCACAAATTAACTGATGAGTTTTTTCATTCGTTTCACATCGATAACAATCTAATTGATTAAGATAGTTATTGTTTGGTTGGGTACGAAATGAAAAACGTAAAAATTCATTATCACCAGGTTGAACCAACATTTTTGAATAGTCAATCGAGTTTTTATCAAGTCTGGGAGGGGTTCCTGTTTTAAGACGCCCTAATTTAAAGTAAGGCGTTAATGATTGAGATAATGACTCACAGCTTTGTTCATCAACACGTCCTCCAATAGTTTGGACCATACCCGAATGCATGATGGATTTTAAAAAAGTACCTGCTGTAATAATAACAGCATGTGCAGAATAACTGTGGTGGTTCGTTGTGGTAATGCCAACAATAATAGAATTTTCAATAATCAAATCCTGAATTTCAGTTTCTAGAATAGTAATATTTGTTTGTTGATCAACAAAGTGAGACATATAAGCGTTATAATCTTCTTTGTCACTTTGAGCACGCAGACATTGAACCGCTGGGCCACGAGAACGGTTTAGGATTTTAAGTTGAAGTTGTGTTTTATCTGCTGCGCGACCCATTTCTCCCCCAAGGGCGTCAATCTCACCAACAATTTGCCCTTTCGCAGGGCCTCCAATAGATGGGTTGCAAGGCATAAGTCCAATGTTAC
>MDSY01034941.1_pt1 | contig 10533 bp, 13 predicted proteins | sample 811131 | NCBI WGS metagenome assembly MDSY01 (sample SAMN05326643, study PRJNA326480) | marine metagenome | isolation source: seawater | place: Atlantic Ocean: South West | collected 2010
CCAGCCCACCCAGCTCCAGACCCAGACCCAGATCCAGAACTGGCCCTAGACCCAGCTCCAGCCCTAGCCCGGCCTTACCCCCGGCCGTGGCCCTGCTCCTACCCCGTCGCAACCCAGAAGCCGCCCCCGCCTGCCTCCCAACCTCAGCCCGCACCCAGACTCTGGCCTCGAACTGTTCCATGTAACGCCCATGTGACTGCCCTGACGCCCCACCATGTAACCGCCCCAGGTGAAGCTGGTGGATGCGCTGCTCGGCTCTCAGACGTGGCGCTCCTTCCACAAAGGCAGCTTCGGTACCAAGGTCGTCGGCAGCAGCCGCGCCATCACCGCCCTGCGCGCGCGCGTACGCGCCTACCGCTCGGGCGGCGCGCGCGGGGCGCCCCAAATGGGCCCGTGGAGCAAGCCGTCTCCGGCGATGCGGCTGCACGCGTTTCAGGAAGCCACCAAAGTAGAGATCGCCGAGATCCCGGGCGAGTGGGCGGCGGTGGACGTGGCGGGTATAGAGGAGTTCGATGAGCGCAAGGTCGGCCCCGAGGAGCTGCGACCCCTTCCTACCATCCCTTACACCCCTGTACACCCCCCACGTACACCCCCGTACACCCCCGTACACCCCCGTACACCCGCACGCACCCCCTTGCACCCCCTTGCACCCCCTTGCAGGTCGATCCCGAGGAGCTTGTGCTGCGCAAACAAGCGCTGCTTTCGGCGATGCACGAGCACCGCATGGTCATCAATAGCTACAGCCTCAATACTCTAGCCCGCCTGCCACTAGCGCCTACCACTAGATCACTAAGCTGGCCTTCCGTTACTGCCCCCCTTACTACACCCTTACTGGACTCCTCAGGTCATCAAGCTTGCCTTTCGCTACTACGCGTTGGCGGGCGTGAGCCAACCTGGGGACGACGCCGACGCGATTTCCATGGTGCAGTTTAGCAACCTCTGCGGCGCGTGTAAGCTTTTCGAGCAGGAGTTCGAGCTTAACACGGACAGGCAAGCCCCTTTCGTGCAGCCCCGCTCGTTGCGCTAGTAGCAACACACGTCTGAACCGGCTCAGACACAGCCCTTGATGCAGGCGGCGGCCCGTTCTCGTGTCCGACGTGGACCGGATCTACTTACGCGCGGCAGCGGAGAGCAGGGGCTCGGCGCTGCTCGCTGTGGTCGAAGCGAGCGGCGTGAAAGTGGGCTGCTGCCCCCCTGTATAGCTGACCCCCGGACAGCTGTACGCTGCATACATGCTGCATGGCCATTGGACACAGGATATGTATGGACACGGAACAAATGGACGCACACTGCATGCGCACTGCATGTGCACTGCATGCGCACTGCATGCGCACTGCATGCGCACTGCATGCGCACTACATGCGCACTGCATGCGCACTGCATGCGCTCTGAGCAACTTCATGTGCGCTGCAGGTGGACGGATGGAAGAAGATCAAGGCCAAGTTGCAGATGGCCATGAAGGTGCCACCCCCTCCCCTGCACCTCTCCCCCTGCTTCCCGTTTCGCACCCCATCACAACAGAGGAACGCAGACGACGTGCCATCCGCACCGCCACCGCCACCGCCACCGCTACACTCACCCTCCCCACCCACCCAGGCCGAGAAGGCCAAGAAGGTGAACAAGTCAGGCATGGTCCAGGCCAACTTTGTGGGCGCCCTCATCCGCGTCGCCGGCCTGTGCTACAGCGAGCACCCCTCGGGAGATATCGCCGCAAAGTTCTCCGCGCTCTGCAAGAACCAGGTCGGGCACCACCCCTTCCTACACCCCTTACACTACACTCCTTAGACTACACCCCTTGCTACACCCCTCACTACACCCCTTACGACACCCCTTAGATCTCGCACCACGTGCTGCGTGGTTTGCGCCTGCTCGACGACAATATCTCCGAGCTGATGAGATCGCGCATCATGGGCGGCGCGCTCGACTTCCACGGAGAGGTGCTGCAGCAGATCTTCGCTCACTTCTCCGGCGTGGACGCCACGGACAAAAAGGCGAAGATGGCGGGTGGCATGATGAATGTGATGGAATGCCACGAGCTGTGCGACGTGACGGGACTGTACACGATCGGGGAGAACGAGTTCACGATCCGGGAGATGCTGGTCTGCTTCGTCAAGGTCAACCTCGACGACGACCTATTCTACCAGGAGAGCTACACTTACTATGGCTACACTTATTATGGCTACACTTACTATGGCTACACTTACTATGGCTATACTTACTACGACCTATGCTAGCAGGAGGAGGAAGGCAACAACGCGAGCGAGCTCGTCTTCGAGGAGTTCGAGGAGTGGCTGGCGCGCTGCTTCTCAGAATCGGTCTGGGAGTTCCTAATGGAGTCGGGAGCGCTGCAGCAGGCGACCTCGCTCCTCGACCACGACGGCGACGGCGATCTCGACGACGACGACGTCGACGAATTCTTCGACGAGTGCGACACCAACCTTTCTAAAACTAACCCTAACCCTGAACCTGACCCTAACCCTAACTCTAATCCTAGCCCCAACCCTAACTCCAACCGTAACCCCAACCCTAATAAGGTGGGACACCAACCAGTCCGGCAGCGTGACGATCGGAGAGCTCTCGAGTGCGCTCGGCAAGCGGCTGAGTAAGGATAACTCGGAGGCGGTCGCGACCAGAATGATGGCCATCGCCGACACGAACGCCGATGGCGAGATAAGCCGCGAGGAGCTGCGCGCCGCGGTGCGAAAGATTGCCAGTGGTGAGGGTGAGGAGATGGCGGCACTCTGCTTCGAGCGCGCCTTTGAGGTCTGGCTGCGAAAGACCTTCCTGCCTGCGGCGAAGAAGGCGATGGCCATGAAGAGACCCAGCTCGAAAAAGTGAGTGACTGCAGACTGCGCATCCATGCCATTTGTCATATGTAGTGCCGTGTACTTTAAAGGGGGCCCTGTAGAGAAGTGGGGTAACGCCGTAGCATGCGACATGCGTAGTAGTAGTAGCAGTAAAGCTTTTCCCAGAGTTAGTTCGGTTTGCGTTGACCTAAAAACCGCTATAAAAAGCCGTAGAGCTCTGGGCCTCTGGCCCACACCTCGCCGCGCGTAAAGTAACAAGCCGCGTAAAGTACGGCTTTACGGCTTTATGAAGTAAACAACCGGAAACAATATTATTAGCAAGCGAATTTCATTAACACGACACGGAAACATATGTCTTCTGTGGCCGACAGGCTAGATGGAAATACACTGTCTTTCACAGTGTACAAGCACGGGGGCGTCACAGGGGAGACAGGCCCAGCACCGCCAACGCGTCCACCACAGGCTGCATCGCCTGGAGACCCTCGCGGCGTCGATACTGCTTCTCGCTCCTCACACAAGCCCGAGCACGGCGTTGACGATGGCCTGGCGGTGGCCCATCTTCTTGATGCCCATCTCCTTGAAGGCCTCCATCAGCTCCTTGTCACCGTCGGCCCGCGCGGCGATGTCGCGCAGCAGCTGCATGCCCGTCATCTCCTCCTCCTCGAAGAGCGGCACGTACACCTCCATCCCCAGCTCGCGCAGCATCGCCTGCGCGTCCGCCCACCGCGCGAGACTGCCACCGCCGCCGCCGCCACCGCGACCGCCGCCACCGCCGCCACCTGCGCCGGCCCCCGATGCCGCCATCTGCGCCTCCCAAGCGCCGCTGCCGACCACGACGCCGCCGCCTGGCAGCCCGTCGTCGCCCGCGGTCTCCTCGGCTTCGAGCTGCCGGATCTGCTCGGCGAGCTCGAAGCTGAGGTCGCGCGCGCTCGCCTCATCGCCGAAGACGAAGACGGAGCGCTCGCGGAAGGTGGCGCCGCTCTGCACAGCGCGGTGCGAGCCGAGCGCCTCGCGCAGCTTGCTGGCGTCGAGGCCCGCCACCGGCACGGCGCGCGTGAAGAGGTGGAGCTTCTCGGCGCGCGCGAGGTCGCCGAGGGAGCGCAGCATGCGCGCGTAGCCCGCGCGGCCGTTGTGCGGCTGCGCGGTCCAGTGGGCGAGGCTGAAGGCGTGCAGGGAGACCTGGTGGTAGAGCAGCACGGAGGGGGAGAGCTGCGGCGCGGCGCCCGAGGAGAGGGAGTGCACGACCAGCGACCCTCCGGGGCGCAGCGCGACGGCGAGGCGGCGGCCCGCGTCGCCGCCGTGCGCGTCGAGGGCGAGGCGCGGCATGTCGGCTCCGATGGCGCCGAGGAACTCGCCGAGCTTGGCGTTGTCGCGCAGCACGTGCGTCGCGCCGAGGCGGTCGAGGACCTCCTTGGTGCGCGCGAAGCCCTCGTCGTCCTGCACGAGGTTGATCGTGCGGATCTTGAGCAGCTTGCACAGCTGGATGACCACCTGGCCCGTCGGCAGGTCGGCCCCGTTTTGGATGAGGGTGTCACCGGGACGCAGGTCGCCGTAGTCCTCGAGCAGGCGGTAGGCCGTGCAGAGCGAGCGGGAGCACGCGTAGTGCTGCAGCGGCAGCTGCTGCGGCGCCACCTTGAGCAGCCGTGCCGAGTCGTAGATGCGCAGCGAGCCCCAGCAGCCAAGCGGCGCGCCGCGGCTGTCGGGCAGCGCCACCACCCAGTCGCGCACCTCGAGCGCCTCCTCCGCCTCCTTGGGGGTGACGCCTGGCAGCCCGAGGCCGGCGCCGTCTGCAGGCCCGACGTCCTTGGCGGCGGCGACCACGACGCCGACCCCCTCGCCGCCCGCGACGGCGGGCAGTGCGATGGGGCGCCACTTGTTGCTCGCGCGCGAAAAGGGCGGGAACTGGTTGAGGATTGTCAGCGGCGTCTGCACGCGGAATACGTCGTCGTCGTTGACGCACGCCGCGAGCATTTGCACGAGCACCTGTGGAGAGCAAGGATAGCGTGTGGATGGCGTGTGGATAGCGTGTGGATAGTGTGTGGATGGTGTCTCGAGCACCTCGCCGTGGCGCAGCTTGCGCGGCAGGGCCAGCTCGGCATCGATGCGCAGCACCTCCTCCGGTGGTCCGTGCGCGTCGAAGCAGATGGCCGTGGCGGTCAGCGGCGGCAGCGGCGTCGTCGTGCTCTCGGTCGCCTCGATGCCTCCGCCGAAGCCCCCCGGCGCGCTCCTCAGGAGGTCCTCCGCCGTGAAGGCGCCGTGACGACCGAGGCCCTGCTGGTTGCGGATCCACGCGTCGAAGCCGGCGGAGTGCGACATCTGCCCCGCGTGCTCGATCACCGAGGTACGCGCGTTTTCGCGCATCCGCTCCTCGTCCTTGGCCACCGCCGCCAGCTGTGCGGCGATGCTCATGCCGCCCTTGCGCGTGCGCGACTCGCCGCCGGCGCTCAGATCGAAGGCGCCCGCGCCGAACTGCTGGACCAGCCGTGTCTCGGCGCCGCCCTCGGTGTCCTGCTCCGAGCGGTCGTACACGGCGCGCTTCTCCTGATCAGCGAGCGTGTCAAAGGCCAGCTGCACCCGTTGCCACACCGCCGGGTCGCCGCCGCGGTCTGGATGGCTCTTCATCGCGCGCGCCTTGTACGCCGCGCGCACTTCGTCCGAGCTGCACGTCCGCGCCAGGCCGAGCAGCGCATAGTGCGAAGCAGTGGCCATCACCGCGACGCACGAGGGAGGAGCCACAACTTCGGAGAACAGGTGTCAACTGCGGAACCTCCTCGGTTGTGCTGCCGGATCCTGTTTCGTGTACATGTACTGCCCCTTAGGATATTGATCCCTTGTCGGGCTCGGTCCACAGCGCGCGCTCCCTACGGGTTCTTGTGTGCATTACTGCCCCTTAGGATCTTGATCCCCTTGTCGCGCTCGCTCCGATAGCGCGCGCTCCTCAATGCTGCTTTCTTCCCGCTGGCTAGCGCCCCCACGCCTCGTCCCTGAAGAGGTGGCGCAGGCCAGCTGCGTTGTGAGGTTGCCAAACTTCCTGACCGTCGACGACATCGAACGCCTCTTTGCTGCCACAGACGTCGTGCGCCAGGACCTTGAGCAGGCGGGCCGTGTCGGGCTGCACGACCTTGCCTATCGTCAGTCGTCGCCGAAGCAGACTTGGACAACTGTGTTTCTAAATCATCGGCTAGCCGAGCTGCTTCCGGAGCTGCATGACCGTCGGTACCTATGTCAAAAACAAAGTGTATGGCCGGCCGCCACGTGAGGTGGCTGATTGTCCGAGGCTGGCCGAAGCTTGGGGCAGCCTGCGGCATGGACTAGCGCCGACAGGAGCCTCTGCAGCTGGCCGAGGTCTAAGCCGCCTTGTTTTCTGCCGAAAAACAGGTCTCTTTGCTGCCGCACAGAGGGTGAACGCTCAAGAGGGCTGGGACCTCTTGGGTGCTGATCGGCACCCACTCAGCTTTCGCGTGGCAGAGCTGCACAGCGTCCAGCCCGGCGGTGGCCTTCAGCAACCGACGCACTTTGACTACGGCAGCCTGATTACGCTCGACTTGATGCTGTCCGAACCCGGCGTGGACTTTGAGGGCGGCCGCTTGCAGACTCTCGAGTGCGACGACTCGGTACTCACGCACCCCTTTGAGCAGGGCGACCTGGTCTTGTTCCATTCGCACAAGTACCACTCGGTCACGCCTGTCACACGGGGCACGCGCCGCGTCTGCGTGCTTGAGATCTGGGAGGGCCTTCCACGGCGCTGCCCGAGGCGCTGCACTGACCCGTGGGGACCGTGCACGTGCCAGTTTGCGCCCAAGCCGCCCGTCTACCGACCCCGGGAAGGCAGTGAGTACTTTGTGCCTGCGTCAGTCCTGAAGCTCCTCCGAGAGGCGAGCCGCGAGGAACGATCCGATGTTACAGCTGCTGATCCGACGTTGATGGAACACGAACCAGGCGTGTAGGAATTCAAGTTTCGGCTGGCTGTCACGTACGTGTGGTCGCAGGCGAGGTTTGTCCCGCGGTGCCCCTCCGTCCTGCAGCGCGCCGTGTTGGACGGGAGATGGCGACAGCGCCGGAGTGGGAGCTACACACGCCGCCCACGGCCGCCCACTTCCGCCGCCTGTACGACAAGCACCAGCTCGTGGTGCTCCGTGGCGCGCTCTCGCCCTCCAGCGCGGGTGGGTGGTGGGACGACCCGCTAGTGCAGCTCTGCAGCGCCTTTGATGCGGCGCCGAAGATGGTAGCAGGCACATGGACGTGCGAGAACGGGATGAAGCGCGACGCCGATGAGGTGCTCGGCCGCCCGGCCCCGCGCAAGCGTCGTCGCGCCGAGGCTGAGGACGAGCGCTGGTACGCCTCGTTCGTGGTGCAGCCATCAGGTGGCACAGCGCAGCTCGACGCGTTCCTGGCGACGATGCCGCTGGCCGAGCTGCCCGCGTGCTTCGCGCCGTCGCGGGCTGCGCGCGCGTCGTCCGCGCCGTCCGCGCGCGACGCCGTCGCGCACGCCAATGCCGTGTGGGTCTTCTTCGGGCGGGTGGCAGGGCGCGAGCCGCTCCCGGGAAGACCTGAGCACACGGACGCGGTGGAGCAGGCTGGCACGTGGCAGAAGTGGGCCGCCCGGCTCATGCGGCACGCGCGCGAAGGCCCGCCCACCGCGTCGCCCCCCTCGCGTGACAGCGCCTGCCGAGTCGCGTGGCAGCGGTGCCTGCTCGCCCACCTGTGTGTGTGCCACCCCGCACCCGCAGGCACGATGGCACGTGGCACCTGCAGTGCGCCGGCCGCAAGGTGTGGCACTTGCGCCCCACCGACGCATTGGTGGCCAAGTGGCGAGGCGGTGGCGGCGGCGATAGTGGCAGAGGCGGCGGCGCGCAGCGGCGACGACGTGGCGGCGGCGGCGGCGGCGGCGGCGGCGGCGGCGGCGGCGACGACGGCCGTGCCTTGGGTGCGCGGGTAGAGACGGAGGCGGGCGACGTGCTGGTGGTCAACACGCGGCTGTGGTGGCACCGCACCGAGATCCCCGACACGCGCGCAGCCGCGGGCGGGCTGAGCGACTCTAACCCTAGCCCTAACCCCAACCCGAGCCCTTACCCTGACCCTGGCCCTAACCCTAACTCTCACCCTCACCTTTCACCCTCACCCTTACAAGGCGGGCTGAGCGTCTCCCTCGCGCGCGACATCTTCCTTGGCCGCGCCGCGCCCGACGAGCCCAACGAAGCCGACGGCGGCGGCGGCGAGGGCGACGGTGACGGTGTGCTCGTCGACAACTTCGACGGGCTGTACGCGGCGGCAGACATCGCGCAGGGGGCGGTCGTGCTCACAGAGGCCGAGATGCCCGAGTGCGAGCTGCCGCGCGTCGCGCACGACCCGTGCTGCGCCGTGGCGGTGCCGCGGCACAGCCAAACGTCCACGCGCCCGCCCTTGGTAGTGCCCGAGTTCGGCTCCCGCACCTCCTCAGGGCGCGCCTGGCGGCTCTGGTAGGCTCTGCACACCCTCTAGGAGAGACTGGGCCCAGCCAGTGCCTCGCGTGTTCGAGCTCGCCACGTTTAAAGTCGCCGATTCCCACCGCGTTTGAGTATCCAGGAGCTACCCGACGGCACGATGGCGCTGGTGGCTGTGCGCGATATCGCCGCGGGGGAGAACTTCTCGCTGGCTCCCTCGGACAGCGAAGAGGGAGAGGACGGGGAGGAGGAGGAAGAGGAGGAGGAAGAGGAAATGGAGGAATATTGACTATTGCCGGCAATTAGGTCTGCGCCTCGCGCTCGGATTAATATATAAAACAAATATTTCAAAAGTTAAGGGCCGAAACCTAACGTGAAACCGGGGCCGGGGGATAACGTGTGGCTCAAAAATCTCAACGACTCAAGCCCCGTCCCCGTGTCAAGTGTCATGAATCAGGGATGAGAGTCGGCATGAACATGTTCCATGTGTCGAGAAGTGTTATGGATGATGGCCTCAAATGATTCACTGCGGGGTGCACCTCGGGTCGTGCGGAGAGTTCAATACACATGCGGGGCGCGATGGCATCTGCCACATGGCGAGCGCCTCGTCGACCGTCTCCGCGTCGGAGAGCTTCGCGATCCGACCACCGCCCTCGCTCCAGCCGTACACGGGCGGCGCGAGCCGGCTGTTGTACTTGGAGAACATGGCCAGCGTGTCTAGGCGGCAGGGACAGGACAAGAGGTCAGCCCCCCCCAAGAGAGAGGTCAGTGGTCTCAATAGGAAGCTGGGCCTTCCTGGTTCGATGTGCGGCCACTCACAAGCCCCGGCATCATGCACGGCGATCGCACAGCCACCGGCGAGCGCAGCGGGCAGCGTGCGCGCGGCGGCGATGATATCCCCACGGAAGCAGAGCGGGCCCACCTGGTTAGGGTTAGGATTAAGCTTAGGGTTAGAGTAAAGGGGCCTACCCCTGACCTTCGGCCTGAGCCTAAGCCTGAGCCTAAGCCTGAGCCTAAGCAGAAACCAACCCTAACCAAGGCCCCACCACATCCCACGTGTCACACTCGGCGCCGCTCGGGTCGAGGAAGCTGCCGTCCGCCCCCCAGGCAGAGACGCGGTGCGGCCACGCCTCGGGCTGGTAGGGTCGGGGTTGGGGTTGGGGTTAGGGGTTAGGGGTAGGGTTCGGTTAGGGTAGGGATAGGGGCCTACGCACGATGCTAACCCTAACCCTCGCCCTCGCCCCTCACCTGGTAGCACGTGCGCAAGAAGAGGTCAGCGCCGCAGTGCACAGTGGCGAGGCGGCGGCCGCCAGCGCTCTTAACGTACTCGACGGTGCTAAGCATCAGCCCGCACCTGTAGTGCATGCACTTAGTTAGTAAGCAGCCCACAATAAGCAGCCCATAGTAAGTAGTCCATGGTCACTAGGTGCTCAGCAGCAGCCCGCACTTTGCGTGTACGAAGCGACCGAACTCGGTGAGCAGCGTCCAGCGTGTTTCGTCGAAGGCCTCGGGAACCTAGTTCCCAAGGGGGGGAAGTAGGGTTGGAAGTAGGGTCAGGTAGGGCTAGGACGTTACGTTGGGCTGCCGCTACGGCGCCGCTACTGACTACTTACCGCCTCGCGCAAGGCCTCAGCATAGCGCGCCATGGTGAGACGCTCCGGCGCGTCGGCGTCGGGCGCGTCCGATGCATAGTCGACCGGCAAGCCGCCCCCCAAGTCGAGCACGCGCACCTGTCGCGAGCCCACGTGGGCGTTGATCTCCGTGGCGAGCTGCAGCACCGCACTCGCTCCCTTGACGAGCAGATCCAACGGGCAGCCTTGCGATCCCACGTGCACGTGCACGCACGAGAGCCACGCGTAGCGTCTGTACGCCGCAAGCAGTTGAGGCCTGGCTTCCTCCAGGGCCACGCCGAACTTGGAGGTGGGGGCCACCGTGCCCGTCGCCGCGATGCCGCCCTCGCCCAGCTGTGGGTTGATGCGCACGCCGATGGAGCGGCTCGTGCACGACCCCAGGCCGCGCTGGCCGCCGCCGCCGTAGACCTGGTTAGGGCTAGGGCTAGGCTTAGGGCTAGGCTTAGGGCTACGGCTGAGGCTAGGGTAGGGTTCGGGTTTGGGCTAGCCGCCGCTGTAGACCTCGGAGAGTATGAGGTCGATGCGCTCGAGCTCGTCTAGGTTGTCGGCGTTGAGGCGCACCTGGTTGGGGTAAGGGTCAGGGTTGGGGTCAGGGTCAGGGTTGGGGTCAGGGTTGGGGTCAGGGTTGGGGTCAGGGTTGGGGTCAGGGTTGGGGTCAGGGTTGGGGTCAGG
>MDSY01117780.1_pt1 | contig 10533 bp, 11 predicted proteins | sample 811131 | NCBI WGS metagenome assembly MDSY01 (sample SAMN05326643, study PRJNA326480) | marine metagenome | isolation source: seawater | place: Atlantic Ocean: South West | collected 2010
CTTGTTTACCAATTATCCACTTTCCTGCAATAAGGGCTCCTATTGCAAATCCGTCACGGTTTTTTGCGGTATGTTTTATTTCTATTTCATCCACTGTACTGCTGTATTTTATGATGTGTGTTCCTGAAGCATCTCCAATTCTTTCGGCAGTTATTGGAGTATTATTTTCTAAAATAGTATCCATTTGTTTTCCTAATGTTTTAGCTGTTCCACTAGGAGAGTCTAATTTTTTAGTATGATGAATTTCATGCAAACAACTTTCATAGTTTTGGTTTTTCATCAGCTTTGCTAAAGTTTTGTTGATTTCAAAAAAGATATTCATCCCTAGACTAAAGTTAGATGCGTATAGAAAAGCACCTTTTTTTTTCTTGCATAAATCCTCAATTTCTGATAGATTTTTTAGCCAACCAGTCGTTCCTGAAACAATAGGAATGCCATTGTTTATTGCATGGCTAATATTTTCAAATGCTGTGATTGGAGTGCTAAAATCAATTGCTACATCAGCAGTCCTTAATTCTAGGCTGGTGGTGGGTTTTGCTGATGATGAACTGCAGACAATCGTATGCCCTCTTTCAATTGCTAATTCGCTAATTCTCTTGCCCATTCTTCCATTTCCTAGTATTGCAATCTTCATGCGGTAAATTTATAATTTAATTGATAAGGATAAGCCATTAGCATTTTCTTTTGTCATATAGATGGGTTGGAAGTGCAAGGAAATATCCTCAGTAACATCATAATCAAATAAATGGGCACTCACTGAGGCATCAACAATATTTAATATATAAGTTAGCGTGAAAAGCAATGCAGAAACTTCACGGTTTCTTCTGTAAAACTCAGTTAAAGTAATTAGGTCAGTATTACTGTAATCCAAATTATCAGTATTGTTACCATCAAGCCTATTTAAATAAGTGCCCTTGTATAATTCATACAAATCATGGTTTTCCTTAAAATAATAAGCGGAGGTAATAATCCCTGCATAAATAATTGGTACTTTCCAATAATTTTTTGTGTAGACTTGTCCAGCACCAGGAATGATTGCGGAAAACATACCTGCTTTTTTAGGAATTTTAACCAAGGATTCTTGAGCTTCACAAATTCCTGTAAATATTAAAAATAGACTAATTATTATGTATTTAATTACAAACAAACTATTTGTTGATTATTTCAAAAATTTTGGCTAAATCTTCATCACTTTTAAATGGTATAATCAGTTTTCCTATCCCCTTTTTATTTATTTTCAATTCTATTTCCTTTTTTAAATTTCGTGACAAGTCATGAACCATTTTTTGATACTGAAAAGGTAGTGGTTGAGGCGAGTTCACTGATTCATTTTTGGAAGTTCGTTTGTAATTACTGTCAACAAAATCTTTTGCAAGTTGCTCCACATCACGAACGGAATAACCATTTTTCACTATGTCATCAAATATATTAAGCTGACTCGCTTTATTTTTTACAGTAATTAAGGCTCTGGCATGTCCGGTGCTAATTTTACCATCACTTAATCCTTTTTGTATTTCTGAAGGGAGTTTTAAAAGGCGTAAAAAGTTGGTTACAGTTGTTCTGTTTTTACCTACTCTTTCGCTACATTGTTCTTGAGTAAGCTTTACTTCTTCAATAAGTCTTTGATAGCTTAGTGCAATTTCAATTGGGTTAAGGTTTTCTCTTTGAATGTTTTCGACTAAAGCCATTTCTAGCATCTCTTGGTCGTTAGCAATACGCACGAAAGCAGGTATTTTATCGAATCCTGATATTTTTGAAGCTCTGAATCTTCTTTCTCCTGAAATAAGTTGGTACTTATTGTCCTTTAGTTTTCGAACCGTTATGGGTTGAATAATGCCTAACTGCTGAATGGATAAAGCAAGTTCATGTAGTTTTTCTTGGTTAAATTCTCTTCTTGGTTGAAAAGGATTTGTTTCTATTTCAACAAGTAAAATTTCATGTGTTAATACAGTTATGTTTTCTTGTTTTGATTCAGCTGTTGTTTCAATGTTAGTATTTCCTAAAATGGCTGATAAACCCCTTCCTAATGATCCTCTTTTTTTTGTCATTTTATTCTTTTTCTTCTCTAACAGTTTCTAATTTTTTCAATAATTCGTTTGCTAGGTTTAAGTAGTTAATGGCTCCTTTACTTGAAGCATCATGTATAACTATGGTTTCGCCATAGGATGGAGATTCACCAAGGCGAACATTCCTGTGAATAATAGTTTTGAATACCATTTCTTGAAAGTGTTTTTTTACTTCTTCAACCACTTGGTTGGAAAGGCGCAATCGGGTATCGTACATGGTCAGAAGTAGGCCTTCAATGATTAATTCATTGTTTAGTCTTTGTTGTATAATTTTTACTGTATTGAGTAATTTGCCTAGACCTTCTAATGCAAAATACTCACATTGTATAGGTATAATTACCGAATTAGATGCTGCAAGTGCGTTTAAGGTAAGTAATCCTAATGAAGGGGCGCAATCAATAATAATATAATCATACTTATCGCTTATAGAAGTTAAAACTTTTTTTAATCGATATTCTCTTGATTCAAGGTTGACTAAATCTAGTTCGGCACCCACTAAGTCAATGTTAGCAGGTAATAAGTCCAGGTTAGGACTTTTAGTTGCTACTATACATTCTTTTGCGGTACTTTTTCCTATTAAACATTCGTATATTCCTTTTTCTATTTTTTCAGGATTATGTCCAAGCCCTGAACTAGCATTAGCTTGAGGGTCAGCATCAATTAAAAGCACTTTTTTTTCTAGCACTCCTAAACATCCTGCTAAATTCATGGCAGTAGTTGTTTTTCCAACCCCTCCTTTTTGGTTTGCGATTGCAATTATTCTTCCCATTTTATGTTTTGTTATTACGGGTATAAAATTAGGACACTAGTATTTAATAGCAATCTGATTGTTGGGTCTAATTATTAACAAAATTGGGGAGTTGTTAAGAAAAAAGAGCTTTCAGATTAGGAGGGTATTTTATTTTTCTGTCATAAATAGCCTTTGTTTTTAATAACTTCTCATCAGTATTTTTATCAAGTAAAGTATATCAAAATTAAAGTAATCATAAGTCGTATAAAATTAATCATTTTGCATATCAAAGTATTTATGTATCACAAAAACAACATTCAAATTGCTATTTTCATACTTTTCTTAAGTTTAATCGTTTCCTAAATCATCAAAATTGACTTCTGTAAAATCTGATGATGTTTCTTCTTTTATTTCTGATTTAACTTCAGCTTTTTCTTTCTTAATTTCTAGATTATTTTCAGTAAATTCATGCTTTTTTACTGTTGTATTGGTTATTATTTCTTCTCCTTTTTCTTTGATTATATAGTTGCTCACTTCATCTAAAGCTTCTTTAAATTTAACGAAATCCTCCTTATATAAATAGATTTTATGTTTCTTGTAAAAAGGAGTTCCATCTTCGTTAAAATCTCGCTTACTTTCTGTTATGGTCATATAATAGTCCTCTGCTCTTGTTGATCTCACGTCAAAGAAATAAGTTCTTCTTCCTGCACGAATTGATTTTGAAAAAATTTCTTTTATATCTCTATTTTCATCCATCTTTATTTTTTTAGAAGCCAAATATATTAAATTATATTAAATATTAATTATGATTCATTATTCGTCTGTATTTGATTCATTTCGAAATAAAATCCTCTCTGACTAAGTAATTCAGTGTGCGTACCGCTTTCTGTTATCTCTCCTCCGTCTAGTATTATAATTTTATCAGCATCTTTTATGGTTGATATTCTGTGCGAAATAATAATACTGCTTTTTGCTTTACTTTCTGATTTTAATTGTTTTAAAATTCTTTGTTCCTTGGTTGCGTCAATTGCTGAAAGGCAGTCGTCAAAAATATAAAGTTCTGGGTTTTTGTAAAATGTTCTTGCAATTGCAAGCCTTTGTCTTTGCCCTCCTGAAAGTTGTACACCTCTTTCACCTATTACAGTTTCAAAACCATTTTTAAAATTATTTATTTCATCCAAAATATCTGCTTTTTTTGCTGCTTCTATTATTTTTTGGCTGTCAATAATATTACTTGAAAAAGCTATATTTTCTCTTATTGTTCCTGAAAATAAATAACCGTCCTGTGGAATGTAGCCTATTGCACTTCTCAAACTATTTACATTTAAATCTGTAATGTTAGTGTCTCCAAATCTAATAGATCCTTTTGAAGCGTCGTATAGACGGCAGGTTAGGTTAGCAATAGTTGATTTTCCACTTCCTGTTTTGCCAAAAACACCTAGTGTTTTCCCTGATTTAAGTGTAAAACTTAGGTTCTTTATGGCTTCAATATCAGTGTCGGTATATGTTAAGCTAACATCTTCAAACACAATATCGCCTTTAATTGAAGTGTGTTCGCTAGTTTTGTTCTCAATTTCTGAATTAAGCAGCAGAAAGTCGTTTATTCTTTCTTGTGATGCTGCTGCTCTTTGAACTAATGAAGTTATCCAGCCAATTGAAGCAACTGGCCAAGCCAGCATATTTACATAAATAATAAACTCTGCAATATTTCCTGTGCTGATATTCCCTTTAAAACTTTCTAACCCTCCAATGTAGATAGTCAATACACTACTAACCCCTATCATGCAAATTATTAAAGGAAAAAATAAGGCTTCTATTTTTACGAGTTCTAATTGTCGTTTAGTGTAGCTTTTACAACTATTTATAAATAGAGTTAAGGCATTCTCTTCATTACTAAACGATTTAATGATCTTTATTCCTGAAAAAGTTTCTTGAGCAACAGTTGTAATATCCGAAAGTTGTGATTGTACTTTTTCACTTCTTTTATTGATAGTATTACTCACAAAATAAACTGAAATGGCAAGTACAGGCAAAGGAAGAAGCACATAAAGTGTTAGAGTTGTACTTATGCTTAGCATTTTACTGATTACTAGCAAAAACAAAATAAAGATATTGATGGCATACATAAGTGCAGGACCTAAGTACATACGGACTCTACTTACATCTTCAGATATTCTATTCATCAAATCTCCAGTTTTATTTTTTTTGTAAAACGATATGCTTAAAGCTTGATATTGTTGGTAGATTTCATTCTTTAAATCATATTCTATTTTCCTTGATATGACAATAATAGTCTGACGCATGCAATACATAAAAATCCCTTTTAGTATTGCAAATAAAACAATTAAGCTACCATATTTTATGAGTATATCACTTGTATTTTTAGTGTTTGTGCTAGAGATTACAGCATCAAAAGCTTTTCTTACAAATTCAGCAGGGTATAATGCAAATAAGTTTGCAGTAATAATAAAAATAGTACCTATAACTAGTAATGTTCGGTATTTCCAAAAGAATTTATTTAGGTAAAATAGGTGTTTCATTAATTGTTTAGTTGCTTTATTTAAAAAGCCAAAAATAATAAGTAAATTCGCGTCCAATTTAAAATTTAGCAGAAATTAATTTTTAAATTGGATTTATCTGATTAAATAATATAATTTAATACAAGAGAAAGAAATGGAATTAACAGATATAAAAGTTAAAAAAGAAGGGTTAGTGATGAGTGAAATGAGTTTAATGGGGCATGAGCAAGTTATCTTTTGTAATGATTTAGCAACGGGATTAAAAGCAATTATTGCTATTCACGATACAACTTTAGGTCCAGCTCTCGGAGGCACGCGTATGTGGGATTATGCTAGTGAAAAAGATGCTATCCAAGATGTGTTACGTCTATCTAGAGGGATGTCATTTAAGGCTGCTATTTCTGGTTTGGAATTAGGAGGAGGGAAAGCAGTTATTATAGGAGATGCTAAAACTGAAAAAACAGAAGCATTAATGCGAAAATTTGGTAATTATGTTGACAGTTTAGGAGGGAAATACATTACTGCTGAGGATGTAGGTATGAATACTAAAGATATGGAATATGTGCGTATGGAAACTAAGCATGTAACAGGAATACCTAAAAGCCTGGGAGGTAGTGGTGATCCCTCTCCAGTTACTGCTTTTGGTGTATTTATGGGAATGAAAGCATCTGCGAAATACAAATGGGGAAGCGATAATTTAGACGGTAAAACAGTGCTTGTACAAGGAATTGGACACGTAGGGGAAAATCTAGTTAAGCACTTGACTGATGATGGGGCAAAAGTAATCATAAATGATATTAATGAAATACGATTGGATGAGCTTGCTCAGCAGTATGGAGCCAAAATTGTAATGGGAGATACTATTTATGATTTGGATATTGATATTTATGCTCCATGTGCTTTAGGAGCAACGGTTAATCCTGATACGATTAGCCGATTGAAATGTGAAATAATTGCGGGAGCTGCTAATAATCAGTTAGCTGATGAGATAAGAGATGGGCAGTTATGTACAGATAAAGGAATCCTTTATGCTCCAGATTTTTTAATTAATGCAGGTGGATTAATTAATGTTTATTCTGAAATTAAAGGTTATGATAGAGAACATGCTATCAACCAAACACGAGCAATTTATGATACAACTTTAGAAATTTTAAATAAGGCAGAATTAGAGAGTATAACAACACATGCTGCTGCTTTAGAGATAGCCGAGCAAAGAATTAATGATAGAAAAAACGCTTAATTTCTAATGCTAAGCAGAAGACATATCAGATTAAAGGTAATGCAATCATTATATTCCTATTTCACAATTAAGGAGGATAATATGCCAGTTGCCGAGCGTGCAATGCTAAAACACATTAATGAAGTGTTAGAACTTAATTTAGTGATTATTTCTTTATTAATTGAGCTGGTTAAACATGCTGATAATTTTTATGAACAAGGTAAGAAAAAACACTTACCATCTATTAAGGATTTAAACCCTAACAGAAGATTTGTTGAAAATGAAATTATTACATTTATTCGAGACGATAATGATTTAATGCTTAAGATAAGTAGAATTTCAGGTATTTGGTTAAAGAATGATCATGATATTGTAAGAAAATTATTTTCGGAATTGTTTAAGTCAGAATTATATAAAAAATATATTTGCTCTGGAGCAAAAGGAACTGATGTTGATCAAAGATTTATTGTAAATGCATTAAATGAAATTATATTGAAAAATGAGTTGGTACATCATATACTAGAGGAAAGAAGTATATACTGGACTGATGACTTGCCATTTGTTGCTTCTATTGTTATGGGACAGATTAAGCTGAATAAAATCATTAATCCTTTATCAGTATTTAAGGATGATTCTGATGAGAAATTTGCATTAAAATTATTCCGTAATACAATAAATAACAACAAGGAGTATGAGGGTATAATTGTGAAATTCTCAAAAAACTGGGAATTAGATCGAATAGCAATAATGGATCAATTATTTTTAAAAATGGCTTTTGCTGAAATTTTTTCCATGCAAGAATTGCCTGTAAAAGTTTCAATGAATGAATATATTGAAATTTCAAAATATTATGGTGCAGCAAAAAGTAAGCTGTTTGTGAATGGTTTGTTGGATAATGTAGTGAAAACCTACACAAGAGAAGGTAAAATTAAGAAAATGGGTAGAGGATTAGTCTAAAAAAACCTTATTTTTGGAAATTTAAAATTAAAATGAAGCAACTTAACTTACTAATATTGTCCTTGTTTTTTCTCTCTTGTATCACTTCATCAGATGAAAAAAAAATAACTACTGACTTAATTACTAGCCCTCTTACAGCAAATATGAAAGCTGAAAAAGTGCTGACTCCTAAAATTGAAATTCTAGAAACTAGTTACAATTTTGGTGAAATACAACAAGGGGAGTCAGTTTCACATGAGTTTATTTTAAAAAATTCTGGTGATGCTGACCTTATAATTACAGCAGCAAAAGGAAGTTGTGGTTGTACAGTGCCTGAGTGGCCTAAAAATCCTATTGCAAAAGGTGAGGAGGCCTCAATTAAAGTTACTTTTAATAGTGCAGGAAAATCAGGAAAACAAAATAAAACTGTTACTTTAGTAAGTAATGCAATACCAAGTACTAAAGTGATAACTATAAATGGGAATGTAATTATTCCACAAAAGAAATAGGTATGATATTATTACAATCAGCAGGAACTGGAACTTCATCATTAATTATGTTCGGCATGATATTTGCTGTAATGTATTTTTTTATGATTCGTCCCCAAATTAAAAAACAAAAGAAAGAGCGTGAATATCGTTCAACATTAAAAATTGGAGAACTAGTAATCACTATTGGTGGTATTTATGGTAAAATCACGGATGTAAAGGAAGATGCTATTGTTATTGAAGTGCATGGTGGTACAAAGTTAAAAGTAGCAAAAACTGCAATTTCAATGACGGGTGAATCAGGGATAGAGAAATAATAATGATTGAACGCTTAAAAAAAAGATTATATAGTTTTTTTAAGTCAGAATCAAATAATAAAAAGTTAAGTGCTTACACTTTATTTTTTTTTATTTCTTTTTCGTTTTGGTTTTTAAGTATGTTGTCCAAACAACATGAAACAACTTTAAAAGTTAATGTTATTTATAGTAATTTTCCAGCTGATAAATTAGTATCGGTTCCTGTTGCTGATTTTTTTGAGATTAGAGTGAAAGCACCAGGGTTTTCTATTTTATTTTATAATTTTTTTGATTTGCCTATACTAAATTTAAATATTGATGAGGCAAATACTAAGCCTAATAAAAGTGGAAGTGAAGTGTTTTGGATGATGAATAATATGAGAAAATCTGTGGTTGAAATTATTCCTACTTCCATGGAACTGCTCGATATAAGTCCTGAACGGTTAATCATATCCTTTATTGATAAAGCCAAAAAAAAAGTGGCGATTAAACTTAATCAATTTATTAGTTTAGAGTCTGAAATCTGGTTTGCAAATCCCATTGTTTTAATCCCTGATAGTATTATGATTTATGGAGAAAAACAACAATTAGATACAATAGATTTTATTGATACAGAAAAACTTTTATTGATAGAGGTTAGTGAAAGCAGTAGTAATAGGGTATTACTAATTATCCCTGATAATTTAGATTGTAAAATTAAAAATATTGAGGTTATAATTGAGGTAGAGCCTTTTGTTGAACAGCTTATTGAATGTAAGGTGCAAGTAAAGAATCTTAAAAAGAGTCATTCTATTAAATTATTTCCTGAAGAAGTACAAGTTACTCTTAGGTCTTCCAAAGATAAATACAGTATGCTGCATGCTGATTTTTTAACATTAAAAGTAGATGCTTCTCTTATTTCTAACAAAAAATCAACCTTAGATATTGATGTAGAGAATTTACCTTCATTTATTCAGTTGCAAAGAGTTTATCCTTCAAAGATTGAATTCTTACTGATTAAGAACTAATTAGTTATTAATCTCTACTTCACAGCTTAAAGCGTAATGGTCGGAAAGTTTTTTTTTGTATTTTATATAATTGTAGCTGTTAAACCTTTCGTTATGTAAAATATAATCAATTCGTAAGGCAGGTATTTTTACAAAACTTTGTCCAATTCCTTTTCCTGACTCTTTAAAAGCATCTTTCAGGTTTTTGCTAATCGTATTATAGGAATAGGAAAGTGGGGTATCGTTAAAATCACCACACAAAATAATAGAATATGGTGAGCTTTGCATATGTTCCTTAATCGTTTTGGCTTCTTCAGCTCTTTTCTTATAACTACTTTTCATTCTTTTAACTATGCCTTTTATGCCTTTTTTTAAAGTTTTCTTTTTAGGGTTTTTTAAGAAAGAATAATCACTGTTCTTAAACCAATTAGAAGCTAAATGAACATTGTAAACACGTATTGTGTCATTGTTTATAATAAGGTCCGAATAGATGCAAGTGTTGTTCATGCGCTCCCCTTTTATACTTACAGTCCCTTTATTTATTTGAAGAAAATTAGTGTAAATAGCCATGTGCCATTGATTCTTTTTACTTTGTAAACCTATGTGTTTATACGGGTAATTTAAAGTTGGAATTTCATCAGAGGTATAGAATTCTTGTATGCAAAGTATATCTGCTTTTTCAGTTTTTAAAAACGCTGCTATTTCTGATTTTATATCAGTTTTCGCTATCCATCCGTAACGATTGAAAAGACGCACATTATATGTTAGTACTTTTATACTATCGGTATTTTCATATGTTTTGGGCTGAGTACCCAAAAACAAACCTATGTTTTGTATACCAATCAGCAATATAATAATATTTACCCAGATTTGTTTTTTAAAACTAATAATCCAATAAATCAGAAAAAATATATTTATGATGTAAAAAACAGGGAATATCAAGCCAAAAAAGGAAATAGGCCAAAAAAATGAAGGACTTATGTAAGGTGATAAATATGATAAAAGTAAAAATATTAAACAAATAGAATTTATTAAATACAGGGTTTTATCAATAAGTGAAAGATCTTTCATTTTATTTTTTACTGGCACTAAATAAAGTGTCTTTTTCTTTTTTGCTTAAGCTTTCATATCCTGATTTTGATATTTTCTCTAAAACTATATCTACTGCTTTTTGCTGTGCTGACTTTTCAGTGTTGAACTGTGTATCTGTCTTTTTTCTTTTGTGTACAGTTTTGAGTTTACTTTTGGGTTTAAACAAATTGAATATATTGTTTATCCATGTTGTAAATCCTA
>MDSY01147937.1_pt1 | contig 10533 bp, 9 predicted proteins | sample 811131 | NCBI WGS metagenome assembly MDSY01 (sample SAMN05326643, study PRJNA326480) | marine metagenome | isolation source: seawater | place: Atlantic Ocean: South West | collected 2010
CCCAATGCATCCCCCAGGACAAGCCATGACTTCCACAAAGTCCAACTCAACTGTTCCGTCTCTCATCTTTTTTATTAATTTCTTTGCGTTGTTCAGGCCGTTGACGACTGCTAATCTGAGCACTCGGTCCAAACCTTTGCCTGTTTTTTTGGATTTTAAAGAGATGTCAACCGTTTTGACACCGTCCAAACCTCTGACTTCCGTTAATTCTAGTTTGGGTAACGTCTCGCCTTCCGTGACCACCGCGTACATGGTTCGCACCGCGGCTTCCATCACCCCGCCAGTGACCCCGAACAACTGGCCGGCGCCCGTGCCTTTGCCCAGCGGGTTGTCGAACTGTTCCGGTGGTAAATTTGCTGGGTCGATCCCTTTCAATCGCAGCAACGCACCCAAGTCCCGCGTCGTGATCACCTCGTCCACGTCACGGACGCCAGATGTGACGTACTGCGGCTTCTCGGACTCAGCTTTCTTGCGCACGCACGGCATGACTGACGCTAGGTAAATTTGTTCCGGTTCGTGGCCTCCCCACACGTCTTTCGTGACGCGCTTCAGCAAAGCGCCGAGCATCATGTGCGGCGACTTGCACGACGAGATGTAGGGCCACACGTCGGGCATTGATTTTTCAACCAACTGGATCCAGCCAGGACAGCACGACGTGAACATGGGAAGGACAGCTTTTTCACTGCTTTCCGTGACCTCTTCACCCTCTTCACTATCCTCTTCTGCTTCCAGCAAGCGTTGTAGCAGTTCGGTTCCTTCTTCGCACACGCACAGGTCCGCCGCGGTGTTTGTGTCCACTACTTTGTCAACTCCCAAGGCTCGTAAAGCGGCGACGAGCTGGCCTCCGGAGAACGCGCCAGGTGGCTCGCCGAACTCTTCGGACAGCGCGACACGGACTGCGGGAGCCGTCTGGGCAACAACCAGCCGGTTTTTGGTAACAGCGGCGGTGTCCAGCGCGGCGAGGAACGCAGTGGCTTCGGGGGTGAGCTTCTCGGGCTTTTTTGTTTCGGGAAGTGGTTTCTTCTCGGAAGAGTCAGTGGAGGCGTGAGGTGGGGTGGCCATGGGCGGTCGCCGGCGCAGCACGCGGAAGCCCTGACGAGGTGAGAACATGTGAGTTTGAGTACACAGCGACATGGAAAGTGCTAACATTACAGTGGTGCGTGCTGAAGTGCACTTCGTCCTCGGTTTCCGAAACCTTCTACTGGAAACTACGACAAAAAGGGTAAGGTTTACACTTTTTAAGTGACGAGAGGCGTGTTTACCTCCCATAGGTATACGTCTCCCCCTCGATGTGGAGGTACACTCCAGTTCTGAGCGTGTGCGTACAGCTGTTGCTCTCTTGTTTCCTCGGCGCCATCGCCGCCATCACTGGGGTGATCAAACCCAAAGATCGACAAACGTTACAAACGTTTGTGTTTTGTATAGCGTTGCCGCTGTTGGTGCTGAGGGGTGTCTCTACGCGCGTGGATTTCTACGACAACACGTTGTACCCGTTCGTGGGAGTGTTTCTGGTCATTCGATTCGCAACGCTTCTCGTGTCCGTCGCAGTTGTGCTTGGACAAAGAGCACTCAAAGGAAACACAGTAGACGTGGTCCGTGCCTTGCACACCGGACACAAAACCCCCACACTGTATTCGCAAATCTGCGAGCTGTGGCTTTCGTTGTCGTGGATGTCCACCGTCGTGATCGGCCTGCCCGTCCTGACTGCGGCGCTTACGAACGAGAAAGCAGCTCTAAAGCTCTCCCTGCAAGCCGCCATCTCCAGCTTCATCTTCCAGCTGCCGTGTTTAATAACACTCCTGGAGACGCACGTCGAAAAAATAAACACAACAAATAGAGACCAAAGAAACGTTTATCGCCGCGTCGGTCGTCGCCTCGTACGGAACCCCGTGCTGTGGGCTATTATGGGTGGCATCGTGCTATCCACGACACACACAGGTACGTGGATAATCAATACGCGCAGCTGTGTGTTCCTATCAGCAACGATGGCTTCCTTTGCCAGCTGCGTCACGCCGATCGGGATGTTCGTAACGGGAGCGTGGATCGCGCATCGGAACGGTTTGGGGGAAAATTTATGGCGAAGGAGTCGCGTGCAAGAGGATAATACGCAAGAGGAACACGTGCAACAGCCACTTCACCAAAGTACATGGTCTTTTCATTTATTGCAAATCGTCTTAGTGTTACTGGGTAAGCTAGTGTTGGTTCCGCTCGTAGCGTTGGGGTTGGCAAAATTATTAAAATTACCAAAAGACGAAATCATTGGCGTGACGCTCACCGCGAGTCTCCCCGTTTCCGTCGCGAGCGTCGTTGTGACGGAGCGACACGGGGCTTCGTCGGATTTAGTCGCAGCACAGGTGATTTATGGGATTTTGTTGCTGCTGCCCACTGCTTCGGTGTGGTGCGTAGTGCTGGACGTGTGAGCATTAGCGTTCGATAGAAAGGATGTCGTCTACCACCCTTCTTCCTTGGATTCCTGGAATCCACCCTGTGCATTCATTTCCTCGTCTCAGAGCTCCATGAAACCGCTGGTAGGACTGTCCATTAGGTCATATTGCACGTTATCGATTACCCACTGCAGCAGCTCGACGTGCCCTTCCCCTGACGCAGCCTCCATCGTGCGCATACAGTGGCAGTGGCACCCATTTGCAATCAGCCACCTCAGAATCTCGAGGTGGCCGCCCCTCGCCGCCTCTGTGCACGTCTCCTCGTACCACGGGCAGCCGTTCTCGTGCATCCATTTTAGTGCCTCGAAGTTTCCATGCTGCGCCACGATCGCACACATATCTCCGGTCCACAGGCATCCTTCTGCATGTAACCACTTCAGCACGTCCAGGTGGCTTAGGTGGCTGCCAATCGCCGCGGAGTAAAAAGGAAGCCTAAATAAAAATCCGAACCAGGGCCCTTGTAATATGTTTTCCCCCGAAGCTTGTGCTGCAGCGTGCTTAAGTATCCGAACTCCGCGGCCTGATGAGCTTCAATCTCCGTTAATATAGCCCCTCCTGCAGTAACATATTTCATATTCCTCCCTGTCGCCGCCACTGCGTCGCGCAAAGGACTACTGATAGAGCGAATTCGTATTAGATCTAGATTCTTCCGAGAATGTGAGTGCCCAACACATCGAGGGGAAGCCCCGGGAGGGCATCTTGCGTATCAGTCGCGATATTCGTAGTAGGTGCCGTGTTGGAGGTCATGTGGACTGGGGTGATGGTGGGGTTGGTGTCGTGCGGCTCACGCGCGTCGTTGTGGCTAGTGGCTTTCCGTCTTCCTCTCTACCACGACGTTACAGTTGTACCCGAGATTCCAGGGTGCCCAAATTTTGCCAGAAATCACAGCACGTTTCTCAGCTGAGTCAACATCGTTCGTACGCGCCTCCTCCCTCCCCCTCGCCAGACCTCGCCACACGGGCGCAGACAGCGTCAGGTCTCAGAAGTCATGCGCAACGATTTGAATCCGGCGAGCGCGTTGGAATCCGCCTCGAGGTACGTGCCGTGACGAACGTTCCGCAACGGAGCTCCAAAGATATTTTAACGTTGACGTTTTCGAGAAGGGAGGCCCCCATCCACCCTTCTCTCGACCTGGACCCTGACCCCTCCACCCCTCTTCTCAACAGGTCCTCGGCGAATATGGCACACGAGCTGGGAGAGACGGTGAAGGACTTGGCGCAGTATGCCCCTGGCGTTTCGATCGCGGCTGCGTCCTCGTCCGCTTTCGTGATCACCGCGCGTGTCGCCCGAAGCGCGGCGTACGCGGCAGGTGTCTCGTGCGCCACGCCGATGCTGGGCACGCTGTGGGGCATCGCGTCGGTTGGAGGTGCCTCCGCTTTAGCCGGCCAGGCTGCGCGAACAGTGTTGGAGTGGCCCAACGGGTCTATGCCGAAAGGCATCCAAGGCTGGGGCGGGATGACCCTCGGCGGGCTACGAAGGCCGTTGGAGACGTTACACGGTGGGTCGATTCAATTTGGCAACGAGACGACGAAGGAGCTGGTGAAGGATGCGATTTTCGGATCCCTGGCGTACGCCGTGCTTGGCCGGGGTATACAGTCAGCATTACCCAGTGACATTAGTTATCCAGGAGCTTTGGCAAAGCGGTCCATGAAGAGCAACGGGGCGCACTACGCCACAGACAATCAGCGAAAAACGTTAGCCACCTGGTTGCGAAAAGACGGGTGCCATCATTGCGGATCGAAATTAGGAAAGGTCGTGGGGGACCACATGCCTCCGAACAAAATGGCCTTCGGCTCGGCCGCGGCGGCGCAAGCCGCACGGGAAGGCACCTGGCGCACGAAACTGTGGAACTTCCTGCGTATGGTCCCCAGGCAGAAATTTTATCCCCAGTGCCGTCCGTGTTCGGACAAACAAAGCACGGCGGTGCGCATGGGCTCGAAAATTTTGGTGCAGCACAACGGGGCGTTGAGGCTAGGTGTATTGGTTGCTACCCTCGTGTCAGCCAGGCACTACGTCATGAAACACCACCCCGAGGAATACAGAGAGTTTGAGAAGAAACTGGAGAAATTTCCGCTACTCATTACGTAGACGAAGGGTCAAGGGAGACGTGCAAGTGACGCGTTAATGTATTGAGGAAATAACCCGATGGGACTCTCAGCGTTTGTAATTTTATATGATAGATGTGACTACTTCGAGCAGTTACAATTCAAGCAGTTTCTTGACTACGATCTGTTCGAATGTTTCGCGCACGTCCCCTTCTGTTTGCTCCATGGGGAGGTGGTTCGCGATGGGCATTTCCACGTACTCTAAATCGTGTTCCGACATTCCAGATTTGGACAAACAATCGAATAATCCCTTCACTAAGCTAGGCGGCGTGGTTTCATCTTTACTACCTACTAAAACTAAGGCTTTGACGTTATTCTCGACTAATTTAGGAATCTCATTCCGTAGCCGATCACCGTCGCCTCCGAAGTTTCCCAGACCTGCTCTGAATAATTGCAACAGCCCTACGTCCCACCCCTCTGTTTTCGTCGGCTTTATATATTGCGAGCGCGTTTCGGAATCCAAGTCACTATAAGTCACGCCGCTCTCAACCGCCGCTGTTTGCCTCTGAACACTCCCTCTCACCACGTTCAACCCCGGGCCGTCTTGTCCAACTAGAAAGCGGAACCACGCGAAGCGAAGTGCTCTGTCCAACGGGAGCTTGAAGCCAGAAGAGGTGGAACTTGATGATTCGTCGTCGTCGTTTTCGTCGTCACTTGCGTCGCCGACAAAAACAGCGGGCGCGATTGCTAATAACATGGCGCACCTTTCCGGAGCGTGCAACACCGTGTCCAGCGCCACGGGTGCGCCCGCGCTATGGCCCAACAACGCCGCATTATCAACCCCCAACGCGTCCATTACCTTCAACGTAAACTCAACCGCGCCCTCCGGGGTGTACACGCGGTGGTAGTCTGGAAGTTTTTGGTTTACGTTTTTATTTTGGTTTTCGGATTTTTTATTTGGCGGCAATGGTCGCGTCGTCAAGCCGTACGGCGGTCGATCGATCGCGATGGCCCTTACCCCGGTTTCTTTCGCCACTCGCGGTAGTAAATGTCGGAAGCTATAGGTGCTGCCGTTCGCGCCGTGGAGGCATATCAGAGCGTCTATGTTAGGGCTTGTTTTTGAATCAGAGCTTTCTGGAATCGATTCCTTATAGTGCACTTCGATTTCCACACCATCAATCTCAATGGTGACGAACTTAGAGTCGGGGTCCGCCAACTCCGACGGCGGCACCAACCCCACTAACGGTTTCGGATCAGGGTCAGAGAACGGTTCAACGACTAACTCCTCGAAGTCCTTGGTGACTTTCGTGCGTCCGGCGTCGACAAGAGAGCGAACGAGGTCGACGAGCACGTCAACCTTTCCGGCGCGAATGAATGAGCTCATCACGCGATTGGACACGTGGTCATCGGCCGCGCGTCGTCGCGGTGCGACACCCGGGACACGACAGGGAGGCGTAGGGGCGCTCGGACGACGATACCCTGACACAGAGACCGCCGCGGTGGACTGCATCGCGCGCATCGTGTGTGGAACGCGCTGTGCGTTGTGCGAGACGTAGAGCGTCGACGTCACGCAAAAAAGCCAAGTGGCAAAACGAAACTCACAACAAAATTATCACTATTTCCGAGACGAGGTTTGGCATGCTTGCAGTGTCCAGGGGCGCGATGCCGGCGGAGGGCGTCGTGGGTGACGCTGTGGAGGCCAGCACGACCCCACTTTCCCTCCCCACGAAAGGCGATAAGCACCAGCAACACATCCCTCGCGATGAATGGCGGCGTTTACACCCCAAACCTGATGGTGAGGTTTCGGGAAAAGGGGATTTCGGCAAGCACGGCGGTCCGAGGCGCTCGCGTGTCGTGCTCGGCAAGGAGCGTTCCCAAGCCGAGCTCGAAAAGGCCAGCGCATCGAACTTGACGTTGTGGGGCCTCCCATCCGTGGAGGCGTACTTCGAACTAGAAGACAAGCGGTTGGAGGACAAACAGAAGTTGGATGTGTTCATGCGAGATTCCAACAATGCTCCAGACGAAAAACATGATGCGTGTGCCCGACATCACATCAAATGGGGCCGCTCCACGTTCAACTGCGACGGGTGCTGGCTACTGAAAGGGACTTGTATCTGTATAGAGCTTTTGAGTCTCGAGATTTTAAGTCCTCAATTATCCACAAACATAAAAATAGTAGCGTACGTGCACCACCAGGAGTACGGCCGCGGGAACAGCACGGGAGCTTTAATTGAGAAATGCTTGAATGGCGAAGTTCTCGTCGCCGGGCTCAAGTCGCACGAGTCGCGATTGAAAGAAATTTGCGATTCAAACAAAGGGCGCATCGCCGTGCTGTGGCCGAGAGGGACGGTTGAGATGGGTGCTATCTTGACGAGCTTGAGAAACGACAGTATTCATAATATCGAGCAAACAGTCTCGGAGGAATCGCAACCAGTCTTCACATTCATCGCGGTGGACGGGACGTGGAACTGCGCACGGAAAATGATCAAGAGAATTCCTGATGACGTGCCGAGAATATCAATCCCAGTTGGAGCGTTCGAACTGCTATCGAAAAAAGTACCGCCGTTGCCAGGCCACGACTCGTTGCTCGGCCCGGTGCGGAAGTATGACAACAGCAGTCATCAGAGTAGGAGTAGGGGGAGTAAAGACTCAAGAATAACTCAAGACAGCTTCGCCACTCAAGACAATGATGCTCGAGACGAAAATAGTCAAGAAAATAATGACGAAAATACCAAACCGGTAAGCCGCCGCTCGACGTTTGAAGCCGTGGTCGCGCTTTTATTGTCACTACGAATAGTCCCTGAAAACACCGCTGTAAAATTGTTAAAAAACGTCAAACTAAAGGTCAACGCGGTGCTGCGACAGAAGAACATGCCCCCCGCGTATTTATTAGACACGGATGCCCTGGCGGAACGAATAGGGGAAGCGAGGATAGATGGGTGATTGTAATAATTTGATTTTCAGTTTTCAGAGAAAAACTCGTTTCCCTATTCTACATCCAAACCTGCATCACACCGCACCGCACCTCACCATGCAGGCTTCCCTGGCGCTCACGTCTCGGCTCAGCCACTGCGTGGTGCGCAGGGCGTGTCGCCACCCCGCCGCTCTTCCCCCCGGGCAAAGACCTTGGTCTATTAACCCGTCAAGGCGCCGATGTGTAACAAGCGCCACCGCCGACAATGTCGCTGAAGGCGGCGGTATCCCGAATCAAGACACCACCCGTACTACTACCCGTAACCCAGGAAAACCGTCCAGTAAACGCGATTTACGCGATTCTCACGACACCCTACGGGCCACGATAACCGACCCCACCACGTTGGTCAAGGCCGTGGCGAGCGGCAAAGCGAAAGGCGGTTCCCCCCGGTGGCGAAGGGTGGAATTCCGCCCGGTGTTGCTGAAAAAAGGGGGCGTGAAGCTGCAGGTTGTGAAGTACGACGAACGCCAAGCGTTCACGAGTAACCATGACTATTTGCACAGTGCAGGTGTTGTTCAAGGCGGTAGAAACTATAGAGGAGCTGCCAGAGGACGAAACAACAATAAAAAATCTACACTAGATGCCATAGCAATTACTGACGAAGCGTTGAATGAAGGCTTTGGCAATTGGCGCGTGGAAACGCTGGAAACAATCACGCAGGTGAAGGTGTTAAAAAACGGAAGCGAAGCGAGTTGGCACACCACGAAAGCGTTACTATCGAACGCGAAAGGACCGGCTGGGGTGGGTATGACGAGTAGTATCGACGGAGCTATAGGCAGTAACGTCACTCAACACGATAGGGAAAAACCCCGACTGTTAACCCCGAGCAGCCCGTTTCTGAAAGCGGTCGGCGTCGCCACTTCCGACGGCAAATCCATAAAAGCCAACCGAAGGGACAAGTACAAACAGGTCGAGGAGTTCGTGAAGCTGATTGACTTGGCTGTGAATGACGTGACTAGTGGGAAATATTTGGAGACTGCAACTCAAGATCGACCGGTTAGGTTAGTGGATCTAGGGTGCGGCAATGCTTATTTGACCTTCGGGGCATACGCGCATCTCACGGGTGAAGATGGCGATAAAAAAAAAGAAAGTAAAAAGATTCACATGGAAGTTGTCGGCGTCGATATCAAACGCCAATCGAGGGAAACCAACTCCCGAGTTGCGCTGGATCTGGGGTGGGAGAACAACTGTGTTTTCGTGGAAGGGACTATTGCCGATGCTGATGTGAAGTGGCCTACACCGAGGGAAGAAGAGTTAAATCAAGAAGGAGGGTCTGTTGATGTGGTTTTAGCGCTGCACGCTTGCGACACCGCAACCGACGAAGCGCTCGTGCGCGCCGTCAAGTGGCGCGCCCCCCTAACCCTAGTCGCGCCTTGCTGCCACCACGACCTGCAAGTGCGGTTGAGAAAACATTCAAAGCGCGCTGAAGAAGGAGGTTTGCATAATCAACAAAACCCGCTGATGAAGCACGGGATTTTGCGAGAGCGTTTGGGGGACGTGCTAACGGACGCGTGGCGAGCGCACATTCTGCGATTGCTGGGACACCGTGTGGAGGTTAGCGAGTGGATCGGGGGGGAACACACACCCCGGAACACGATGATCAAAGCCGTCTTTACGAACGTCACGCCGTCGAAACAGCTGTGGCACGAGTACGACGCGATGGTCGAGGAGTGGGGCGTGGTGCCGCGATTGGCGGAGATGCTGGAGACGGAAATGAAACAAGCGAGGGAGAAAGCGTTTGCGGTGGGTGATGCAGAGTAATTTTTAACAGTGTTAATTATTCAAAAGACGTACTCATACCCTCTGCTCGCCGCCTTCCCTAACCCCGTCCTTCCCGTCGTGCTCGTCGAACTTGACCCACCGGAACCCTCTCTCCGCCTGGACCTTTCGGTGCACGAAGATCCCCACCAGTCCTCCGACTAAACCGATAACGAGAATTGTGATGAGCGCCGCCGCGTAAGTCGGAAGCTCGGTGGATTTCTTCGTCACCGTGACGCCGCCCGACGGCGATGATGGCGTCGCCGCCGGCGCCGTCACGTTCTCCGGCACAACCCCGTTGTACGTCGCCTCCACCCGGCCGTTCGCGTTGTGCGAGCCGCTATCAGGGCACGCGTAGAACTTCGACGAGCACTGACTCGCGGTGCACGAGTCGGGGCTGCCCGCGAAGAACATCTTGTATACCAGGTCAGAGTCAATGCAAGCCCCTTCTCTGCAGCACCCGCACGTGCAATCCGTGTACGTCGCCGCCACGAACGTTGTGCTCGCCTCTGTGCTCACCCCGTAGTTCGGCGACTGCGGGCACTGGTAGAATTTGGCGGAGCACGCATCCACGGTGCACCGCTCAGGGGAACCCGCGTTGAACGGGTACGCCGTGGCGCCGTCCACGTTGCAGATCCCGGCGCCACAGCAATGGCACGTGCAGTCGTGGTAGGTTGCCGTGATTAACGAAGTGGAAGGGCACCCCGCGACTGCGGTCTTGCACGCAGCTGCTGTGCAGTCGTTAGGGCCTCCGACCGCGATGTTGTAACGGCTCTCTTCGGAGGTAGTCGTGGTTTTGCAATCGCACGTGCAGTCCGTGTTGACGTCCTGGTCCGCGCTCTGCGCTTATGCCGATGGGGTCAGGATCGCAAAAACGACCAGAGCCATGACGGCGCGACTCACCGCACCTGACCGCATCGTACCGATGGTTTTATTAGGAACGAACGAGTACGGTCGACAGTTAGCGTGAACCGGATCGAAGCCTCTAAGGTCGTGGTCAAGTGACACGCGTGCGCGGCGTCACTCGTTGTGCGTTTGAGGCGACGGCCGGGAGGGATAAAAAGCTGCGATGGCCACACGCCAAAAACCTTTTCCGTTTTTTGACGACTACATCGCTGTGATGTCTCTCTCCCACGAGCTCCTCCCCAGCTCCCCTCTCCACCAATCAGGGTGCAGCATCTCTCCAAAAAGTGAGTGCACTCTCTTTCTCGAACCGGCGGGTGCTTTGTCGCTGTCGGCGGTCGGTGCCCAAAAAGAAAAAAAGCCAATCACATCTCGACGCGCTTCTGCGAGTGCAAAATAGAGAGGCGTC
>MDSY01042715.1_pt1 | contig 10531 bp, 4 predicted proteins | sample 811131 | NCBI WGS metagenome assembly MDSY01 (sample SAMN05326643, study PRJNA326480) | marine metagenome | isolation source: seawater | place: Atlantic Ocean: South West | collected 2010
CAAAGGCCGAGCCAGAGGCAAGGGCCGAGGCCGTGGCAAAGGCCGAGCCAGAGGCAAGGGCCGAGGCCGTGGCAAAGGCCGAGCCAGAGGCAAGGGCCGAGGCCGTGGCAAAGGCCAAGGCCAAGACTGAAACTGAGAAGCCCTCTGAGCCTGCGGAAGCGGCCGTGCCCGCTACGCAGCCCGACCGGGCGCGCAGTCCACTCGCGGCCTCCACCGCGGCCTCTCCGCCGCCCAGCACCCCGTCGCGCAATGCCACCCCACCACCAAAGCCGTCCGACTCTTCGCCGCCCGGCACCCCGTCGCGCGATACCACCTCACCACAGCCGGGACCACCAAAGCCGAGTCTTTTCGCCCACATGACCGCCACACCAGAGGCGATCGCGCTGACGGCCGTCCAGGGCGAGCTGGCCAAGGCCAAGTGGCAATATGCCACGGCGACCGCCGAGGCGCGCCTACTAGCCCTGTATCTGAGAGACTGCAGCCCTTTGTCTAGGAGGCTGCAACCCTATGCATCCGGGCTGTAGCCCCCCCCCCCAATCCCGCTGCAACCCCAATGTAGGCGGAGGCGATGGCGGTGATGCTTGCGAGTGAGCTAGAGGCGGCGGAGGCTGCGCAGCGGCAGCTCGCGGTGCGCTGCGAGGCCCAGGCGGCGGAGATAGGGGAGATTGGCCTCCAGGCGGAGGAGCTCAGGGCGGCGCTCGCGGCGGCGGACGAGGTGGCGCGTGTGGAGGCGGCGCGGCGGGCGGGGATGCAGGATTCGTCAGTGCAGGCGGAGCTTGGCCCGAGCCTCGAGGAGCAGGCGCAGGCGCAGGCGCAGGCGCTAGCGCTGGCACAGGAGCAGGTGCGGGCTGAGGCTGAGGCTGAGGCTGCGGCGCTGGCGCGGGCTGAGGCTGAGGCGCGGGCTGAGGCGCAGGCGCAGGCGCAGGCACAGGCGATTAAAGAGGAGGAGGTAAGGCGGCAGGAGCAGCTGGATCGCGACGAAGCGGCGAGGCTCGAGGCGGAGGCGGCGAGGCTCGTTGCAGAGGCGGCTCAGGCGGCGTGGGGGGCTGCGCAGAAGGCCACGGCGGAGGCGGCGGAGGCGGCGGAGGCGGGGGCGCGCGCAGAGCTGAAGACGGCGGTCGAGGAGCTGCGCGCGGCGCGCGAGGCGGCGGCGGTGGTGCAGCAGGAGGCGGAGGAGGCGCGCGAGCAAGGGCGGCAGGAGGCGGCGAGGCGCGAGGAGGTGGAGGCGGCGGCGGCGGCAGCGGCGGCGGCGGCGGCGGCGGCGGCGGCGGAGGCAACGGCGGCGGTGGCAGCGGCGACAGAGATGGCGGCGGTGGAGGCGGCGAGGCGCGAGGAGGAGGATGGGGCGCGGGAGCAGGCTCGAGAAGCCGCGGAGCTTGAGAAGGGACGGGAGCTGGCAGAGGCCACGGGCAGGGTGGCGGCGGCAGCGGTGGCGGCGCGAAAGGTGGCGACGGCGGTGCTGGGCGGCGCGGTGGCCGAGATGGAGGCGGCGGCCGAGGAGGCCAGGGCGGCGTTGGTGGAGGAGCGACGCGCGGCAGCGGCGGCGTTGGTGGAGGAGCGACGCGCGGCAGCGGCGGCGCTGGCGGCGGCAGCGGAGGAGGTGGTGACAGCGGGCACAGGGGTGGCGGCGCTTGCGGCAGAGATGGGGGCTACGGAGGTCGAGGTGGCGGAAGCGACAACCAAGCTGATGCGGGCGCGGGCCAAGGCGTCGGCGCTGTTGAGCGTCAAGGACGCGCAGATCGACGAGGCGCAGGCGGCCGTCGACGCCGCGGCACTACGCAGCGACGTGCAGCTCTCGCAGCTCGATTCAGCAGAGAAGGCGCGCACGACGGCGGAGCGCGGCGAGGCGGATGTGCGCGCCAAGCTGAGCGCGCTGCGCAAGGGTCAGCAGGCTGAGCACGAGGCGGCGGCCAACGCGAGCGCGAGGAGGGCTGAGCTCGAGGCGGAGCTCGACGAGGTGACGCAGCAGCTGCGGCTGGCCGAGATGCGGTTGGTTCAGGCGGAGGAGATGCGGCGCAGCGCCGCCGAGCAGGAGCTGCGCGGCAGAGGGGGGTCGTCGTCGACGCTGTACGCAGCGCCGGCGCCGGCGCCGGCACCGCTGAGCACGCGCGCGTCCACCCCTGCCGCCGAGGAGATGGAGGCGGCCTTCGAGTCGGAGTTTGAGTTGGATGTGATGGCGCCTCGCAGCCCGCGGGATCTACCTCTGTCGTCGCCGCGCGAGCTGTCGCCGCCGCCACGACAGCAATCGCCGCGCCAGTCGTCGCCGCCGCCACGACAGGCGTCGCCGCCGCCACGACAGGCGTCGCCGCGCCGGTCTTCGCCGCCGCCACGACAAGCGTCGCCGCCGCCACGACAAGCGTCGCTGCGCGAGGCGTCGCCGCCGCCACGACAAGCGTCGCCGCCGCCACGACAAGCGTCGCCGCCGCCACGACAAGCGTCGCCGCCGCCACGACAGGCGTCGCTGCCGCCACGACAGGTGTCGCCGCGCGAGCCATCACCGGCGCCACGCCAGCCATCGCCGCGCGAGCCGTCGCCGCCGCCTCGACAGGCATCGCCGCCACCGCCGCCCCAATCGTCCGCAGACCTTTTGAATAGACCCATCGCAGCTGCACCGCCCGGAGCAGCGACCGCGCCTGGGCCCAAGCCCGCGCCCGAGCGCCGGTCGTGGGAGAGAGAGCGGACGCCCGCGGCCGCGCCAGACACGGCGGCCGTGCCCGCTACGCAGCCTGCCCGGGTGCGCAGTCCACTCGCGCGCTCCGCCGCGGCCTCTCCGCCGCCCCGCAGCGCGTCTCGAGCACCGCCGCACCGCCGACGCACCTCCAAAGGGCACGAGTCGCCGGACGGCTCCCCCGCGCGGGAGCAGGCATGGCAGGAGCTGCAGGAGGCTCGCGCCGACCCCATGGAGGCCAGCCTGCCTCGACTGGCCAACCCGAGCGGTAGTGCCTACGCTATGAGACTAGAGGGCGCGGAGGACGAGCAGCGCCGCTTGCTGCTTGCCGAGCGCGCGCGCGCCGACTCACAGCAGCGCGAGATCGACGAGCTGCGATCTCGAGATGCGGCCGCGCTCGGGCTGCGCGCCGAGGTGCGCGGCGCGCGCGTCACGGCGGCCGCCGACAGCGCGATGCGAGGCTCGGCGGAGCAGCGCGCGGCAGCGGCCGAGGAGGAGGCGGCGGCGGCGCGGCGCGACGCGCAGGAGGCGCGGCGGGAGGTGGAAGAGCATGCGCTGCTGCTGCGCCAGCTGCGCTCGAGCGCGCGTGCCATGGCGACGGTGGCGGAGCGCGCCAAGCGGGCCGAGAGGGAGGCGAGGGCGGCTGACGGGCTGGAGGCGCCACCTGTGGTTGGCGGCTTGCCGGGCGTGGAGGAGGAAGCGAGGGCGGAGGCGGAGGCGAGGGCGGGGGCAGAGCCTCCACCTCTGCGGCGAGGCTCCACCTGTGCGGCGGTGGTGGCGGCGGCGGGGCAGCACGGGGACCTGGTCAAGTCGCTGCTCGCACCGCAGCCCCTCGACGAGGCGGCGATGCTCGAGGCGACACTCTTCTCGCCGGAGGGCGGCGGCGGCGGCAGCGCAGGCCTGGTGGAGCGTGACCTCGCTTCGCTGCGCGCCGACATGCGCGGCTTCCAGAGGCTGCGCGCGTGCTCCGTGGGCGGCGCGCCGCCGCCGCCGCTGCTGCTCGCGGCGATGGACGCCGTGGCGAGCGCAGGCGAGGACGCATTCGCTCGGCTGCTCCAACGCGAGCTGCGCACGCCGGCGGAGACGGCGCTGCTCGCGGGGCTGCTGGGGGTTCGCCTGCCGCCACGCACCCCGCAACCCCGTGCCTCCAGCCTGCAACCCTGCAACCCTGCGCCTCCAGCCAGCAGCGCCGTGCCTCCAGCCTGCAACCCTGTGCCTCCAGCCTGCAACCTATGCCTCCAGGAGCTCTCGCAGCTCAGCGCGGCGCGCGTGGCGGGGGTGGGCTCGCTCAGCCGGCTGCAGGGCGCTGTGCGGCTGTGCGCGGAGGAAATGGCGCTCGAGGCGCAGCAAGGGAGGCGTGTGAGTCAGGCGGCGGCGGCAAAGACGGCGGCGGCGAAGGCGGCAGCGGCGGCGGTTGCAGCGGCAGCGAAGGAGGAGGAGGAGGCGGAGGCGGCGGGGGCGGGGGCGACGGCGAAGCCGGAAGCGGCGGCTGGGCCGCATGTGCGGTGGAGCGGCTCGCACCCTTGGCGCGAGAGCGCGGCGGCTCAGGCGGAGGCGTGGCGGGTGGCACACGCGTCCAGAGATGAGGCGCAGCGCGTTCGTGCCGCACGCCTCGCCCCCCCCGCCTCGGACACCTCGGCCGTCTCAGGCGAGCGCGCCGGCGGCCGCCGCGCCGCAGGAGGGCGCGCCGGACCACGGCCCGGCCGGTCAGAGCCTGGCGCGCACTTGGGCGGCGGCAGCGGCCTGCTGCCTCCACCAGCGCCGCCCGACGGCGCGCACCCTGCGCACGACCCTGCCCACCTGCAGCCCGAGAGGGCCGGCCCGCCGCCGCCTCCGCCCGGCCTGCCGCAACTCGTCGGTCGGCACAACCCTGCCAACCCCACGGCGCCTGCCCTCAAGCTCGACCATGTCAGCCTCAAGCTTAAACCTCGACATGCTGTACCAGCTGACCTCGACATGTCGCACCCCAGCGCCGTCCACCTGCCCACCGCTCCTGGTTCCATCGGCCACGCCGCGTCAAAGCCGGGCACCCCGTTCAGCCCCGCTGCCAGGGCCGCCCACCCCCCCGCCGCCCGCGCCGCGCTGTCGCCGCGCGCGGCGCGTGACACGCGGCTGCCCGCGGCCTCGCCGGCGATGTCCTCGGAGCGGGAGCGGGAGCGGGAGGCAGGCCTGGGCGAGGTTGCTCGGCATGGCTTGGAGTCCCGAGGCTTGGAGCTCGAGATCGCGGCATGGGGGAGGAGCGGCTTCGATAGCCCGCTCCCCATAGCCGGTGGCGCCTCTGAGCGGTGGCTACCCTCGGGGTCGGGCGCGCGGATGGCCTCGGGGAGCGGCCCGCACCCGTCGCACACGCGCACGGAGCTCGATGCGTGGCGGCGTAAGGGCCCGGGCGGCGTGGGCGCGGGCCCGGTGGGCGTAGGCGTTCCTCCTCTATCGCCTAGGACGCCCCGTCGCCAATAGAGTGACGTGAAAGTAGAGGGTGCACTTTAGTACTTACTTTAGTCTTTGAGTCGTTTTTTGCCTGAAGTGAGAGAAAATTTATTTAGAGACACAAAGCCTAGATTTTTGTTTCACACAAACTTTCCCTCGCAAGTGCACGGAGTTTGGGGCGTGTTCCTACTTCCTTCCGCGCTGTCCGGCGTTCCGGTTTGAATTCCCTATTCCGGCTTCCGCGCGCTCATGGCTCAAGTCCCAAGAAACCTAAAGGGGCCCCTGTAGCTGTATGTACGGCGACGGCTTTATCCGCACACGGTCCACGCCCCGCCCCCCGCGGCGCCGGGTCGGGAGACAACGGTGAAACGTGACACCTTTTTTAAGAAGAGGTGGAGGGCCGAACGGCCCTGACCCCTACAGCTCCCATCCGCTCTACAGCTACAGCTCTACAGCAAACTGAGCGCGAGGGCGAGCTCCTCGCTCAGCTCGTTGGCGGTGGCTGTCATCTTGCCTTGCGAGAACTCGTCGATAGGCAGCCCGTCGACGACCGTCCACTCGCCGCCGCTGCACTTGACCGGCATCGAGTAGAAGAGGCCCTCGGGCACGCCGTAGTGCGAGCCGTCCGACTTGACCGCCATGGACACGTAGCCGTCGCCCGTGCCGAGCACCCAGTCGCGCATGTGGTCGCAGATGGCCTTGGCGGCGGAGGCGGCCGACGAGAGCTTCCTCGCCTCGATGATGGCGGCACCGCGCTTCTGCACCTTGGTGATGTACTCGCCCTCGATCCATGCCGCGTCCGTGCACACTTCCCTCGCGGGCTTGCCCTCGACGGTCGCGTGGCGCACGTCGGGGTACTGCGTGCCCGAGTGGTTGCCCCAGATGATGACGCCGCTCACCTTGTCGCAGGAGACGCCGCACTTGATCGCCAGGTGCGAGGCCGCGCGGTTGTGGTCCAGCCGCGTCAGCGCCGAGATGTTCTTCGGGTCGACGTTGGGCGCCGCGCGCGAGAGGATGGCCGCGTTTGTGTTCGCCGGGTTGCCGACGACCACGCACTTGACGCCCGGCTTGGCGCCCTTGGAGAGCGCGGAGCCCTGCGAGTTGAAGATGCCGATGTTCTTGGTCATCACGTCCTTGCGCTCCATGCCCTCCTTGCGCGGGAACGCGCCAAGGAAGACGGCGTAGTCCACGTCCTTGAACGCCTCGTCGGGGTCGGTCGTGCCGAGGACGCCCGCCAGCAGGGGGTAGGCGAGGTCCTCGAGCTCCATGACGACCCCACCAAGCGCCGTAATCGCCGGTGGGATGTCCAGCAGGTGGAGGATCACTGGCTGGTCCATGCCGAAGACGGCGCCGCTCGCGAGTGGCGGCAGCAGGCTGTAGGCGATCTGGCCGGCGCCACCGGTGATCACGATCTTGACGGGTTTCTGCCACGGCGGCGCACGGGGACAGGGTAACTATCTCGCGGGTCAGGAAGCGGGCTGGCCGGAAATATTGGCCGGCTGGACGGCTTTGTGCACCTTGAGGGACATGATGATGTGTTCGGGCGCGCGTTCGTCGGAGGGTAAAAGCGGGCCCTCGCGAAAACTGGAGGTCGCACAAGGAGGGAGGGAAAAGCAGAACGGCGCAACTTTTGCGGCTCCTTCGATGGCGGCGATCCCGCTCGTGATTTTGCTATCGCCGGCGTTCGTGCTCCATGGCCCGCTCGCCCACGCGCCCCACCGCGCGTGTGCCCACCGCGTGCCCGCCCTGCTGATGCTTGCCGACTACTACGGCACGCTGGGCGTGGAGTCGTCTGCCACCGCCGCGCAAATCAAGCAGGCCTACCGGAAGCTGGCGCTGCGCAACCACCCCGACGTGAACAAGGCGGCGGACGCGCAGGAGAGATTTGCGGGCATCTCCGAGGCCTACTCCGTCCTCTCCGACCCGAAGCAGCGAGGGGCGTACGACCTCAAGAGCGGCGGGAGCGGGCCGGCTTGGGGCAGGGCCAGCGGCGGCGGCGGCGGCGGCGGCGGCTACACGAGCAGCCCGCAGCAGAGCGCGGCGGCGGCGGAGCGGCAGCGGCGGTGGCGGGAAGAGAACCCGACGCCCGAGGACCTGGGCGACAGCTTCGGCTCGCTGCTCGGCGACTTCGTGTCTGCGGTCGGCAAGGTCGTGGGCGGCGGCGACTGGTTCGAGCTGCTCTCCGACCTGCAGTCGGACGGTCCAGAGCTGCAGACGCTGCTCCGCTCGACGGACCAGGCGCTGCTGCGCGACGAGCTCGAGGAGACGCGCTGGGTCCAGGAGCGCCTCAAGGCGCGGCAGGTGCGCCTGCGTGAGGAGGCGCTCGAGGCGGAGAAGGAGGCGGAGACCTACCGCCGACGGCCGGCAGGCAGCAGCGTGGCGCGCTCGGTGGAGCGGCAGCTGCAGCTCGACGCGGCGCGCTGGCGCGCGCAGGCGCAGGATGCCGACGGGCTGCTGCTCACCGTGCAGCAGCGGGGGAGCAAGATTGAGATGCGCCTCGCCGAGCTCAAGAACGGCGGCGGCGGCGGCGGCGGCGGGGGTGGTTACCGTAGCGGCGGCGGCGGCGGCGGCGGGAGCGGCGGCGGGAGCGGCGGCGGCTACCGGGAGAGGGAGCAGCGGCGGCTGTCGTCGGTAGAGGAGGAGCTGCAGGCGATGAAGCGCAAAATGGGCAAGTGACGAGGTGCGAGCAGGAGCACAAGTGTGCGTACAGGGGGCGCGACGGCTGTCTCTAGGAGCAAGACTCCAGCCTGCTGTCCTTTAGGATCGGGGCTAGCGGGGCTAGCGGGTCGGGCGGCCACGGTCACCTGTGCGCTGTGGTGGGCGCGAGAGAGGTCGCACGCACGTTTATAAAATTAAACTCACGTTTCACCTTCTTCTCACACTCTTTCAGATCGCGAGATTGCTGTATAGCAAATGCAAAGTCTATTTCAGTACACGGTGTGAGTGCCCTTCTCAGCTTCTCACGTTGAGCCCGTCCAACGCCCGTAGCAAGAGATCGTGCTCGAGGGGAGCCGCTATCTTGACTCCCATCTGTAAACTATACCAGGCAGGGGGGCCTTCGCACTCCAGCTCGAGATCCAACAGCCACTTGACCTTCCCCGGCGACACGATGCGAGGGGACAAAGCCACCTTGAAGAGAATACAGGTTCCACTCTCCGGATGTGGAGGAAGATTCTCCCAACCCTCCACGTCCTCCTCATCCGGATCAAGATCCGGGTGCCAAGCACCCCCGCTGGAGGTCCTCAGCACGATGCCCTCCATCTTCAGCATGTTGGCGTCCAGATGGTTACGGGCCCGTGACCTTTCGTGTTTACGGCCGATGCTCACGAACTCGAGGCGTTCCCACCCTTCATTGCCGATGCATTCGGAAGGCCTGCAGCCATCCATGACGCCGTCGGACATCATATGCCCGCACCGCTGGTCACTCGCGCGGAATGTGTCGACCATCACATGCCAAGGCAGCTGCCCCTCCGCTTCAAGTGCAGTGTCTCTCCGCTCGTGACGCGTGGCAAGCATGTCGAGATGGCGCACAAGGGCTGTGCGGTCTGCATCTTGCGAGCATTTGGCAGGGACAGCAAGGTCAGATACTGCGACCGGCCACACGATGCGGCGGTACGTCGGGAGCTGGGGATCCCAAGGCTTAGACGCTGCATCGCAGCCGTTCAGGACCTGGTCGAGTAGCACCACGTCGCCTGCCACGAGCCGAACGTGGAACTGGTACGCCTCAAGCGCAGGCCGCTGCTGGGTCCCAGTCGATGTGAAAGTTTTGCCCCCGTGCAGCTGCGCGAAGACGGCTTTGTGACTTGTGACGCCCACCAGCCGCGCAGTCGCAGGGAAGTGGCGGTGGCAAATGTCTCGCCATAGCTTTTCTGCATCTGCAACGGCGCGCCAGCGTTTGCAGGTCAGTTGCACCCTCCACCAGCCGGGGCTTGCTAATGCGCAAGCGCAAATCAGGCTGAGCAGGTCGTCGTTGGCAAACACCTGTGCCGCACGCTCGATCGATCTGCACTGCATCTGCGCCGCACACCGTGCACGAGTTGTCGCCACCATCGCGTAACCTGGTTGACGAGAAGTTTAGGAGGGGTTTAAAAAATGGACGGGACTGCGCGTGCTCAGGGTGTAATCGACACAGACAATCAGAAGTCCGGGAAGTCCGGGACAAGGCCGGTTAATTTATGATGGCTCAAAGGAGAGCCGCGACTCTAGAGTATATGAGAGAGAGAGTTGCAGAGGGTCCGATCTGCCTGTGCCTCGATCTCGCCTCGTCATCTCGTCTGCCGCCCAACCCCAATTTAGGGTGAGGCCTCCACCTGAACGGCACGAACACACACCTTGGAGCCACCCTGCCCTGTCATCACCGACGACGCCTCCTGGTTGGTGTGTAGTAGGACTGGCTCGTCGTGCTGCGGCCACGCCGGCCATGCTGCTAGCCAACGAGTCACTCGTCGCTGTCCTTTGCAGACGAACCTCTGTCGTCGCAGTGACCCTGAACTCTGGTCTCATTCTCGTGAGTATTGCCCGTCGAAAACCACAAAACCATCTCTCGCATTGCGCATTTTGTGTGGCCACTCAGTGACCAACTCTCAGTCCTGTAAAGCCGTGTACTCGAGGTGCGCATGTGTGTCATGCAACGAAGTAAAGTACTTTATATCGACAGAGTTTATAGAGTCTCACCCGACGCGTCGTTATATACTTTATATATCGCAACTCACGACAATGCGAGTTCAGCCGTCCCCCCCCCCGCCCGGTTCGCTCTCTACTCCTTGTACTTGGCCGACATAAGCTTGGCGATCGTCTGCAGCTGGATGTTGGACGTGCCCTCGTAGATGGCGCCGATCTTGGCGTCGCGGTAGAACTTCTCGACGCCGTAGTCCTTGGTGAAGCCCACGCCGCCGAGCCTGTATGCTCAAAGGCGGTGGAATCGGCGCGACTTTGAAGGCGGCTAGCTCGAGCACCCGGGGCCATGGCCGGACGCCTAATGGGACGGCTCCTCCCCCTGGGAGCAAAAGCCGCCCAGAGCCACCAAGCGCGCCCCGAGGAGGCGCAGGAGGTGGGGCCCTGCCAAAGGGGCACTTTGACCTCGCTGCCGAGCAGCTCGACGCACTTGCTCGCGACGCGCTCCGCCACCTGACAGATAGATGATTGTTGATTGTCAGATAGTTGGGTATCACGCGCTACACGACTCGCACGCCATGCAGTGCCGCGCTGCTGGGTCCCTATCTATCTCCTTGCCACCTGCGACGCGAGCAGCTTGGCCATCGCCGCCTCCTGCACCACGGGCACGCCAGACTCCTTCATGCGCGCCGCATTGTACACGACGAGCCGCGCGGCGTGCACCTCGGTCGCCGCCTGGTGAGGGCTAGGGCTAGGGCTAGGGGCTAGGGCTAGGGCTAGGGCTGGGGCTATAGGGCTAGGGCTAGGGCTAGGGCTATAGGG
>MDSY01138631.1_pt1 | contig 10531 bp, 13 predicted proteins | sample 811131 | NCBI WGS metagenome assembly MDSY01 (sample SAMN05326643, study PRJNA326480) | marine metagenome | isolation source: seawater | place: Atlantic Ocean: South West | collected 2010
AGGATCTTCTTTAGGAAGAGCTTTAATGATTGTTTGTGAAGCGGCTAGGTGTGTATTCTCATCTCGAGCAATAAACTTAATGATCTTTGCATTGCCTTCCATCTTCTTCAATTCAGCAAATGCCCATGAACATGCGAATGACACATAGAACCTAACGCCTTCAAGAATATTAATGGAGTTTAATGCAATCCATAAACGCTTCTTTAGCTCATACTTTGTAATGACAATAGTTTTACCATTAACCTTATGCTTACCTTCACCCAATAAATCATACCATTTCTGATAGTCAATAAATGAATCATAGTAACCAGATATATCTGTTGCGCAATCTACTATCTCTTCGATATCAAGCATCTCATCAAATACCTTTGATGGATTAGCATAGACATTACGAATGATGTGCGTGTACGACCGGGAGTGGATAGTTTCAAAGAAAGCCCACGCCATAACCATCGGTTCAATTTCAGGAACAGAAGCAGCAGACATAAAGGTTTCAGTTGGTCCACGTCCTTGAACAGAGTCCAATAGGATTTGACGTTTAAGGTTCGATGTGAAAATATGCTTTTCAAATTCTGTAAGATTTGCGAAGTCAGAACGATCTTTCGATACGTCTACTTCTTCAGGTCTCCAATAGAAACCTAACATTTTTTCTGTAATCTTTTCTAGAGCCGGGTTTTGTACCTGGTCATATCGAGCAATGTCGACTCCTCCGTCAAAGAACATAAGGGAATCCATATGGGATTTAGATTGTTTTTCAAACACTGACATGTCAATTATCCTTCTATATTGTGCAGCTATCGCAGTCGTCTTCATCGTAGTCTACTTGTTGTAGAGCTACATCGTCTCCAGTGCTCATTTCGCCCGCACCGTCATGTGTATTATTATAATATAATTGCTTACCACCAAACTTATAGAAGGTAACAATATCTTTGATCAACTGAGACATAGGTACTTTACCTTCATCAAAGTGCTCAGGATTGTATGATGTATTAACAGATATGCCTTGATCGACATACTTTTGCAATACAGCACACACTTTTAAATAACCTTCAGGAGTTTTTTGATCCCATAGTAGGTCATACTTATTCTTAAGATGATGATAGCCAGGAACAACCTGAGCCATTACTCCATCCTTTGAACCTTTATACGAAATCAATGCACGAGGTGGTTCAATACCATTGGTCGAGTTACTAATCTGTGCAGATGTTTCTGCTGGCATAAGTGCCATTAGAGTAGAGTTGCGTATTCCGTACACTCTTAAATCTTTACGCAGTTGTTTCCATTCCATACGTTCTTTGTGTGGCACTAACGTATCTACGTCTTTCTTATATGTATCAATAGGAAGAATTCCATCACTGTACTTTGTTTGATTTGATAGCGGACATGCTCCCTTTTCTTTTGCAAGTTCAAGAGATGCTTTAATCAAATAGTACGACCAAGCTTCTGCGTATTCATCGATAACCAATAACGATTCAGGAGTACCATATGTTAAACCACGCTTCGCAAGGAAGTATGCCAAGTTGATTATACCGACACCAAGTGGTCTACGATTCATTGTAGAAACTTCAGCAGCAGGAACAGGATACTCTTGATAATCTAGTAATGCATCTAATGCACGTACTGCAAGAGTACAAGGTTTTTCGAAATCTTTAGGATCATTGATTAATCCCCAATTGATCGCAGTCAGTGTACATAGTGCAATCTCACCATCAGGATCATTTGCATCTTGTAATGGTTTAGTTGGTAGGTTGATCTCTGTACATAGATTTGATTGATAGATTGCAGCAGACTCAGGTTTAAAAGAACCATGATCATTTGCGTGATCTACATTCATCAAGTAAATACGGCCAGTATCCTTCCGCTCAGTTACGAATTGTGAGAACACATCCATTGCTTTCAATGTCTTCTTGCGTAACCGTGTATTGCGTTCAGCAGTTTCATACAGCTCTTTGAATTTATCTTGATCTTTAAAGAATGCTTCGTATAGGCCAGGAACATCGGCAGGTGAGAATAGTGTGATATTGCCACCAGTCAATAGGCGTTCATACATTAATTTGTTAAACTGAAACGCGTAATCCATTTGACGTACACGATTCTCTTCTGTGCCTTTGTTGTTTTTTAGAACTACAAGGTCTTCAAACTCTAGGTGCCAAACAGGAAGATATACTGTAGCTGCACCACCACGAACACCACCTTGTGAACATGACTTAACTGCTGAAGAAAAATACTTTAAGAACGGGATGAGGCCTGTATGTACAATCGAACCATCACCGACGCGGCTGTCGACAGCACGGATTCTACCAGCGTTAATGCCGATACCAGCTTTTTTAGAAATATAACGAACAACCGATGTTGCTGTGGCATTAATACTTTCAAGCGTATCGTCTGCGTCAATGAGTACACACGAGCTGAACTGTCTCGTAGCAGTGCGTACACCAGCCATAATAGGCGTTGGTAGAGAGGTCCTGAACGTCGATATATCATCGTAGTAATCCTTTACCCATTTTAAACGTGTCTCCTTTGGATAGTCTGAAAATAAAGTAGCGGCAATCAACATATACAATACTTGAGGTGATTCAAATACAGTCTTAGTTCTACGGTCTTGTACAAGGTATTTACCACGGAATTGTTCCATGCCAGCGTATGTGAAATCATCATCACGATCATGTTTAATATATGCATCAAGCTGATCTAATTCAGATTTGCTATAGTTCTCCATGATGGCGCCATCATATACGCCGGTAGATACGTTTTGAATTACTAATTTAGTAAGTGGCCATGGTGTTTCAGAGTTATAAACATCCTTACGGATTTTATAGTTGACTAGCCGTGCAGCTACGTATTGATAATTAGGTGTTGCTTCTGAAATCAACTCAGCAGCAGATTTAATTAATAGCTCGTGGATATCGTAGGCAGGTATTTTATCATATAACTGGATGTTTGCTCGTAGCTCGATCTCAGAGATTGAAACAGCAGCGATATTATCGGTAGCCCATTCCAGTACCCTATGTACTTTCTCGAGATCAAACGGCTGAGTTCTTCCGTCACGTTTTGTGACGTTAATTTGATTATTCATCGGCTTCTCCGCTCATTCAATATAGGACTATTATACACCATATACACGTAGATGTACACAAGTTTTTTCGATTTATTGTAAATTTATTCGGTGGGTTCTTCAAGTACTGGTGCTACAGCATTCTCATAATATACGATGATCTCTTTTTGCTGCTCTATATACCTTCGCAACTCAGCGAAGTTAAGAGACAAGTTCTCATAGTCTTTTACAGAAATAGCGATATACGCATCAGGTCCGTTTTTAGCTTCAAATTCCTTTTTGAATTCTTCAAAATTATCAGCTGATACGACATAGATTTTAATATCGTTTAGTTGTACTTGTTTAGGCCGATTAACTGTAGGTATTACAGTTTTTACAGTATTAGTTACTGTTACTATCTTTGGTTCCGGGAACATCGTGCTGCACCCCATCAGGGATAGTGATGTCAGAAAGATCATTCCAAAGTTTATTAGTCGCATTTTGCATCCTCTTCTCAATCAGACCAGGTTTTTTATTGGCAAGATGAGTTAAATTATGTTTTTGTAATGTGTTTCTCAACTCATCACCATATTGCTCAGCTCGCTGAAGGTTCTCACCTAGTTGCGAATTGAGCTCATTTAATCTCGTAGTTTCTGATCTTTCAAGAGCAAGGGAAGCTTCGCTGGTCTGTACAGCTACTTCCATTCGTGCAACATTGGCTCTAGCAATTTCTAAATCATCTCGCATCTTTTTAACATACAAACCACCGGATACCAATGCACCAGAGATAACAAAAACCATTGCAAGTTTTAGTGTTGAAAACATTACTACCCCTCAGTAAACTCTCTAAATCGTTTTAGAGGTTTCTTATTCATATTAGCTTTTTTGCCTGGAGTCAGATCTACTCCAGCACCAGTCGCATTCGCCGGTGCGTCTTCTTTCATTAGAGAATCGTGATTCTTGGTGGCGTATGCAACAGCCTTGTCCTCTGAATCAAATTCTGCAACTTTTTTACCTTTAAGGTTATAGACACAAAACTTACCAGTGTCAGGGTTTTTTTGAACATGTTTACTAGGTTTCATCGGTATAAATCTCCTGCGGTCACGTAGACCATTTGTTTTGTTGCCAAGTGTCGCACCTCATAGATCGCAGTATTAAACATACTGCCTACTGCAGATGTACCTTCAGCGACGGATACCTTTGTACCTGTTTTAGCAATAGTCTCGGCAGTTTTTGGTGATAAAATGTCTTGATGTAATATGTATACGCCGGGTTGTAGCTGTTCATTAATAACAAAGAAACTTTCTTCGATATCTTGAGTAAAATCCATATCCATTCTTGATAGGATATCTTTAAGCTTTTCTTCGCTCATTCCAGTTGCTTCACGCAATAAGAATAGAGCAGCGGCATATGATGATATTCTAGATTTGCCAAACGGCAGCTTCTCTAGTATTCTCTTGAAATTGAACGCCAGGCGAAAAAAGATTGTGTAGGCATCTTTTTCGTCGGAAGTTTTAGCCTTCCTAAGGCTTTTGCCATTGTCATCTATAAGACCTAGTTCATACGCCTCGGTGTCTTCCCAAGGCGTGGTTAACACCTTGATAAAGCGATACGTGTAATAAAGGTCTGCTGCACGTGATACTAATGCCATTATAGATTCCTTAACACTTTAATTATATGAGGATCCAAAGGGATTTCCACATATTCGTCTTCTTTTAAATAATTCAAATAAACAAGGAACGTCTTTAGTGTAGATAACGAAGATACATCTGTCTTAAAGAATGTCATCCTCTTGGCATGAGCAATACCAAATACATTAAAGAGTACTATAAGGTGATTTAATATTAATCGTTCTTGCAGTTCCCCATTCGTTTCATATCGACGTAGCAATCGTTTAAGATATTTAAAACGATTTAAATCCTCGTAGAACTCTTCTACTTCGGTACATTGTTTATTGTCATAATACTTAGAAGCATATAACAGAAAGTTATCATTATTCAGTTCATCAAAGAGTTGCATCAAATAGTCCTACATTAATTAATTACTATAAGACTATTTATATTATTATTTTACAAGGTACTTTAGCACATTAATCAATGATGATTTCTTTTCACGGCGATCAAGCTCAATACCGTGGTCACGACCAAGATCTTCTAATTCAACCTTAGTCATTGATTCAAGATCAGAGTCATCTGCTGCAGGTGGAGCAACTGGCGCTGGGGCAGCAGCTGCTACTGGAGCTGTAATGTTTCTAGCTCCTTGGGCATCAGCGAATTCATTCAGCAAAGCTGTAGTCATACGTCGACGCTTAAGCATTTCACCTGTTTTTTTATGTACAATACCGTTAGGTGTTGCAGTACCATGCTTTAACAAATATGGAGATGTTATCATTTTCGAATATCCTTCATAGTTTTAACTGGTTTTTTGTCACCGTCAGCTTTATCGCCAGGGCGTTTTGGAGCCGCTTTAGTACCATCTTTAGGCTTGTCTGCATCAGGACGATCTACTACTTTGCCGCCTCTATGCTTCATGATAAAGTTAGCTTGCTCTTTATCTTGTTGATCTGCTTCGCCTTCAGGATTAGCTGCTTCGTTCATTTCTAATTCGAACGCATCTAATTGAGATTCGTCTAATGAATCAATGTATGCATCAACCTGCTCATCATTCATTTCAGAAATCTCATTCCAATTGAATGATTCTTTCTTCACTGATTCTTCCTTTTCGTCCATTGCTGGTTTTTTCTTAACAGCGATTTTATCCTTTTTAGGAGCCGGTGCTTCTTTCTCTTTAGGAGGAGTTGGCTCTGCATCTGGATCTGGAGAAGGATCAGGAGCATCAGCAGCAGCTTGACGATCATCTTGCGATGGAGCGTTTACAGCAGCAGGATCACCCTTGCCTGATTTCTTTTCACCAGATTTCTTTTTAACTTTAGGATCATCAACGTCAGTTTTTGCATCATCTGTTTCGATGTCAACAGCTTCTGTTTTAGAATCCCATGGAGCTTTCTTCAAAGATACCTTACCTTTGGGTTTAGCCTGAGCCTTTTTAGACGCAAGAGCTTTTCTGATATCATCAGGTGAAAGCTTTCTACCTTTGGCTTCAGCAAAGATTTGAGCAATAAGAGGACCATCAGTCATCATGATATCAACTGACTCATCAATTCCAACTTCTTCAGTTTTGCCGGTACGGGCCATATTATTAGCACGCTTAGAGATACCTTTAACAGATACCTGTGCAAGCGTTTTCTTAATCTTAGGTCCTTTTTCGTCAAGCTCATCGGCGGATTCTTTTTTATTATCCGGATGACCTTTGCCGTTGTCAGCTTTGTTTGCATGAACAGCTTTACGTTGTGCTGCTGATACATAATTTTCATTTTCTTCTTTTTTCAAAGATTTTTTGATAGCCTTACGACGCTTGTGCAGATACTCATCAGAGCTATCTACATCTCCGTCATTGTCGATATCAGCATCACCCTGACCGACCGGATCCATCTTATCTTCTTTTTTAACTCTTTCTTGAAGCATTTTTACGTATGCTTCTGCAATTGGATTATCCATCCGTATTCTCCTAAATAAATTGTTGTCCAACTAGGGCAGAAGCAACTACTACCACTAAAATCCAAAATACACGATTAACTACCTTAACAGTAACCGCGGATTCGTCTACTTTCTTTTCAATGCCGTCAACACGCTCTTCGTTTTTAAGCATGCGTTCCATCATAAATGTTTTATCGCCTTCTAATCCGATAAGTTTTTCTTCGGCACGGGCTAAAGAAATCATTGTCTCGGCTAGTTTATCTATCTTAGTTTCGATGCGATCTAATCGGGTCTTGCTGTCGTTAGTTTCCATTTAACACTTCCACCTTTTAAGAGACATGGCTTTCCTTGTTGGTCTGCCTTTTTCGTCTTTCATTGGGCCTTTCATTCCACTCATACGAGCACAGAATGATTTACGCCGTTTTGCGTCTTTACTTCCAGCCTTTACCTTGCCAGTAACAGCCGTCTTTAGATTACCACCAGTTTTTCTATTAACAGCGGCAACACCCTTTGCAGTCATACCAGCACCTTTTTCAGTACTTATATAATGGCCTTTAGCATCATCACCTCGCTCAGCGATGTATTTTTTAAAACTTAGCATTTGCTTTGACCCGGAGTATCTCTTCGACGTGAAGCTGCAAGCTTATCAGTACCTATCTCACCGGCACGTTCGCCATCACGAATCTCTGTAAACTGTTTGGCTTTTAGAATTTTTCTTTCTTCATCTTTACCAACATTGCGTGACCATCGGCCTCTGGCTCTAAGATACATCTTTTGGATTTCTGTCATTTTCATGATTAGCTCCTGACCTTCGAAGCAAGATCTTTATCTGCCTTTCCCCATGTACCAGAGGATTTAGTTACAAAAGAATTGACTCGTGCAAATCCCCACTGCTGTGGAGTTGTTCCTGGTCTGTGACCTGTTTTCCATGCAGCAACACCGCGGTTATAAACTTGTCTTAGAATTCCAACTGGCATACCTGATTTTTCAGCTTTTGCTTTTAAACCCTTGGTTGCATCCTCATCTATTTGAGTTTGATATTCAGAAAATGATTTCATGTCTTCACCGTACATTTGATTGTATTTTTTAGTATGCTTAGATGGTTTAGTTTCTGCTGTCTTATCACCAGGTGCTGGCTTATACGCACCAGGATCATCATCATCCATTTTTGCTTGCTTCTTAAACTGAGCATCGCGCTTAGTTTTAGTAGACTTTGCAAGACCTTTATGATAATTAGCTGGTTGAGAACCTTTGCGATCTCCGATATCAGGATCTTCGGCTGCTTCCTTTGGCACACAATTTGGTACTTGTTTACCATTTTTAGTTTTCATACCAACCTGTTTATGTGAATCCCAACAAGCTTCTTCAAGTCTTTCTACGTCAGTTAACCACTTACGCAGTTTCTTACCATCAGACATTTCTATAATAACATAGTTAGAACCAAGCATTGCAACGGTACCAACTTCATCAGATTCTTTGATTGCAACCATATCACCCTTTTCGAATAATTCGCCTTGGATATATGCTTCGCGTTCTTCAGATACTGTTTGTAGTTGTATATGTTGACGATAATCATGTGATTCTTTTAGACCTAGACCACTACGTAAATCGTTGAATAGTTGTTTGTCGTCCTTAAATGATTTAGGAAGACCTTTAGTGAATAAACTAAAATCATTAGCTGCTGCAGCTGCTCTCATCTTAGAGGCTGACATACCAGATACACCTTCAGAGTCAGGATCTCTTTCACCTGCAGATATAACTGTTACTCCACCCTCAAAGTTATAGAAACCATGTCGACCCTTAACTCCGTTATACTTACTAATCAGTGCTTCGAATTCACTGACACGATCAGAACCAACAACCATGTTAGCACGATTGTAGCCTTGGTCATATATCTTTACAAGAATGTCAAATACGTTTCTAACAGATTTATCAAGTACAACTGAGCGGGCGTGACGTGGGAACATCTTACGCATGTATTTAATTTTAGTAGTATAGTCTAATGGGTTCTTTTTAGTATCAGTAGATTGTGACGCAAAGAACATCTGCTTAGATCCTCTTGCAACCTTTGCAGCGGCATCTAATAGTTTTTCGTGCCCTACAGTCGGAGGGTTAAAGCGTCCAAACGTAAAAGTTATTTCTTTGGTTGCTTCGGTGACATATTCACCAAATGACTTGAATGACATTACTTCGCTCCAGGTGCCGGTTTTTTGGTCTTTTGGAGTTTAGCCCTGTCTTTGGCTCGAACCGTCTTCAATAGCTTCTTTGCCATTGTTTTTATCTGCATTTTCTTTTTAGATAGTCGGTCTTCGATACCCTTACGTGCCGCATATGACAAATCAGACTTATCCTTATCTCTAAGGATCTTCTTTACCATAACGTTACGTGCTTGTTTTTCTGCGCGCTTTTGAAGTACTTCTTTAGATGCCAATTTACGCATAGACCTTTTACGGCCCATCATAATTTTAGCTTTATTACGGCGCATTGCCTGTTTTAGCTTCATACGTTGTTGTGTGTTCAACGCTTCATTAATTTCGACTTCTTCTTTAATATTCTTCTTAGCCCACTTCTCAATTTGATTTACTACATCTTTAAGAGTTGTGCCAAGGTTAATAGTGGCCATATTCTTACTGGATTTTTTATTGACAATGTCTGTGTCATCCATATACGCGCCGGCCATTGCAGCTTTAGCCTGAGAACTAAGCATTTTATTAAGGGCGGTTTTTATCTGTTTGAAACTAAACTGCAGCTCAGTAACTTCTCTATCAAAACGTTTATCATACCTTTTCTTTAAAAGGATATCATTTGGCTTATTTAGAGTGGCTTCATTGAACGAATCAAGAGCTCTGATTTTTTTAAATTCTTCTTGCATATCTTTTCCCATTAGGAGCGAGACGGTGTGTCCCAGCCTTTAATAACATCGGAAGAAAAGTTATTATAGCTGAACGTCATACGATCAACTAATTTAACTGCTCCACCTTTTAATTTATCAATAGCAACGAAACCTTCAACTCCAGTAACTTGGAATCCGTTTCGAGTTTTGATAAACGTGTCAATTTTGTTTACCTTATTAAGCTTATTTATAATAACTAATTTCGCCACTACAATGGCATTTTGTAAATCAAAGATGGCCTTTAAGTTCGCTTTATTACTTGCAGAAAAGAACTTAAGCAAGTCATCACGCTTTGCCATCTTGCGATCTTTTGCAATTTGTGTCTTTACTTTACCTGCTTCTTTTTGGAATCTTTCTTCAATCCATTTGATGAGGCCCGATACATGCTTTGTCGTATTTGTGATTTTTTCTCCTCGTCTAACGAATGAGTTATTATACGTTTCGATGAGTCCGGAGAGTTCTTCGTTTTTCGAAAGATCATTAAGGGCGCTTCCCTTAATCTTATTAAAAATCTTACCAGCATCACTGAGTGCCTGGGTGACTTCGTCAGTATCTTTCTGTGTAAGCGTAGCCGTTCCAGATAGGTCTCTGAGGTTAGCGTCCTGCAACCAAACGCTTGACGCCTTTTTGAATGTAGAAGCTTTAACATTAAAGGAGGCTCGCATATTCTCAAACGAATCGCCAGAGTAAGAAGTATGCACAACAATCCCCATTCTAGCTTTGCGTATAAATTTGGCTTCCATAGAATCAGCACGCACAGCATACACAATAGTATTGGGATGGAAAGTAATGTATTTAACACCGTCAATAGTCTCCGTCTTGAGATCATCAGATGTGAACATCAGGTCACCTTGTATTACGCCGGTGATTCCTATCTTGCTAAGTTCATCAAAAGCGATCTTGAGTTTCGTTGATAAATCGCCTGAAGTATCACTATCGATATCCGCATGTGACTTATACACTTTGGGATTCTTATTGAATATCCCCTTCTTTGCTACAAAAAATTTCTTGTCAGAAGGATCAATTCCGGCAAATACCGCTGGGGCGCCATCCCACTTAACTGTAACA
>MDSY01022446.1_pt1 | contig 10527 bp, 8 predicted proteins | sample 811131 | NCBI WGS metagenome assembly MDSY01 (sample SAMN05326643, study PRJNA326480) | marine metagenome | isolation source: seawater | place: Atlantic Ocean: South West | collected 2010
TCAAAGGCGGAATTCGGCGGAAACAGAAGAAAGCGGCACTGGTTGAGACATATCTTGCTGACATTCTCGCGGTCTGAAAGCTTTCATGCGTTTTCCCTGCATGGGTAACCAGAACCTGACTAGAAGCAGCTGGTCGCTCAATGCGAGCTGGTTGCTGACCAAGGGGCAACCGCGAATGCATGGATCATCAAGGAAAAGTTGAGGTGGTTTCGTAGCGCGCCGACAGCGCGCGGGGCTCGTTGGCGCATCATGAGTTACCTCGATGTGATGCGTGAGGCAGTCACCGACCACGCGCTTCTCAAGCCAATAGCAAAAGCACTCAACACGCTGGAGCGACATGATGTCCAAGTTGTGAGGCGCTGGTACTCAGGCCTGACGAACGCACGCTTAGAAGGCAGGAATGGCCTCTTTCGGGCTTCCAGATCTCGGGCTCGCGGCTACCGAAACCGAACCAAAGTAATTTCATTGCGATTATTTACCTGATCGGCAGCCCCGTGGGGAGCATGCTGGATGAAGTCAAATCCACACCAAATGTCGAAGAGCCGTTTATATAAGAAATGGAGGGATATTTAATTTTTTAGTTAACATAATGTAACATATATGTAAATCTCTGTGAGTCTATGTGCTTGATATGGTATCAAGTTGAAAAATTAAAACATGATTAAGGCCTGTAATGTTATGACGCCGCACATATTGCTAGATTTAAAAGATGATGTATTGCGAGCAGAGGTGGTTTTAGACTCTTCTGACAAAAACTCCTATGATTTTGCATTCTATCTATATCGTAATGGTAATCGAGAAGAAGTGAGGTGGTATAGTAGCGATAGATCAGTATCATTCAATATATCCCCAGGTATAGCAAAGATAAGGGCTTTTATAAAGCGAAAAGATGACGGTGAAAGATCATCTTTTTGGTCTGATAAAGTTAGATATGCAGTCCCTACATGCGATTATAGTAATTGGGGGGGGGTCTATACATCTAAAGTAAGTGATTTTCTGTCAAACAACAAGATTAATAATGGATGCCATTTAATTGATATTGATGGTATGCAATTAGATTTGCTAATAAGAAACGTTGATAATAATAATGTAAATCGAAGTGTTTTAGTCTGCTTCTCCGGTGCTATTACTGATAGATATAATAAAGTGCCTCCTTTTTTTTCCGGAATTAATATAGCTAATAATCTTGGGATGCCATTGATATCAATATCTGATCCATCATTAGGTCTTTCCAATAAGCTGTCCTTAGGTTGGTATGCTGGCAATAGTGGTTGTAAAGATTTGTCAGTATATATAGCAAAGATTTTAGATCATATCGGGATCGCGTTAGATTCAAAGTTAGTTTTATTCGGTGGGTCTGGCGGGGGGTTTGCTGCATTGTCTGTTATTGAAATAATGCAGCACGATGCCTGTGCTGCAATATGGAACCCACAAACTTCAATAACTAATTACCACAGCAGAGCAGTATCGAATTATATAAAGGTATGTTTACCATACGCAGATGATCAACAAGAGGCTTATGGGCAGTTGCAATATTACAATATACGTCATGACCTCTGTTCTATTTATAATAAAAGTGATATGACGAAAAAAACCAATATCTTATATATACAAAATGAAGGTGATCGGTTTCACTTAAAGAACCACGCCTTACCATTTATGGAAGCTGTAAATGCAAAGAAGCACAAGGAAAATATCTATTATAACTCACAAGGGATTAGTTTTTGGTACAATTATTGGGGAGATGGGCACTTAGTGCCTAGTGGCGATATTATAACTTTTGTCTTAGATAAGCTTTCATCAGGCCATAGCTCTTTTTCTATTTCTCAAGAGATGAATGATAAATTCGTATAATTGAAAGACGAGTCCTTACCAGTTATCAGCACCTATACACTGCATCGTCTAGGTGTCGGGTCCCGCTTGATTGATTACCCACCTGTGAAATAGCTCGGGCCGCCTTTTTGCCAATCTTTCATGGCCGATATCGGTATCTGATGATGTAATGCTTTCTATTGGATGCAGTGATTGTAGAGCCAACAGTAACGCTTAAGTGTCTGCTCCAGATCCTCCCTTGATTCGTAGCGCCGAGTCGCCAGCACATCGCTTATACGGCCATTGAAGCGCTCGACCATCCGGTGGTTTGGGGGTGACCCGGCCGGATGAGCCGGTGCTCGACATGATGTTGTGCACAGGTCTTGTCGAAAAGATGGCTTCCTGTCGGTTTCCGTTCACCGCCCGACGTGAAACGATTGGTGAAACACTTTCCATTGTTTGTCAGCACCTTCTGAACCTTGAATGGTGCCTTGTCGATAACGCGATGGAATAACGCCTCTGCGTCCTTCGCTGACTGGCTGGAACGCACCTCAGGATAGCCCAGCGCGTGGCGCGGTCGATGCCCATGAACAGGTACCGCCGCTGGGTCTCATCGAGCATCTGCGACAGGTACTTGATGTCGATGTGCAGGTAGCCTGGTTCGTAGTCCCGAAAGGCCTTGGGAGCCTGCTTGTTGTCCTTTTAGTCTTGGCGTGCCAGTTCGGCAAGCGTCGGCACCTGCTGTCTTCACAGCATCCGGTGCAAGGCAGCGCTGGAAAGGGTCGGATGAAGAAACTCACGAGCCACCACGAGGAGATCATCCAGCCCCAGACGAAAAAACGTTCTGGCGGCGATGAGCACTTCTCCCGGCTCCCTGTTGATGGTGGCCAGGAGGTTATGACGCGTGTGAGGACGATCATATACGTCGCCTCGATTTTGCCACCAGCGGATAGTCATATCGCTCACGCCAAAGCGCTCTGCCAATACCGTGTCCAAGATGTGGGCAGGAGCGGCCTGAATCTCGGCACGGGTCTTGGGTGTGGTAGTCGCTTGCTTATGAAGCTTGATATCCATCTCGATGCTCTTTAACGAACTGACGAAGAAGCCCTCTGGCAGCAAGCAAAGGATAGCTTATTCAAGTCAATTGAACATCCGAGACCCTACACGAGCTTTTATGCGATGGTATGCTTAGCTTGCATACGCCGCTGTCTACGAACCGACTTTTCGTAAAGAACCTAGAGTTAATAATCCTTATCCTAAATGTTAAGTTTTTTGTGAGTCGATGGGTGTTATATTGAGATATTATCCCGAAGAAGTCAGGCTAAACGCTAAGCTTTATAGCTGGTTCGATTCCAGCTGGTATCTGGAAAACCACCCAGAGGTAAGGGCATCACATTTAAGTATTCTAAATCACTATTTAGAAGTAGGGGAGAACCTTGGGTGGCGTCCTTGTCTTGAATTCGATCCCATATGGTATAGGAAGGAGTACCCTGATGTAGTCAGTCACAATCTTAGTCCATTTCTTCATTTTATATCATACGGGATAAATGAGGGTCGGTACCCCTGTAAACTGACTGCACCAGCGCTCGATGCCGCATTATGGAGTCAGCAAAACCAAATGAACGACTCGCTGGAAGCTCTGCAGACATTAGTAGCATCTGATTCCGTACTCGAATCAAGCTATGCATGCTTCGCCCTTGCACGTTGGTATGCATGGAGAGGAGATTGGCATAGGGCTGCTGATTATCTAGTAGCGCGTGCTTCAGGAAAACGGTTGCTACCAAGTCATAATGGACCTGAACTATTATTAATAGAAGCTTTAGGGCGAAGTGACCAACTACCTGAAGCATGGCGAGCACTTGGTAAGCTTCAGCGTAATGCGCCAGGTTGGCCTGATATTGTCTTTGCTGCTACTAACCTTCTCGCTTGGCAGACAATAAAAGTATCATCCTGTGAGTTATTTTTATACAGCGCTTTGTATGATAAAAGTCGGGTGTCTTGGATTAATAATTTGTGGGCAGGTTATAGCTTGGGAAGCGTAGACCTGGCAGATGCTACGGCACCTCTTTCGTTGGACAACTTGGCTTCTGGTTCCTCTATACCGCTAAAAACTGACACCCCTTTATTAACAGTTATCATGCCTGCGTTCAATGCTTCAGACACGATTAGTACAGCATTGACAAGTCTCATACAACAGCGCGGCGTAAATCTTGAGGTGATTGTCATTGATGATGCTTCAACGGATAACACGGGCCCTATTGTTGAACAATTTTCGAGATCAGATTCGCGAATTCGTTTATTGCGTCAGTCTTATAATTTAGGTGCTTATGCCGCACGCAATTTAGGTTTGCGTGAGGCCCGAGGAGACCTGATTACTGTTCATGATAGCGATGATTGGTCCCACCCAGATAAACTAGTCTGTCAGGTAGATGCGCTACAAGAACATCCTGAGTGGCAAGCTTGCTGTACTCACTGGGTGCGCTGTAGCCAAAATTTGATCTTTAGTCGCTGGCGCATGGAGGAGGGGTGGGTGCATCGTAATGTGTCATCTCTCATGTTCCGCCGAAGGGTATTTGAACTACTCGGCTATTGGGATCATGTACGTGCTGAAGCAGATACTGAGTATTACTATCGTATTCAAGCAGCTTTTGGGACAAACGCGATTGGGGAAGTGCTACGTGGTGTGCCACTGACCTTTGGACGGTCGGTGTCGAATTCGCTCACTTTGGTGGGAGCCACTCACTTGGCGACTCAGTTCGGTGGAGTGCGAGCAGACTATCGAAGTGCTAGTCAAGCTTGGCATCGCGAAAATGCAGGACATCCGCTCCAGCTGTATTTACCATATGAGCCTGGTGAGCGACGTTTTCCTGCCCCAAAGGAGTTGTTGCCTTGAGTCTGAGTGACAGACGAGGTTATGCTTGGGGGTATGAGCATTTCGATGCTGGTAGTCGATAAAAATCAAGAACTTCAAGGAGTTGGGCTTCGTGAGGGAACAAAGTCAACAGGTATCGCTTGAGCAGTTACAAGCTCGTATCCAAGAGGCTGAGCATAAGTTGCAGGCAACCGAGCACGCTATAGCTGAGCATTTCGACGAAATGGCACGTGTCACACAAGCTTTGGAACACGAACAAACACAAAAAGCTGAACTTGAACAGAAGCTAACCAGGCTGCGTCAACAATTGGTTCAGGTCGAAGCTCAGCAAACTGCGTCTAACGCTGAGAGCCCTGACGACCAAGAGCTAGTGCTGCAGCAGCAGAGCCGTTTGCTTTCGGAGAGTGAGCTGTTCGATCCTGATTGGTATCTTGCTATGTACCCAGATATTAAGGGTGCAAAAGCATTTTCTCAAGCACCACACGAGCACTATTTGCGCTTCGGGGCTTTTGAAGGGCGGAATCCTTGTCCAGAGTTTGATTCTGCTTTCTATCTCGCCCAGTATCCCGACGTGGTAGATGCCGGAACGAATCCGCTAGTACATTATCTATTGTATGGACGTGAAGAAGGGCGTCATATTCATCCATCATTTCAGGAATGATAGTCTCCGTGTGGCTTCAACAGGAGTTAGAGACGTCCGGTCTGTTCGATGTCGAATGGTACTGTAATCGCTATGCTGATGTAAGCAATTGCTCGCTCTCGCCTTTGGATCACTTCCTACAATATGGATGGAAGGAAGGGCGAGCCCCGAGTGCCAAGTTTGACCCCGCTGATTACCTAGCCGCTAATCCTGATGTTCAGCAGTTGGGATTATCTGCCTTGGAGCACTATCTGAAATGGGGCCGATTTGAGCGCCGGCAGATTTCTTGTCAGACTAGCGCCGCAGGGGAACTACCACCGACAGGTTTGCCTAGCTGGGTGGTACGTAGAGGCGCATCGTTTTCGATAAACATACCCTCTTCAGATGGAGAGCGTATTTTATATGTTTTGACTTTAGAAAGTGGCGGAACCCCGAAGACAAATCAAGATCTCATGAGCTCGCTTGCATCGCGCGCAGAGTGTTTAGTACTACGTTGTACAGGCATGGAGCTCAGTTTATATTATTTTTACTTTGGTGAATATTTTTTATTAGAGACGTGTCAGCTTGTAACTTTTTTGCGTCCATTTCCCCACTCTTCTTTAGAATATGATCAAGTGGTAGCGAAGTGGTTGGCAAAATATAAAGTGACGATTATTCACGTCCGTCATCTAGCGTGGCAATCATTAGGATTAATGGTATCCGCCAGGAATCTTCAGATACCTGTCGTTTTCTCGTTCCACGATTTTTATACAGTTTGTCCTTCTGTGAAGCTGCTTGATGAGAAAAAAAAATATTGTGGCGGTCGTTGCTCGTTGAGCTCTGGTGAGTGCTCCCAAGAGCTGTGGTCTCCAGAATTAATGCCAGAGTTAAAATTCAAGGCTGTTTATCAATGGCAGCAGCAGTATGCGCGCGCCCTTGTTTTGTGTGATGCCTTTGTCGCCACAACAGAATCGGTGCGTCAATTAATAGTTGATATTTTTCCTGCTCTAGAAAAACTTCCTTTTAGGATCATCCCGCATGGTCGAGATTTCTCGGATTTATCATTGCTTGCCACCCCTCCTAGACTAAATCAGGTTCTCCGCGTCTTGGTTCCAGGGTTTCTGGCTGTTTCAAAAGGTAGGGACATCCTTCTTGAGTTGGCCTCCCATCCCCAGCTTGCCCATGTAGAATGGCATGTGCTCGGGCAATTGATAGACATCTCGACCACATTGATACCTGATAATATTGTAGTGCATGGGGTTTATGAGCGCGAAGATTTCAGCATGCATGTGAAACATATCCAGCCTCACTTAGGTGCCATTTTGTCGATATGGCCTGAAACTTGGTGTCATACATTGACAGAGTTGTGGTCCGTTGGCCTACCCGTACTCGGGTTCAGACTTGGTGCTGTTGGGGAGCGTCTTCAAGATACTCAGGGTGGGTGGAGTGTCGAAAACATTAGCTCTGATGCAATGGCGGCGAAATTGCTTGAAGCATCAGAGCCTGAAGCTTGGCATAGTGCTCTTGCACATGTACATGAATGGCAAAGAGTTGGGCAAACAAGCTGCGCGGAAATGTCTGAGGCATACTGGTCGCTATATCAAGAAGTATTACGTAAAGCTTAAGCCTCTTCCATCAGTTGAGCTCGTTGAAAGCCGGCTTTGAGGTGTAAAAGTTCTAAATTGCCAGCAGATGAGGTCTATATTTCCTAATTCTCTGATCTTAATGAGATCGGGTGGCGGTAGCGTGCTCATTTATAATTCACAGGACAATTTCATGTGTAAAAAATTCCTTGTCACTGGTGGTGCAGGCTTCATCGGCTCTGCGGTTGTCCGTGAGCTGATTCGCTCCACTCAACATACTGTCATCAACCTCGATGCGCTGACCTACGCTGGTAACCTCGAATCCCTGGCGGATGTCGCGGACTCCGAGCGCTATCACTTCGTGCAGGCTGATATCTGCGATGGCGAGAAGATGAAAGCTGTCTTTGCGGAATTCCAGCCGGATATCGTGATGCACTTGGCGGCCGAGAGCCACGTGGACCGCTCCATCGATGGCCCGGCGGATTTCATCGAGACGAACATCGTGGGTACCTATCAGCTGTTGGAAGCGGCACGACAGTATTGGAAGGGCTTGAAGGAGTCTGATGCCGAGAAGGCCGCTGGCTTCCGCTTCCATCACATCTCCACCGATGAGGTGTATGGCGATCTGGAAGGGCCAGAAGATCTCTTCACCGAGACGACCCCCTATGCGCCGAGTTCACCGTACTCTGCCAGCAAGGCGAGTTCGGATCACCTCGTGCGTGCCTGGCAGCGTACCTATGGCCTGCCGACGTTGGTGACCAACTGCTCCAATAATTATGGCCCGTACCACTTCCCCGAGAAGCTCATCCCGCTGATGATCCTGAATGCTCTGGCGGGCAAGGCGCTGCCGGTGTATGGCGATGGCAAGCAGGTACGTGACTGGCTGTACGTGGAAGACCATGCCCGTGCGCTGATCAAGGTTGCCACCGAAGGGAAGATCGCCGAAACCTATAACATTGGCGGCCATAACGAGAAGCAGAACATCGAAGTCGTCAAGACACTGTGTGCATTGCTGGAAGAGCTGGTGCCCGAGAAGCCCGCTGGCATTGCCAAGTATGAAGACCTGATCAGCTACGTGACGGATCGACCCGGTCACGATGTGCGCTATGCCATCGATGCCGCCAAGATCGAACGCGAGTTGGGCTGGGTGCCGCAGGAAACCTTCGAGACAGGCCTGCGCAAGACGGTCGAGTGGTATCTGGCCAATGAGAGCTGGTGGCAGCGGGTGCAGGATGGCAGCTACCGTGGTGAACGTCTGGGTAACGGGAGCTGATGATGACGACTTCCCATCGCTTTGGACGCATTCTGATTCTGGGTGGTAATGGCCAGGTCGGGTTTGAGTTGCAACGCAGCTTCGCTCCCTTCGGTGAGGTGCATGCGCCGCGCCGCAGCGACGTCGATGCCAGTGATCTTGACGCTGTCGCCGCACTGATTGACACCTGGCAGCCCCAGTTGATCCTCAATGCGGCGGCCTGGACGGCCGTTGATAAGGCAGAAGAGGAGCGTGAGGGCGCCATGCGTCTCAATGCCGAGCTGCCGGCGTTGCTGGCAGAAAAGGCCAGCGTGCTGGGTGCGACACTGGTGCATTACTCCTCGGACTATGTCTATCCCGGAGATGGTGACCAGGCCTGGCGTGAAGATAGCCCGACGGCGCCGCTGTCAGTCTATGGGGAAAGCAAGCTGGCAGGCGATGAGGCGGTACTGGCCAGTGATTGCCGTCATCTGGTGTTCCGTACCAGTTGGGTCTATGCCGCCCGCGGCAACAACTTCATGAAGACGATGCTCAAGCTGGGGCGCGAGCGTGACAGACTCAACATCGTCAATGACCAAGTCGGCGCACCGACCCCGGCGCGTCTGATCGCGCAGCTCACCTGTGAGGCGCTGCGTCAGCAGATAGCCAGTGGCCTGTATCACCTGGCCCCGCAGGGCACCACCAGCTGGCATGGTTTCGCCCAGTCGATCTTCCGTCAGGCCATTGAGCAGGGCGAAACTCTGGCGATCGACCCACAGACGCTGGGTGGCATCCCGACGGCAGATTACCCGACGCCTGCGACACGCCCTCTGAATTCGCGGCTTGCACTCGAAAAGCTGGAGTCCGCGCTCGGCATCGTACTGCCTAACTGGCAGTCTCAGCTGGCCTTGACGCTCCAGGAGCATCTGGACCGCTGAAAGCGGGATGTCTGCAATACTGCAGGATCATGTTCAGTGTGTGGCAACTCGCGGCACCTGATCTTCTCTGAAAAGAACGCTACACGTCGATACGACAAGGACTTTTGATATGGCGCGCAAGGGCATCATTCTCGCCGGTGGTTCCGGTACACGTCTGCATCCGATCACTCGCGGTGTTTCCAAGCAACTGCTGCCTATCTATGACAAGCCGATGATCTTCTATCCGGTCTCTGTCCTGATGCTGGCCGGTATCCGCGAGATCCTGATCATCTCCACTCCGGAAGACCTGCCGCAATATGAGAAGTTGCTGGGCAATGGTGAGCAGTACGGCGTGCGCTTCGAATATGCCGTGCAGCCGAGCCCGGATGGCCTGGCGCAGGCCTTCATCATCGGTGAGGAATTCATCGGTGATGATTCGGTCTGCCTGGTGCTGGGTGACAACATCTTCCACGGTCAGCACTTCTCAGATCAGTTGAAGCGTGCGGCGGACCAGCCGAGCGGCGCGACGGTCTTCGGCTACCTGGTGCAGGACCCGGAGCGTTTCGGTGTCGTGGAGTTCGATGAGTCCGGCAAGGCGATGTCCATCGAGGAGAAGCCGCTGAAGCCCAAGTCACCCTATGCCGTGACTGGCCTCTACTTCTACGACAATGATGTGGTCGAGATCGCCAAGTCCGTGGAACCGTCCGAGCGTGGCGAGCTGGAAATCACCAGCATCAACAATGCCTATCTGGAACGTGGTGACCTGCGTGTCGAGCGCCTGGGTCGTGGCTTCGCCTGGCTGGATACCGGCACCCATGACAGCCTGTTGGAAGCTGGCCAGTACGTGCAGACCATCGAGCACCGCCAGGGCTTGAAGGTGGCGTGCCTGGAAGAGATTTCCTGGGCCAATGGCTGGATCACCGACGAGCAGCTTGAGGAGCAGGGCACGGCACTCAAGAAGACCGGTTACGGCCAGTACCTGCTCAAGCGTCTGGATGACAAGCGCCGCGGTAACCAGTGACACAGCGATCGATGACATAGCCTGCAATGACATGCCCTTCAATGACATGTCCTGAAATGAAAGCTCATGATGAGCTGTGTCATGCCTTTGGTACGAATTGGCTAAAGGCAATGCTAATGTAGTCAAGCTCCCGCAGTCGTCCCGACCATGACGACGACTGCGGGAATTTTTATGGCAGGCGGTCATGGCTTCTCTGGCGAGCGGTGATATGACGGTAAGGTATGTAATCTTTGTGGTGTATCGTGTCAGTCAACGCCGTCAGTGCCGCAGGACCGCTTGACGAAATATGGCTTGGCAAAGAGCTGGCTGGATGAGAAAGGCAATGAGCCACCTCGCTGCCAACGCTATTTCTGTCCCCGACAAGGAGCAATTCCCGCATGAATTTTGAAAAACTCGCCATCCCGGATGTCGTGCTGCTGACGCCGAAGAAATTCGGTGATGAGCGCGGTTTCTTCATGGAAACCTTCCGTCA
>MDSY01113277.1_pt1 | contig 10527 bp, 8 predicted proteins | sample 811131 | NCBI WGS metagenome assembly MDSY01 (sample SAMN05326643, study PRJNA326480) | marine metagenome | isolation source: seawater | place: Atlantic Ocean: South West | collected 2010
CTCTGTGAGTGTTGATTCTTTGTCGAATTTGAACTCAACGTTGAATACGCCAAAATCCATCGCCTCCGTGACATCCTCGGAAAACGGCTCCGCGTCCTCGGATCAACTAAACGCTAAACCGTCCAAAGGGTGGGCGGCGATTTTGACGGGGCAGAAAAGTTCCGCGGAGTTGACGCCTTCGGAAGCCGCAGCGATCGCGGCGGAAGAGGCGGCAAAGGAAGTGGCAGTGCTGCGAGAAATCGCAAAGAGAGAAGCGGAAGTGGCGGCGTGGGAAGCCGCCGCCAATGAGGAACGCGCGAAGCAAAGAGCCGTCGCCGCGGACAAACGTGCGGCGGAGGCGAAAGCCGCAGCGGCGCGGGCGGTCGTCGGCGACGCTCGAGGGAAACCAACCGACTCCTTTCCTCGACGGAACGTGTCCCCCGTTGTGGATACCCCGTCACGGTCATTGATACAGTCCGCGCCCCCGTTGGAAGGCACTGCAAGGCCCTCTTCCGGGCCGTGGGCTTCCGTGGTGAGCGGCGGGGAAAGAGTAACGGTCGTAGCCACAGAGGGGTGGCGTTCGTTGGTGGAGAAAAAGCTGGACGCCGAACAAGCGCCGCAAGTCACCGTGACTCTCGACGGGGGCGACTTTTTTGCTGTGGATGACAAAAAAGCCATTACCCAAAACAAGCCACGCGCTTTGATCCCCGCAGCGCAACTGTCGCACCTTGAACTCGCGCCCGCGATGCCCGTGGTAAGGACAAGCAAGAAAACAAAGACGCCCAGTACGTCCGTTGAGCAAAAGGTTGAGATAATCCCTACCAGCATCTCGCCTCACCGGGCTTCTTGGAGCGGGTGGGCGGTTCGAAACCCGCCCCCAAAGGTTGATTTGAAAGCGGAGATGGAAGCTGAGCTCGTTGTGAGGGCGAACACGCCATCGCCGGTGCCTTCGTTGTCGAAATCGAGTGAAGCCTCGTCGGCGCCAACGTCCCCAGGTAAGAGCAACAAGTCAGAGACGAAAAACTCTGGCGAGAAGAAGAAAACCAAAAACGGTAACGCGCCTCCGCCTCCCCAGACGGCTCGTCTTGGTGGAGCGGCTGGTGGTGGGCGTCAATCGCCAAGCGGAGCGGCGTTCTCTCCCCCGCTCCCCCCCGCGTCGCCGCCGCTGCAACTTCCGGGCTCGACGCGGTTCCCGCAACGGCCGTTTGTGGCGCCGCAGTCGCCGGCGAGAGCGCCCGCTCCAGAAACGCAACAGCCGAAACTCACAGGTTTTGTGTCAGCTCTCGAACCCGATTCACGCGCTGCGTTGGCTAAGCGCCTGGGCAACGAACTGCTCGACTCCGCGCACGTCAACCAAAACTCGCAAGCCGCGTCAACCTTATCCTCGGAGCGAAAAGCGGTGGAGAGTTTGATTCGGTCTGTGCATCAAAGCTCGCAAACGTTGTTCCCCGCCGCGTCCACGGAGGTTTTCGGGTCGTTCCCTACGAACGCGTGGGTGCCTGGAGCCTCAAACGTGGACGTGGCGCTGTCTCTGCCTGACGCGCAGTCGCAAACGCCGCGAGGGAAAATGGACGCGCTGAACTTGCTGGCGAACGCGTTGCGGGTAAACAAGTGGGTCAGCGACGTCACCGTGGTGCCGAGCGCGCTGAGGCCGTTGCTGTTTGTCACCACGCACAGTGCGCATTTTCAAACCAACGGGTCTAGCGGTTCACCGGGTGACAATGGCAAGGGCGCGCCGCCGTTACCGCCTGGCCCGCCGCCATCAGGCGCCGCAGGAAATAAAGGCACTCCTGACGCAAACGCGACAACAAACTCCTCACTCAGTTTTCCCTTGGAGGTTCACATCTCTGTTAAAGACAAATCGCACAAGGGCGCGACCACGGTGAAGTTCCTTCGGCAAGCCGAGACGGAGTACCCTGCGTTGAGTTCAGTTTTAAGCGTCCAGAAAGCCTGGCTCGCCAAGAAACAGCTCAGGGGTGTGTACAAGGGAGGTATCGGGTCGTATTCCCTCGCGTTACTCGCGCTGCACGCGTTACAGCGCAAAGCGTTTGAGGACAAGGGTAGTTCCAAAACTCAAGAAAAAACTCAAGACGCCGAGATTCTGGGATCGTCGCTGTTACACTTTTTAGAGTTTTACGGCCACGACGTGGATCTGACCTGTGCCGCAGTGGTGTCGCACCCGCTGCGCCCCACGGGCAAAGCTGCGAAGAAAGCAGCCGCGGCGGTGGAGAACAACGGGAAAAACGCACTCGCTCCCGAGTGGGGCGTCGTCCCTACTAGGGTTCCGAACGACGGCCCACCGATCGCGAGCGTCGGCGCTGGCGGACTCACTGTCGTGGACCCGAACCAACCCGGGCACAACGCGGGGGGCGGGTGTTTCGGCATCGCGGGCGTACAAGCATCGTTCAGGGAACAACTTTCCGTTATTGTGAACGTGCCTGAGGGTGAATCAGTGCTGGAACATCTGACGGGATGTCGCTTCATCGTGTGACGGGAGTGACCCGAAAAATATACAATTACGATAAAAATATAAGGCGCGTCGTTTACGGGTGAACGAACACGTGGTTGGGTTGCGACGTCGAGGAAGGGTTCACGACGTATACTTTGAATCGAAAGCGCGGCGTCGCTTCGGAGAGGTAGAGGGTAAGAATTGAAGACGAGCGTCACGCGACGTTCATTATAATATGCATGCAAGAGCTAAAGACAAAGTCGCCTCAAATAAATCAAGAGCTTTTCTCTCGGTAAAAACGAAAAGACCGAACACTTGTTGCTTCCAAGGGAGAAGAAAGGCAACGTCCCTCCCAAGGCCTCACTCCATCACGCGCCGGCACGCGACCGCACGTGACGCATCTCTCTCGTTCCAGCATTCTCATCTCAACCTCGACCACAATGTCTCCCCGTCCTCGTTCCCTTCGCGCTCGCGTGCAAGGTACTGCCGCGCTGGTGCTTTTTCTGGTCGGTCCGTCCCAGGCTCGCACCCTTTTCCAAGACACCGCCGTGGCCGACGCGGCGACGGACGCCGCGGAGTGGCCAGCCGCTTTCCCCCCCGGCATGTACCAGACCTCAATTATCAAAACGGGTCCGGAGTATTCCAGGCTTCAGGACAAGACGGGCATGTTCTTCAGCCACGCCGGCGTCAAGGAGGCTCTTCTGTACCAGTTCTGTTCACTTGACCCTTCCGAGATCGTATCAGCTTCGTTACACACGCTGCAAGACGTCGAAACGCGCGAAGATGGCAGCGCCACCATTTTCATCTCCGCGAGTGCGTCCATGGCCACTCCAGTGGGAGCCCTGATGTCCAAAACCCGATGCATATCCGTTTGTCTCGATGAAACCGACGGAGCCACGGCGTACCTTCTCGTAAAGAACAATGCCGCGTCGCTGGACGATTGCCCTCCAACCCCGACCCCCGCCGACTTCATCACCAGCAACGGCGAAAACCTTGACCTAGCAAAACTCAACGCGGACGGGGCAATCATCGCAACTCTTCAGGGCCCCGAGGACGACCTCAGCAAAGCAGACGAGTGGCCTGATGATCTGCCCGGGATGTGGCGCGGCGACATCATCGGCGTGGACGTCACGGGTGTTGACGCCGGGACGCCTCTGACCGTCTACGCCTCCATCCACCAAGGCGTTGCACCGAACGCGTGGTTGTTCGTAGACCCGGAGGATCCCACTGTCGTTGTAGCCGCGAACGTCGGGAGCTTTGCAGGCGAGACTAAGTCCGCGGATGGAGGCCGGGCGTGGCGAAATGACGCCCTGAAGTGGCGCACGACGACGGGCGTTTACTTCGATGGCTACGCCAACTGGTGTAACTCCGTCGCTATGAGCGAAGACGGCAACGCCATGGTGATGCTCAGCGACGAAGCGGCTCCGGTTGCGGCGAATTCGGATTCCGAGACAGAGTTGAAGAAAGCTGTTCCCGAAACGGGCCTCGCGGCGTGTCCCAAATCGCCGGGCAAAGATTTGTATCACGAAACCCGATTGACGGTTGATTTGCTCACGGAAAACGACGCGACGTCGTTGGGGACGATGACGAAAATGTGAGCGTGAAGGCGACAAGGCGACGCAAAGAGTGCGTGGTAAAGACAAAGACACAACACTTGTTACACAGACGACGTAAACAGATTCGCGATCGTCGACACTTGGCGGCCACTTTGCCAAAAAATCAACACCAAAACCACTTGTTCCATCTGCGTTTCTAGAAGCGGCCTGCCGTGACACGCAATTCTCTTGAGTCATAGACATACACAAAGTCCGTTGAAAAAACTATAGATGCGTGAGTCAAGAATTGTCGAGTCAAACCTAGCGGGAGATATTTTTTCTTTGCTTCCATTTTTCGGTTTGAAGTGCACTTTTTGACGAGGTAACAATGTCGGCCGCCGCGTCCCACCATTGACGCGCGCACGCCAGTGCGGCCCTCGCGCTCGCGCTCGAACTTCGTGAAGACACTTATACATCCATTCACGCCCGTTCCGGACGACTCTCGCGTCACGAACCGATCGGTACGTCAAGCCGCCGCCGCCGCCGCACGAGTGCAGATCTTTCTGGCCACTCGGAGGAAAAGCGCACTTTTTGGCGCTGACGCGTTTGGAGCGCGCGCGCGCACGACAGCATCCCCGATAGATGCGCGGCAGCGCGTTCATGCATTCGCGTATCGCACGACTGCATGTCACTCGCGTCGCGTTCGTCGTTTCCCACGCGGCACCCCCGCGTCGCGCCAATCGCCAAACCGTAATTTGCTTTTCCGTAGAGCCCGTCCCTCTCCCGCGCGCAAATTGTCAACGAATCGTGTTCTGACCGTGTCCCTCCCACCTCTCTTCGCCCCCCCCCGTTCTTCCAATTTCACACAGACTTCGCACTCCAGGCGCTTCCTGATCCTACCGCGCCCGCGGGATGGCGCCGAGCAAGCGAAACGCCCCCCCCTCTCCGAGCACCGATGAGATGACTGAAAAAGCGGGAAAAGAGACCGAACAAAACGAGGAGGAAAAAGGAACTCTAAAATGGGGTCGACAAAAAGCGCGACGACACGACACCGCGGCGGTGGGCAAAGCCGCGGTTCTGAACGCCGGTGTCCTGGATCCGGCGGTTCCGGAACAACGTGCCAGAAGAGCCTCGAGCGTCGATGCTGACTCTTTGGGGTTCACGTCATTGCTTCAGCTCGCAGACGCGGGCGTGCAGTTGGAAAAACGACGGAAGAAACCGACTGGTCAAAAACCCGCCACGGCGAAGAAGACCGGAGCCGGTAAGAAGACCGCGGCCAAGAAACCTGCGGCGAAATCCGGTGGAGACCAAAACGAGAAGGACAGTGATAGTGACAGCGATGCGGAGGACGACCACCCGAACATAAAGAAGCGCGGAAGAGGTCCGAACAAGGTTCAGGAAACAGACGAAGAGCGCGAGGCGAAGCGACAGCGCCGGGTGCAGGCGAACCGGGAATCCGCCCGGCAAACCATCAGGCGAAAACACGAGCAGTACGACGATTTGAATGGCAAAGCCGCTTCTTTGGAGCAAATCAACGCGGAGCTACGCGATGAGATGAATACCTTGTTTGAAACCATGCGGGGGTTAGCGGCGCAAAACGCGCAGTTGAGGGAAGCGGTGACAAACGCGGCGAAGAAAAAAGGCGTACCGGTGCCCGATATAGGAGACAGCGCCGTGGCGTTGGCGTGTGCGAAGGAAATCGCGCCGGTGGTCCCCGCCGCGCCTTCTCGAGCCACACACACACCGCTGTCCTCCGTGCCGAGGATCGTGCCGAAACAAACCACACAAACCGTGCGCGTCGCGACCACAACCGCCGCGCCTGTGCCGCCGGCGCCCGCGGCTGCGCCTCCGCCTTTCGTCAACGGGGTCGCCGCTGCGTTGGGCGGCCTGGCTCGTGTTCCAGGGGCACCTACAGCTGCGACCTGGCCAGCCGCACAGAACCACGCGGCGATATGGGGACCGTTCGCCAACGTGGTGAACGCGATGGCGGCGGCGGCGAGGCAGACGGGGCAGCAAGGCGCACCGGGGGATACGTCAAACGCAAACGCAAATGCCACCCCGTCTGTTCCCGGTGCGCCTGTGTTCTCACCCGCAATAATGATGCCTTTCTTCCATCCCACGATGAGCATGACCGCGCCGAATGGGTTCGCGTGGCCTCCCGCGGCGGCACTGGGCCCAGTGCCTGGTGCCGCCGCGGCTGAGCCGTTCAAAGCGCTCGTCAACGCGGAGACGCCCAAAACCGCGCCGAACGCGGAGGAACAAGGACACACCACACCGGCTTAAGTGTCTTTTGTTGGGAGGGACGAGTTGATCCCGAGGCGTGTATCTACGGTACTTAATAATAGCTTGTATGCTTGTATTGCTACTGAACTAAATAAAAACTGCCTACCATCACCTCATCGTCTGTAAATACGCCTTGATAGCTTTCTCGTCAAGAGGCACGGTGTGCCCCCCGGGGTGTTCCAGCAGTTCCGCACAGAAAAATGACTCCGCGACTTTCATGGCTTGCGCGGGGGGGTTTATGGTGTCCTGTTTTCCGACCACGTGCAGCGACCGCACGAGCGGGTCGCTGGGCGGGACGACTTCGGCGAGCGCCTCTGGAACCGCATTGCGCATCTCGCCATCCGCCTCCGACGCCGCCAGTTCCACGCGCCACAGCTTACGCACATCGTCGCCGTGTGCGGTGGGCCACGCCGCACCCACTATAATTGCCACCGAGGGGCGATGACCTCCCTTGATTCCCCGGCCGCACGCCACAGCGGCGAGCATCGCGCCTTGCGAGAATCCCATCACGCCGTCGAAGGGATAATGAGAGTCCAGAATCTTGAAAGAATCTTCAATGCCATCAAGTTCACTGGCTTCGAAGGTTCGCACTCCAGGAGGGAGGTTCCACCATGCACGACCGTCACCGCCTGTGCTGTGTGGCCCCTCCATGAAGTCCCACTCCCAAGTCTCTGCGGTTGCTTCGATGAGGGGTTGCATGTACCGTGCGAAATCAGCTGCGTTGCCCCCTTTTCCGTGGAGCGCTATCATCTTTCGTTTTTTCGTCGGGGATGTCGATGCGTCCGCACCGGACGCTGACACCGAGGGCATCGCGCGAGATCTTATGCCACGCGTAGGTGTCCGACGCGTGGCGGGAATGGCGAACGCGTGGTCCGGCGGGGCACGAACGCGCAGGCACTCCATCGAACGCACCCGAGCGGCGCGGATGAAGAGTGCCGAGATCGAAAAGCAAAACCCGACTTTCGTTGCCTCCGCGACGAATTCGACGGTCTAATTCATGGGTTATTCGAGGGGGGTAAGACGGCACCCGAAACGCATGTTTTCCTGGCGAGACACGACGCCAGCGGTCACACCTCACGCGCCTGCGAGACCATCCCGAGGAGTGAGGCACGCGCGTGTATTGGGGTAGCATTACGAGAGCGCACTGGTACGCGCGGGGTAAGAGGTTGCGTGAGATTCGTCGGGTGGAGCGTGATGAGCGTCATTCGGAGACCGTCGTCATCTGCGGGTGAACGCGCAACCGCGTTCGGCGCAGCATTGGCTAATCTCAGCGAAAACCAAACCATCCGGCCAAGGACTAGCGAAACACATGGAGCAATGCGACCACACAATGGCTTTCCTGAAGGACCGGGCGACACGATGTCCCAACTCAAGGCGCAAAGAGCGGCGGCTCGCGAACGAAGAGGCCTTGGTTGTGACGAAAACGACGACACTCAATTTGGCCGAGACGTTTTCAATGTTGTCCCGGCACGCGCGGCGGCGGCGGACACGACGACACACACCTCGGTGTTTCAGCCTCCGGATCATGGAGGAACCTACATGCATGCCGAGCCAAGTGGAAGGTATGAAATGTACGATGGTTTGGAGTCCATGAGCAGACAGTCAGACGAGGAGGCCTTTGGAGTTGAAAACGCATCGTTCGCAAAGGAAACGCGCTGGCGTTTCCAACGAAAACCGCCGCCGTTTGAACGACCGCTGCGTTCTTCGTCGACGTTTGCTTCGTCACAAGTATCGTTTCAAGAAAGGCCACAACCCGAATCGTTTCAAGAATTGCTTGCGGAGTACCAAAAAGCTCCACCTCGTGATGTATTATCAGAGAATCAGGCGAGTGTCGCGGCACCAACTACAGCTCCCGTCGTAAATGCCGTCCCCGTTTCGGCTGTCCCTGCTCCGACCGTCCCTACGGTCCCTGTGCACGAAGTCGTGGCTCTGGTCGCTGCCGCAGTGGCGGGTGAGCCTCCCCGGGCGTTGATATCCGCGAAGGGCGCGACAGCAGCGGCCATGGCATCCGTTTCCGAAACCGTGCGGCGCGCGGTGACTGACGCACGGCGGGAAGGCGCGACGATGGGCGCCGCGGAGGCCCGGTTGGCGTTGCAACGCTCCGCTACGAAAACGGAAAAAACCTCCAAGGCTGCGTGCGCTGTCGCAGAGGCGAACGCATTAGAAGCGGATGAAAAACGACGCGTCGAGGAGGACAAACGACGCGTTGCGGAGGAACAGCTCGAGATGTATAAGCACGAGAACGAAAAGAAGCAGAGCGATTTGAAGAAAAACAGGGACAAAACCGTTTTTGAAACGAAGCTGTTTGAGAAAAATAAAGCGCTCCGTGCGCGCGCGGAAGCGGTCACGACAGAACTCACGACGCTTCGAAATGCGTTGGCGCGTGAGAAGCAACGTGGTGATAATTTGGAGTTGAAACTCGCATCGAGGGAAGTTGCGCGGGACGCCGAGGTTGCGCGCGCCCGAAGAGAAGAGAAAAAGGCGAGTGAAGAGAAGAAGGAGTTGGTTGACTTGGCAGAGAGAAAAGTTGCTGCGGCGACGGAAACGCTGGCGAGCGAACGCGCGTTGGCACGAGATACGCGTGCTGCGTATGAGTTAATTATCGGGGAAACACGTGAAGTTACGACGCGTGCGTTGATGGCTGTGCGTCAAGAATCGAGCTTGTTAGCGTCGGATGCACAGGACGGTTTGCGAACCACCTCTAATAATTTCGGTGACATAAAACGCCTGGCGAACGAAACCTCCGCGGCGGTCGCCAAGGGAACCAGACGGCGTCTTGCTAGTGGGTTGAAACGCGCCTCGGCAGCTGAAACGCGTGCAGAGGAGTTGGATACCTGGGTTGTTGAGGCGGAAACGAGGGCGAGACGTGCGGAAGCGAAAGCAGAAGACGCGGAGAAGCGCGCCGTGAACGCCGATATCGAGCGCGCGCTGGCGGACGAAGCGTCTGCGAAACTCGCCGCGCTTTTATCTTCGTGTGAGGCGAACAAGTTGGCAAACGCCGAAGCAACTCAACAGCGAGATGATGCGCTTGCATCTGCACTCAACGCAGCTGATGACGCGCGGAAGCAAGCGGAAAACGCCTCAGTCTCGGCACAATCCGCTGAGGCTGAGGCGGAAGCAGCTTGGGCGGCGGCTGCTGAGGCTGAGCGCGAACTCGAAATCGAATCCGCGCGACGACGCGAGGCTGACGTTATGGGATTTGCGAATCGCATAAAAGCGCTACGCGTTCGTTACTTTTTCAGCGATTCGATTAAGCATGCAATTTCGCAAAGGTTGGATGTCTCGGAGTTGGTACAGGCGATGCTTGAGTTCAAAAGACGACAAAAAGAAACGAGCGCGGCGGGTGCTTTGGATTTCGAAGGCGACGCTGAAACCGCCGAATCGATTTGTCGGCAAGAGCTTTTGAAACTGGAAGAGTGCGTTTTGGTCATTCTTTCTGGTGACGCGATGAAAGAAGTTGCGATGGATAAGACGAGGAAGCAACATAGTGACAACGATAGAGGACAGCGGAGCGTGAACGAGAACGACGACGACCTGTTAGAGTCGCTGTTCTTTGGAGCGAGTAAAGATTAGCGTGTGATTGAAAATAAACATGCCAGAATGGGATGTGAGCAACATAAGAAACATGAATGGAGAGTTTCGCTATAAGAATGTTTTTAACCAAGACATTTCAAGGTGGGGTGTCAGTCAAGTCGAAAGCATGAATGATATGTTTCGGGGAGCTACCTTTTTTGACGCTGATATCACAAGCTGGGACACAAGTTCGCTGTTATCTTCAGAAGATATGTTTTTTAATGCCACAGCGTGGCAAGCCAAGTTTGAAAGGAAAGATGGGAGTGGAAGCACAATTGGACTTCCGAGTGCGTGGCAAAGGAGGGATTTACCGCCAACACCACTGCCATCTCCAGCACCACCTCCAGCACTGCCAACACCAGCACCACCTCCAGCATTGCAAACACCACCACCTCCAGGACCACCTCCAGCAAGAGCCATGATTTCTGTGACGTGATGAAAGGTAAAGCTTCGGTCAGTTACAAGTTATTCACTTTTACTCATGAATTCACCGGTTCTAGTAAAATGCTCCTTTTGAGCCTTAGCCTCAGCCTCAGCCTCGTTATAAGCCCTTAGTTTCGCCATTTTCTCAGCCTCACGCTCAATTACAAGAACCCTTTGTAACTCAGCCTCCAATCGATCCTTTGCGATCTGTTGTTCTTCGTAGGGTTTAGGGTTTAGGGTTTAGGGTTTAGGGTTTAGGGTTTAGGGTTTAGGGTTTAGGGTTTA
>MDSY01109316.1_pt1 | contig 10525 bp, 12 predicted proteins | sample 811131 | NCBI WGS metagenome assembly MDSY01 (sample SAMN05326643, study PRJNA326480) | marine metagenome | isolation source: seawater | place: Atlantic Ocean: South West | collected 2010
TAAAAGCCTCAAAAAACTCGGAATTAAATTATATCAGGAACCATTTGTTCCTAATAACTTTGAACTTAAGGAAATTGGCAGGTTATATCCACCAAATTTTCTTCACGAAAGCTGGGGTGATTTTCTCTATTGGGATTCAGAATTAGAACCATAACTATAAACCCCATAAATGTTGAATAAACCAATAAAAATAAGAAATATCACCTTAAAAAGTAACAATAGATTCATAAACAGAGAGTTATCCTGGCTTTCATTTAACGAAAGAGTACTAAATGAAGCTAACAACTCAAAAAATCCATTGATGGAAAGACTTAGATTCTTATCTATTTCCGGTAATAATTTAGATGAATTTCACATGATTAGAGTTGCTGGTATTACCAGACAAGTTTTGGCGAAAATTAAAACTACTAGTGCGGATGGAAGAACTCCACAACAGCAAATAACTGATGTAAGAAGGAGTTTAAAACAAATTTTATTTAATCAACAAATTATGTGGAGTCGATTAAAAAAAGAACTAAATGAGAATGGTATAAAAGTAATCACAACAAAGTCAAAATTCAAAGACTTTAAAATAAATATTAGTGAAATTTTCGATAAAAAAATTTTTTCAACTCTGACACCTTTAGCAGTTGATCCTGCTCATCCGTTCCCATTTTTACCTAATTTAAGTATTTCAATTATTTGTTCATTAAAAAATAAAAAAAACAAAAGTTTAACTGCCTTAGTTATTCTTCCACCTAATCTACAAAGATTTTTTCAAATTGGAGAAGAAACTAATATATATATTAAAACCGAGGATATAATTTTACAAAATATACAAAAACTTTTCCCAGAATTTAAATTACAAGAATATACTCTTATAAGAGTAATACGGGATAGTGACCTTGAGATAGAGGATGAAGCTGAAGATTTAATGAGTTCTTTTGAATTAGCGCTTAAAAAAAGACGCTTAGGTTCTGTAATTGGGTTATACACATTAGAAAACATTTCAAAAAAGTTACTAAGATTCATAAAAAAACAACTTAATTTAATGGAAAGTAATTTATTCAAAGTAACATCTATTTTAGATATAGAGTCTTTAGGTGAAATTATTACTTATTCAAAGCCTGAACTTTTATTTGAAAACTTTGAACCACGATTTCCTCAAAGAATAAGAGATCATGGAGGTGATTGTTTTGCAGCAATTAAAAAAAAAGAATTAATAGTTCATCATCCATTCGAGAGCTTTGATGTTGTTGTAAGTTTCTTATCTCAAGCTGCTCATGATCCTAAAGTAGTTTCAATTAAACAAACTCTATACCGGACAAGTTCAAATTCACCAATTGTTGAAGCTCTAATAAATGCAGCTAATAACGGTAAATCAGTTACAGCGATTGTAGAGTTAAAAGCTAGGTTTGACGAAGAAAAAAATATAAAATGGGCAAAGGATTTAGAAAAAGCTGGTGTACAAATTGTTTACGGATTTATGAAGTGGAAAACTCATGCGAAAATTTCTTTAGTATCAAGGAAAGAAGAAAATAAAATTATTAATTATGTTCATTTTGGAACTGGAAACTATCACCCAATTACTGCTAAATTTTATACTGATCTATCATATTTTTCATCTAATCAAGAGCTTTGTAACGATGCTGGAAAAATTTTTAATTTTATAACTGGCTATTCTAATCCAGAAAGAATGAATTTAATTTCATTTTCTCCAAACACATTTAGAAAAAACATAATTAAACTAATACAAAATGAAATTTTAAATATTAAAAACAATAAGCCAGCAGAAATTTGGATTAAAGTTAATTCTTTAATAGATCCAGAAATAATAGACGAACTCTATAAAGCTTCAATTGCTGGGGTCAAAATATTTCTTATTGTACGAGGTATATGTGGTTTAAGACCTGGTATTGACGATCTATCCTCAAATATAATTGTAAAAAGTATTATAGGAAGATTTTTAGAGCATAGTAGAATTTATGCTTTTTCAAACGGTTATAAAATGCCTTCAAGAAATTCAAAAGTTTTTATTTCCTCAGCAGATCTAATGACAAGAAATTTAGATAGAAGAGTTGAAACGTTTATTCCAATTATTAATGAAACAGTTCATGAACAAGTTCTTGAACAAATTTTGGAGAATTATTTAAAAGATAATTCACTAAGTTGGTTATTAAGAAGTGATGGAACTTATAAAAAATTAAAAAATAATTTAAAATTATTTTCAGTACATAATTTTTTCATGAATAATAATTCTCTATCAGGAAGAGGTAGTAGTTCAAAGAAATAAATTAATTATTTATTTTTATAAATTCACAACTATATTGATTAAGTGTTTAGAGCCAATAATTCAAAAAATAATCCATTTTCAATAATTGATATTGGTTCTTTTTCAATAAGATTGGTGATATATGATTCATTATCTTTAGCATCTAGGACCTTGTTCAATGAAAAGGTCATATGTAATTTAGGTGAGATTGTTCATAAAAAAGGAAAATTAGGTAATTCAGATATAGATAATGTAATCAATGTTTTGGAGAGATTTACAAGTATAGCTAATTCTGTTTCAAACGAAAAAGTTGTTATTCTAGCTACTGCTGCTGTTAGAATTGCTAATAATAGGGATTACTTTCTTAGATGTATTTTTAAAAAATTTAAGATAAAGGTTAACCTTTTATCTGAAAAAGAAGAAGGAGAACTTGCAGCCCTTGGAACAATCTATAGTCATAAAAACGTAGAAGGAATTGTTGGTGATCTTGGCGGAGGAAGTCTTGAGTTAACTGAAGTTGTTGGTGAAGAAAATATTAATTTCATAAATTCTTTTAAAATAGGTCATGTATTTTTAAAAAAGAAAGGAATTTATTTTGATAAAACTGTATACCAATTTATTAACGAAAATCTTAAGAAGAATAAAATAAAAGAATGTGAAAAATTTTATGCGGTTGGAGGTTCATTTAGAGCACTTGCAAAACTTCATATGTACTTAACAGGAAAAAATATAAAAATTATTCAAGATTATATAATACCTGCAAATGATGTAGATAAAATAATTAAAAAAGCCATCTTTTGTAATAATAACTTTAATCCGGAAATTTTAAATAAAATAACAAAGAGTAGAAGAAAATCTCTGCCCTATGCACTAAATATTCTAGAAAAATTGATTGAGTTTTATAGTTTTAAAGAAATACATTTTTCTAGCTCTGGCATAAGAGAAGGATTTATTTTACAACAGCTTAAAATTAAAGAAGGAGTAATTAATAATTTTAAAAATGAAAAAAATACATTCATTTTTCAAATCCGGAGGTTAGCAAATAATACTATATCTAATAATATGGTTAAACATTTATACAGTTGGATTCTTCAATGCAGTGAATTTTTGGAGTTCAATAATCAACTTTTGCTTTCGGCTTGTTGGATTTCTAATATTGCTTGGGATGTGCATCCTGAACATAGAAGATTATATGCAATGGAGAGAGTTTTATGGTATCCATTTTATGGCATCACTAGAACAGAAAGGATAGAACTATCTATAATTATGTATTTTAGGCACTCTAATGCTCTTAAAGATGATTTAATCGAAAGATATTATAATACAATAGATAAAAATGTGAGGATGAGGTGTAAATTTATTGGACAAATTCTCAGATTAGCTCACCATATCACTGGAAGTGTATCAGAAAAAAATCTAGATTTATGTAAAATAAAGAAAAAAAAAGGTGTTCTTAAATTGATTGTTTTAAAAAAAAGTTCTTTATTTCAAAGTCAATCAATATCTCGTGGACTAAAAAATGCTGCACTCGCTTTAGATATAAAAGAATCAGAAATAAAACTTTCCTCTAAACTTTCATCTTAAAAAACTAAATAAATTTACCTTTTCTTTTTATTCTCATAGTCAGCTAATTTTTGTTTGTATTCTTGATCAGTTAAATTATGCCAACCAATACATTTGCCAGTTGGTGATCGACCACATCCACAATTATTTTTTTCATTCATATTAACTTCTCCCAATAGTTAATTTTTTTAATATAAGACACTTTTAAAAAGCAGAGTAAATAGAAAAGTTTTATATTCTATTTAAAACTTAGCTTAGTTAAATATATATATTTAATTTTCTAATAGAAAGACTTTATATTTTCATAATGAAGATTACATGTAGTTATATGAATAAAATAACTGTTTTTTTTGATGGAAAATGTAACCTCTGCTTAAAAGAAATTAACTATTATAAAAAAAGAGATTTAGAAAAAAAGTTTCACTGGATTGATATAACTTTAGCAGAAGATAAATTAAGGAATTATGGAATTTCATACAATGAAAGTTTAATGTTTTTACATGTTATAAATAAAAAAGGTCAAACCCAAGTTGGAGTTCAAGCATTTATAACTATATGGAGTGAACTTAAATACTGGAGAATTTTTGCAAAAATAATCAATATAAAACCTATTAATGCTTTAGCTAACTTCTTGTATCAATACTGGGCGAGAAAAAGGTTTTCGAAACTAAAATATAAATGTGATATCTAGTTGTTCGTGAAAAGAATTTTAAAATAAATTCAGTATAATAAAATCAATAAAAAAAATTTAACAATTAGTATAATCGCACCACAATTTGTGTGGTGCGATTAAATTTTGTCAACTACTTTTTAGCTGTAATTTTGTAGATTTCACCTTCATCTACCGCAGCATAAAGAGCTCCGTCAGGTCCAAGTCTTAAACCTCTGAATCTTTTAGAAAGACCAGTAGGTAAGTGAAGAACGCTTTTTACAGACTTGCCATCTTTTGCTAAATCAACAATGTCGATTCTCATACCAGATGGTGTTCCACCAAAACCAATACCCATGATTCCAACAGCCATACGACCTTCATAATAACCCCAGTTACTACCTTTTAAGAAAGCAGCAGAGCCAGTTCCTTGAGATAGACCGTTGTTATTCCATGCAGGAGGCATTAAGTCATCAAAACGAGTATCACTCATAGGCATAAACGCCGCACGAGCTGCAGGAAGCATACCTTCTTTTTGATTAGGCATGTAACCGCAATACTTGTCTGGACAATCTCCACGACCACCAACATTCGGACGTGGATCCCATCCACCATTACCACCATTAACTAGTGCAGTAATTTCGTCGTTTTGCCATGGTCCATGTTCAGCAGTAAATGCTTGACCATCACTTGGACGGAAATCAATTCCTTGAACATTTCTGTGTCCATAAGTATACATACGTTTGTCAAAACCCGCTGGTGGCTTATTACCAGGATGAGCTTTACCATCAGTATCAATACGTAGAACGTTTCCACCTAAAAGATCCTTAGATTGAGGAACAACGCCTCTGTGACGATCACCTGTTGTTGCCCAAAGATAACCTTCAGGTCCAAAACGTAGTCTGTTACCATTGTGAGCACCTGGTCCACCGAATGGGTGATCAGATTCAAATGGCTTATATTGGATATCTTTTACGATATCAGTACGATTTGTAACCTTTGTTAAGTCTTTGCTAACTTCAATTCTCATAATGATGTTTCCATCACATCTTGAGTAATTATCTTTACAACCACTTCCGTGATATTTATTTGATGTAGAAGCAACATAAACTCTACGGTTATTTTTGAAATCAGGATCTAGAGCTACACCCATCATTCCTGCTTGACCAGAACAAAAAAGATCACTGTTGGCACTTGCGTAGCCTTTAGCATCTTTCATTCCAATTAAAGCATTAACTTTACCGGATGATGTTCTAACTGAAAGACCTTTACATTTCTCAGTGTAGAACATATCTCCACCGCTTGTAAAAGCCATATCCCATGGGTTTTCAAGTCCCTTCATCATTAACTTTGCGCTAATAGTTGGGGTACCCATTGTATCAGCATTGCTTGGTGAAGCCATTAAGGCAACAACCGAAACAATAGCTGCTGATAAAAGTTTAGTTTTATTAAACATAAATGTACTTTCCTTTCTTGTTTAATATTTATTTCTTTTGCACATTAGACAAATATGCAGCCAGATTTACAATTTCCTTATCTGACAAAGGCTCTGCCATCATAATCATCAAAGATGAATTAGGACCAATTTTTGTTCCGGCTCTATATTTTTTGAGACGATCCATTAAATAGTCTATTTCCTTTCCTGCTAACTTAGGATAGCTAGCAAGACCCATACCTCCAGGTCCATGACAATTACCACAGTTTTGAGAATATCTTGCCTCTCCTGCATCAATATCGCCACTCATAACAACATTTGAGTAGACAATAACTAATAAGAAGACAAATCCAATTAATAGATTCTTCATTTCCATTCCCATTTGTTAAAACAAGCTAAAAGCCTGTTCTGCTTAGTCGCATAAGGTTATATAATAATCATTTTTTTTTTTTCAACAACACAAGTTTAATTTATTTTAAATTATTCTAAATTACAAAATTTTATACTTAAAAACTTGATTAAAAAAATTACAAATATTCCTTACCAGGGTATAATATCATTTTCATGAAATAATCCACCAGTTGGTCCATCTTCATCTAAAGAAGCCAGACGCATCGAAGTTTTGTAGCTATCTTTAACTTCCATTGGAGCATTAGGACCACCTAGTTCAGTTTTAACCCATCCAGGATGACCAGAATTTACTTTAATTTTCGTATCTTTAAGCTCAGATGCTAGATGGATAGTGTAAGCATTTAGAGCAGTCTTTGATGCATTATACGCAAATTCTTTTGCCGGAGCGATTGGTGAGTCTTTCTGAGAATGAAGAGTTAATGAACTTAAAATTGTAGAAACATTAACTATTCTTCCTGCCTTAGATTTTTTTATTAATGGAAGTAGCTTTTGAGTTAGAGAAATTACTGAAAAAAGATTTATTTGGAATGTATCTTTAACATCTTTATCACTTACAGAAGAACTATTTGTAACGAATAAATTTCCTGTAAGAAGAACTCCTGCATTATTAATCAAGATATCTAACTTTTTATATTTCTCATTGATATATTGATATACTTTTTGTGGTGCCTCTAAATCTTGAGCATCATATTGAAGCAAGTCTACATCAATTCCAAGTGAAGATAAGTCATCATTAGCCTTTCTCCCTTTTTCTAAATCTCTAGAACCCATAATAACTTTTACTCCTGTTTCAGCTAACTTCTTTGTAGTCTCAAATCCTATTCCTCTGTTAGCACCAGAGATAAATGCAACTTTTTCCATAATTAATCCTTTCAAAAATATTAATTTCCTGATTTATAAATATACATTTAATTAGAGAATTTCTCAATTTTTTAAGCCTATAATTTTTGATACTTTATTAGTATTTTCTAAAAAAGAAAAATGTATAGAATCATTAATAGTTTGATAATTATCAAGTTTTAAAAGATTTTGAGTTCTCAATCTCTCATCTTCTCTTGCCCAATCAAAACTTCCATATATTAAATTAACTGGGACTTTAACTTTTTTATATAAATCTTTAATTCCGCTATTCTTATTAAAATTAGAAAGGACGTTCCTGAAATGGTAAACATATCCCTTTTTTTTTAAGGAGCTACAAAGTAAAGATAAATAATTTGCAGGTAGTTTTTTAGAATCAAAAAATCCGCCATTCATAATATTTTTTAGTATAAATTTATTTTCTAAACTACAAAAAAAGTTTCCTATAATTGGTAACCCAACATGAAATAAAATAAATTTCGCAAAAAAATTACCTCTTTGAATTCCTTCTCCGAAATAGGAATCGTAATCATATGGATTAAACAAAAATATTTCTTTTACAATATTTGGTATCTTAACTGATACACTTGCAGCCAGTGTTGCGCCAATTGATTCTCCAGCAATTTTAAGATTATTAATTTTTAATCCTTTAACAAAATCTACAATAGAACTTGAAAAAAAACTCAGGTCATATGTTGTTTTAGTATTAATTGGAGAATCACCAAAGCCAGGAAGATCAATAGAATAAACTGTAAAATTATTTTTCAATTGTGCACCAAGATTATCAGAATATTCCAATCTATTTCTAAATGTATGTAAAAGTAAAATAGAAGGACCTTTTCCTATTTTTTTATATCTTATATATGTTCCATCACTTAAATCAAATCTTTTAATATCCATAATTATCCTTAATAAAGTATATACGCGCGTATATACCTTTATAAATTTAGTTTCTTTTTAAATTATGTAAAGTAATATATTAATAACTATGAGGAAAAAAATTATTAATATAGAAGAATTACAACAATGTGCATGTTTTAATGTAAGATTAATGGCAAGGGAATTAACTAATGAATATAATAATTCCTTAAAGTTTAGTGGGATAAACTCAACACAAATACCTATTTTAGCAATCTTAAATATATATAGCCAAATAGAAACTTCAAAAATTGCAAAAATTCTCAACCTAGAAATTTCTACGGCAAGAAGAAATTTAAATATTTTAATTAGAAATAGACTTATCAGAATTGTTAGCAAAGGAATTAATGGAAATCTTTTAACTCTAACAAACAAAGGATTCTCAAAATTAGAAGAAACTCTTCCAATTTGGAGAAATTCTCACAAGAAAAATAAAAGTAAGGTTAAAAATTATGTTAAAATTTTAAAAAAAATTTCTATGTAATACCTTTGCAAAGACTATGTGGAAAGAACTTAAGAGTTAAACTCAACCATCAACTAAAAAACACCAATAATGTCTTTATTTTTTAATTTTTTTCTTATATTTCTTTAAAAAAATACCTTAAACTGCATCTATTTTTTCAAACCAGCCATAGACGTTTCTTTGTTTTTCTTAAGTGCAGTTTGATTTATTTATTTTTTTATATTTATGAATATATCGTGGACAATTCTGCCAGTAATCTATTAATTTAACTCGAACTATTAGATCTGCTTCTGAATAGTTTTTTAATAATGGATCGTTTTCTATAATTGTTGCTTCTCCATGAACACGAAGTCTATGAGGGTTTTCAAAGGAAATAAATAATAGACCAACCTTGTTATTCTCTTTGATGTTTCCCATCGACATAAACATTCCATTCCCATAAAAACTTGGAAACGCCAATGTAATATCATCTACAACAATAACAAAACCTGGATTTCCACCTTTATATGATACTGTTGGTCTATTATTATGATCAATGGTTGAAAGAAAGAACATGTCCCTGGACTCTATAAAATCTTTCGCATCATTATCAAATTTATTTTTTACTATATTTTCATTCAATCGATCTGCTATCTTTCTTGAATCAAAACGATCTTGGAGATCTCTGTGCGACTTACTGTATAGTTTTTTCATATTTACCTTTTTATTTTTCATAATTTATTTAACTTATAGTTAAACATTTTTAAACTTTAGATCGTAATAAAAAACTTCCAATTATCGGAAATAAAGCTATCACAATACTGATTATAACAAATTTTTGCTCAGTTGATTCGATGTTTTGAAATGATTTATTTTTTAATAATGAATTAGAAACAATTTTTTCATTTGAGAATGTTGGAGAAGAAAAAAAAGAAGAATTAGGTTGGCTGTAAACCTCATTGAAGAAGAAACTTAAAAGATAATTAACATTTTTCAAACTTTGGCAAACTATTATGAATAGAATAGTCAAATATAGAAAACAAACCTCAAATTTTTTTAAGTCCAGCATACCAGATTTAGAAATTGAGAACCTCCAACTTTAAACATAAGATTAGATGGAGGAAAGAATTCAAAATATCCCTGAATTGATTTATCATCATTTAAAATAAAATCGACAGTATAAAAAAAATATGACTTGTCTATCGCACTTGTTTTTTTTTTTATAATACCGTTACTATGGTATAGCAAATCTCTATTTTCTTTATTATAAATTTTTAACGGAACCTTTTTCTCAAATAAATTATCACCAAAGTTAGGAATTGAGAATTCTAGTAAAGGTCCTAATTCATCTGCACATACATAAGATTTACCATCATAATTTTTTGCTTCAACTTTTAAAAAGAAAAAAAAAATTAAAATAAAAAAAATTGATCTGAATTGGGTCATTTTTTAAAATATAAGAAATTTATTTGGTTAATATTATTTATTTTTAAAGATATCTTTTCTCAATATTAATATTTGTTTAAATCCTTTTATTATTATTTATAAAACATAAACGATACATTTGGGCTTTATTTTTTTTAATAATTTTCTCAACTGAGACTAAAATGATTTATTTATATACCATATCAGAGACTGATCAAAAGAATTAGAATTTAGTCCTTTTAAATATGCAATTGTTAGATCAAATTCATTTTTAGTATCTTTTTGAAAACTTTTTTTGATTCCTAAACCATATTGATGTTTTTGATTAGTATACGTACTGAGATTTGAAATTTTCCCAAAATCACTGCTTCCCGCTATTGCTAAATGAATGTCAGATATAATTGGTTTTTTGAAAAAAATTAAAGGGAAATATTTTAGGATAGTATTTTTTGACTTTGTTCCATTAATATTTTTATAGAAACCAAAACCGTTGTTAAAAACAAAATGTTTAAATTTATTCTGGAATAAAAATTTATATTCTATTTGATCTGAGCTGTTTTTTTCAGTTGCAAA
>MDSY01063256.1_pt1 | contig 10524 bp, 10 predicted proteins | sample 811131 | NCBI WGS metagenome assembly MDSY01 (sample SAMN05326643, study PRJNA326480) | marine metagenome | isolation source: seawater | place: Atlantic Ocean: South West | collected 2010
ACAAGTTTTGAAGAATATAGAGTAATACCAGAAAAAATAATAGATTATAAAAATAACAGACTAACCACAAGCTTAAAAAATCCTCTTAATGGTTACAACGTACAAATTAAATATTCATTGAAAAGCAATGATGTTATGATTTGTACTTATAGCGGAGACCTCACAGGAGATTTTACATTAACCAGATTAAAATAAAAACTATGGCATATATGCAAAAACCCGGTAGAGCTCCATTAAAAAACAAAAGTTTTGAAGCTTTAACCAACGGCACACCCCTAAGAAATGACAACGACAAGGACAAAGAAAAGAAAACAGGAGAAACCAGAAAAAGACCAAATTCTGAAATAAAAACTGGAGATAGACCGAAGGGATCTGGAAGAGTTTACAGTAAAGAAAACAAAGCCACTAAATCTACGATAGGAACAATAGGAGGTAATAAATCTTTTAGGTATAAAAGCGGGAATAAAATATATACTTACGAGCCGGGAGTTCAAAACAATAACCCAAAAACAGGAATAAGATTATAAACAATTATTAACAATTAACAATAAAATTAAATCAACATGAGTAAAGTAAAAAAAATGAAATCAGAAAACTTATCAATCAGTAAAGAACAATTAGAAAAAGTACAAACACTGCAGGCAGACTTACAAAAGTTTTGTGCGCACATTGGAGGATTAGAAGTTCAAAAAGCAAAAGCTATTTATCAAATAAATATGCTTGAAAAAGAAATGGAAGACTTTAAAAAATCTATTGAAGATGAGTATGGGCCTATTAACATTAATTTAACTGACGGTACTTATGAAGTAATACCTACGGATAAAAAAGAGTAGGGTCATGGGTAATATTATAAGAAAGATAAGTATAGGTGCTGACTATAAGAACGAAGCAATGCATTACTCTGTTAAGCAGACAGTTTACGGTGGGCACGAAATTTCTCATATAATATTTGAAGAGTCTGATAATTCTTATAATATATTTATAAAAAAAGAAGACGAGGTAATGCCGTGGAAGAAGTTTAATTCTAACATGGCAATATCCGTTGAGTATGACTTGGAGTACTAATGAGAAGTATATACGATTTTATCATAAAGCCAGTAGGCAATAGATATGATAATACGGTAAAGGTTGGAGAAGTAGACCTGGTAACTAATACTTCTATAGAAAGTTTTAAGCACGTTAATAATATAGCGGAAGTTGTAGAAACCCCAGCGGCATTTGCAACACCCATAAAAAAAGGTGATCTAATTGTAGTGCATCATAACGTGTTTAGAGTTTTTTATGATATGAAAGGACTTAAAAAAAATAGTAGATCATTTCTTAAAGACGAACTTTTTATGTGTGCAATAGATCAAATATATTTGTACAAAAATAAAAAGAACTGGAAATCATTTGGTGATAGATGCTTTGTTGCACCGGTCAAAAATAAAGACCCTTTTAGCAGCGATAAAACAGCTAGTCTTATTGGTATACTTAAAATAGGCAATAAGTCCTTAAAACGCGCTGGAATCAATCCAGGAGACATAATTGGTTTTACATCTAATAGCGAATGGGAATTTGTTATAGATAATCAAATTATGTATTGTATGAAATCAAATGATATTGTTATAAAGTATGAGCTCAATAGAAACGAAGAAGAATATAATAGCAGCTGGACGAGAAGCAATTAAAGAATTAGTAAAGGTAGCAAAGGAAAAGATCGTTGACTCAGAAGAAGATATATCTGCTGACAGACTTAAAAATGCTGCCGCTACTAAAAAGCTTTGCATATTTGATGCTTTCGAAATATTGAATAAAATTCAAGAGGAAGAACAAATGATTGCTGATTCTGGTAATAAAGAAAATAAGCCTGCTTTTAAAGGCTTTGCAGAAGGGAGATCTAAATAATGACTTACGAACAAACATTATACAGAATTGTTAAAGATCATATTAAAACATCTGTAATTAAAAAAAAGAATCGTTATTCTAAATGGGAATACGGTTATAACAAAGAATACAATGTTGTTGTAATCAGTAAAACTGGAAAAATAGGTGATATCTACGAAATTGGCAATATATTAATTGCATTGCCTAAAGCTGAAGATATAAAAGACTTAGGGGAAAATAAGTGGAAAGCTACTCAATATCCCAAAGTATTAAAAAAAATTAAAAGCGTTCAAGATTGGAATGCTTATCCAAATAGTTTTAAAGAACAATGGCATCCTTATATAGATGAAGAATTTGAAAGACGTGAAAAAGGTTTTTGGTTTATTAACAAAAACAAGTCTACTTATATTACTGGCACTCATTACATGTACCTGCAGTGGTCTAAAATTGACGTCGGATTACCGGATTTTAGAGAATCAAATAGATTATTCTATATATTCTGGGAGGCCTGCAAAGCAGATTCAAGATCGTACGGTATTTGTTACCTTAAAAATAGACGCTCTGGATTTTCCTTTATGTCTTCAGGAGAAACAGTTAATTCAGCCACGATATCTTCAGACTCTAGATTTGGTATATTATCTAAGTCAGGGGCTGATGCTAAAAAAATGTTTACCGATAAAGTTGTACCAATTTCAGTAAACTATCCTTTTTTCTTTAAACCAATACAGGACGGTATGGATCGTCCAAAAACAGAATTAGCTTATAGAGTACCTGCTTCTAAGTTTACAAGACGTAAGTTAGAGGATAACCAAATAGCTACTGAGCTCGACGGATTAGATACAACAATCGATTGGAAGAATACAGGTGATAACAGTTATGATGGTGAAAAACTAAAGCTATTAGTTCACGATGAATCTGGAAAGTGGGAAAAGCCCACTAATATACTTAACAATTGGCGAGTGACTAAAACTTGTTTACGATTAGGTAGTAGAATCGTAGGTAAGTGTATGATGGGATCAACATCAAATGCTTTAGATAAAGGAGGTAAAAACTTTAAAAAATTATATGATGGCTCGGATGCATCATTAAGAAACAAAAATGGGCAAACTAAAACAGGCTTATACAAACTGTTTATTCCTATGGAATGGAATTATGAGGGTTTTATTGATCAGTACGGTTATCCTGTATTTGATACTCCAAAGAAAGAAACGCTAGATCCTCAAGGAAATTTAATTACAGAAGGCGTAATACAACACTGGGGAAATGAAGTTGAAGGATTAAAAGATGATGCAGATGCTTTAAATGAATATTACCGGCAGTTTCCAAGAACGGAGCAACACGCTTTTAGAGATGAAGCTAAACAATCTATTTTTAATTTAACAAAAATTTATCAACAAATAGATTATAACGAAGAATTAAAAAATTCTGCTATGGTTACCCAAGGTAATTTTCAGTGGGAAAACGGGATTAAAGATACTAAAGTAATGTTCTATCCAAATAAAAATGGTAGATTTTTTATTACTTGGGTACCAGATCAAGAACAACAAAATAATTTAATAATAAAAAATGGTATTAAATATCCTGGCAATGAACATTTGGGAGCTTTTGGATGTGATAGCTATGACATTAGTGGTGTTGTTGGTGGTGGGGGATCTAACGGATCGCTTCATGGGTTAACAAAATTTTCTATAGAAAATGTACCACCTAATCATTTCTTTCTTGAATATATTGCAAGACCTTCAACAGCAGAAATGTTTTTTGAAGATGTACTTATGGCTTTAATATTTTATGGTATGCCTTTATTAGCAGAAAATAATAAACCTAGATTACTCTATTATTTAAAACGTAGAGGATATAGAGGATTTAGTATTAATAGACCAGATAAAACATATAATAAATTATCATTAGCAGAAAGAGAAGTAGGAGGAATACCTAATTCAAGTGAAGATATAAAACAAGCTCATGCATCCGCTATAGAAACATATATAGAAGATTTTGTAGGAGAAAAAAAAGATGGTTATGGAGATATATATCTTCAAAGAACTTTAGAGGATTGGGCTAAGTTTGACATAAATAATAGAACAAAGCATGATGCCTCTATAAGCTCAGGATTAGCTTTAATGGCATGCAATAAGCATAGATATAATCCTAAAGGAATAACTAAAATTAAATCATATTCTTTGGGTTTTAAAAAATATAACAACGAGGGATCTACTTCAAAAATAATACAATAAATGAATGTAAGTACAAATACTAATAGCCCATTTCCAGATCAAGTAGTAAGCGATGCTGAGAAAGCTACCTGGGAATACGGACTTCAAGTAAGTAGAGCTATAGAACAAGAGTGGTTTAATTACGGAGGAAGTGGTTCAAATCGTTACGCAACAAATTGGAATAATTTTCATAGTTTACGTTTATATGCTAGAGGAGAACAAAGCGTTCAAAAATATAAAGATGAGCTAGCTATTAATGGCGACTTATCTTATCTTAATTTAGATTGGAAACCAGTTCCTATATTATCTAAGTTTTCTAATATAGTAGCTAATGGCATAACTCAAAAACAATACGATCTAACTTCGTATGCTCAAGATCCCGAATCTTTAAAAAAGAGAACGGATTTTGCTGAGGATTTATTATTTGACATGCTTACTAAAAATGAGCAAGCTCAGGCATCTGAAATAGTTAATGTTAATTTAAGTAGATCTAATATCTCACCAGATAATCTACCTGAATCTTTGGAAGAAAGAGATCTTCACATGCAGCTTAGCTATAAACAAGCTATTGAAATCGCAGAAGAAGAAGCTGTTAGTACTGTTTTAGCTACTAATGAGTTTGATTTAACTAAAGGAAGAGTAAATCAGGATTTAGTAAATATAGGAATAGGAATAACAAAAACTTCTTTTAATACAGCAGAAGGTATTGTAGTTGATTATGTTGACCCGGCTTACTGTGTTTGGTCTTATACGGAAGATCCCCACTTTGAAGATATATATTATGTAGGAGAAGTTAAATCAATAACTATACCTGAACTTAAAAAAGAATTTCCTAATATATCTAATGAAGAATTAGAAAGAATTCAAAAAATGCCAGGAAATCAAAGAATGATCAGAGGTTTTGAAAACTACGATTATAATACTGTTCAAGTATTATACTTTGAATATAAAACATATACTGATCAGGTATTTAAAATAAAAAGAACTGATTCCGGTTTAGAAAAAGCAATTGAAAAAACTGATGAGTTTAATCCTCCGCCAAATGACAATTTTGAAAGAGTTTCGAGATCTATAGAGGTTTTATATGAAGGAGCTAAAATTATTGGTACAGATATGATGCTTAAGTGGGAAATGTCAGAAAACATGACAAGACCTTTAGCTGATACAACTCGTGTTGAAATGAGCTATTCTTTATGTGCTCCTAGAATGTATAAAGGAAAAATACAATCATTAATAAGTAAATGTATAGGCTTTGCCGATGTTATTCAATTAACTCATTTAAAAATACAACAAGTATTATCTAGAATGGTACCCGATGGTATATTTTTAGATATGGATGGATTAGCTGAGGTAGACTTAGGAAACGGAACAAACTATAATCCTGCTGAAGCATTAAATATGTACTTTCAAACCGGTTCTGTTGTAGGTAGATCTCTTACACAAGATGGAGATATAAACAGAGGTAAAGTGCCAATCCAAGAATTGTCTTCTTCCAGTGGAATAGGAAAAATACAATCTCTTATTACCGCTTATAATTATAACATGCAAATGATTAGAGACGTCACGGGGTTAAACGAAGCAAGAGATGGTTCTTTGCCCTCCGCGGATTCATTAGTAGGCTTACAAAAAATGGCAGCTAACGCTTCTAATGTGGCAACTAAGCACATACAAGACGCTAGTCTTTTCCTAGCTCTTAGTACCTGCGAAAACATTTCTTTAAAAATAGCAGATGTATTAAATTTTCCTCTTACTAAAAATTCATTAATGAATAGTGTATCTACATTTAATGTAGAAACGCTAAGAGAAATGGAAAACTTAAATCTTCATGACTTTGGAATATATTTAAAAATGGAACCTGACGACGAAGAAAAAGCTGAATTAGCTGCTAATATAAATGCTTCACTGCAACAAGGCAGTATTGATATAGAAGATGCTATCGATATACGTGAGATTAAAAATCTTAAGCTAGCTAACCAAATGCTAAAGCTAAAGCGTAAGAAAAAATTAGAAAGAGAACAAGCTGTAACACAGCAAAATATACAAGCACAAGCAGAAGCAAATGCTCAAGCTTCTGAAAAAGCAGCAATGGCTGAAGTGCAAAAGCAACAAGCTCTTACTTCTGAAAAAGTTGCTATAGAACAAGCTAAGTCTCAATTTGAAATACAAAGAATGGAGAGAGAAGCTCAAATAAAGAAGCAATTAATGGCAACTGAATTTGAATACAATATGCAATTAGCTCAAGCACAAATAGGGGCTACTAAAAATAAAGAAGCAGAAATTGAAGATCGAAAAGATAAACGAGTAAAAATACAAGGGACTCAACAAAGCGAATTGATACAACAAAGACAAACAGAAGGTATACCTAAGAATTTTGAATCACAAGGTAATGACGTAATGGGTGGGTTTGATTTATCTTCGTTTGATCCTAGCTAAATAAGTATTTAATAATTATATAATATTATATCATGAATGAACACACAAAAACGGAGGGATCTTTTAAGATTCAATCCAAACCAAAGCTAACTGATGAGCAGATAGCCGCAAAAAACAGAGAACCTTTAATAGATGTTCCAAGTAATGTAACTAGAATAGTAATTCCTAAAGAAGAAAAAGATGCCGTTCAAGAGTCAAGCACAGATGGTGTGGATGAGAATAAACCAGCCGGAGATGTACAAGAAGTGGCGGAAGGAACACCCGAACCAGTCATTAAAGAAATTACCGAAGAAAAAGAAGAAGAAGTAAAATCTGAAGAACCTGTTAAGGAAAAAGTAGAGGACCCTAAGCCTATTCAAAATGATTTACCAGAAAATATAAACAAACTGGTAGACTTTATGAAAGAAACAGGTGGGACTATGCAAGATTACATTAGGCTCAATACTAATTATGAAGATGTTGATCGAGATGTCTTAGTAAAAGAATATTATAAAAGTACTAAACCTCATTTGTCGCAAGAAGAAATTGATTTTATGATCGAAGACACTTTCGCATTTGATGAAGATATTGATGAAGAGCGAGACATCAAAAGAAAAAAACTCGCATATAAAGAAGAGGTTTCAAAAGCTCGAAAGTTTTTAGAAGATACTAAAGAAAAATATTATGAGGACATCAAGTTGAAGTCACCTAGTCTTTCTGAGGATCAACAAAAAGCATCGGATTTTTTTAATCGATATAAGGAGGATCAAGAAAGAAACTCCCAAAATCATGAGAAGTTTAAAACTCAAACTGAACAATTATTTAATAAAGATTTCGAAGGTTTCGATTTTAATTTAGGAGAAAAAAAGTTTAGATATGGAGTTCAAAATGCTACTCAAGTGGGAGAAAAACAATCAGACATCGGTAATTTCATAGGGAAGTTCCTTGGAGAAGATGGCACGATTAAAGATACTAAAGGGTATCACAAGGCTTTATACGCAGGAGTGAATGCTGATAAAATAGCAAATCACTTCTATGAGCAAGGCAAAGCAGATGCTATTAGAAATGTTGTAAACAAATCTAATAATACATCTACAGAAGCTAGAAAAGCGGCACCTATTGAAAGTGCTCGTTTTGGTGCATATAAAGTCAAATCAATTTCTGGAGCGGACTCCGCAAAACTAAAAATTAAAAAGTTTAAAAACTAATAGAAATGAGTTTATTACCACAATTTGGGAGTATAATCCCATCACAAACGCAACAATTGCTTGCGTCAAATTATTTACAATGGAACAACAACGGCGGAGGTGCTGGGATTCCAGGAAACTTTGCTGACTTTGCTCAGCAAAACTTACCAGAAATCTACGAAGCAGAAGTAGAGCGTTATGGAAACAGAACGTTATCTGGATTTTTACGAATGGTTGGTGCTGAAATGCCAATGACATCTGATCAAGTTATTTGGTCTGAACAAAACAGATTACACATCTCTTACGCTGGAGTATCTCAAGCTAACGGAGCTGGTACATTATCTGTAATTACTCTTAACCCAGCTGCTACAGCAGGAGTTAGTAATGTAATTTCAGTAAATGATACTGTTGTTGTTTTAGATCCAGCTACTGGGCTAGAGGCTAAAGGTATTGTAACAGTTTCTGTACTTGGTGCAGCTGGAACAATTACTATTCAGCCATTTGCTGGAACTACTTTGACAACTCAAGGTTTTTCTGCAGCTGGATTAAAAGTATTCGTTTACGGATCTGATTATTCTAAAGGAACTACATTAGCAGCAGGTGGTGCAGGTAACTCTGCAGTGCGAACTAGTGTTGAGCCTGTATTAACACAATTTTCTAACTCACCAATCATTATTAGAGATCAGTACGTTGTATCTGGATCTGATACTGCACAAATCGGGTGGGTAAATGTAGCGACTGAAGATGGAACTGACGGGTACTTATGGTATTTGAAAGCTGAATCTGAGACTCGTTTACGTTTTGAAGATTACTTAGAAATGGCAATGGTAGAAGGCGAATTAAATGCATCTGCTCTTAACCCATTAACTCAGCCAGGAACACAAGGTTTATTCGCTGCTATTCAAGCTCGAGGAAACGTAGAAACTGGATTTACAGCTGCAAACGGGTTAACTGAATTTGATGCGATTCTTAAAAACCTTGATACTCAGGGAGCAATTGAGGAAAACATGTTATTCTTAAACCGTCAAACTGCTTTAGATTTTGATGATATGCTAGCAAGTATTTCTTCAGGAGTTTCAGGTGGTGTTGCTTATGGATTATTTGAAAATTCAGAAGACATGGCACTTAACTTAGGATTCAGCGGGTTCCGTAGAGGATCTTATGACTTTTACAAAACTGATTGGAAATACTTAAATGATGCATCTACTCGTGGAGCTATCAATGGAGTTAATTCAATCGAAGGTGTATTAATACCTGCTGGAACTTCAACTGTTTACGATCAAGTTTTAGGAACTAACATTCGTCGCCCATTTTTACACGTACGATACAGAGCTTCTCAAACTGATGACCGTAGAATGAAATCTTGGTTAACAGGATCTGTTGGAGGCGCTAGTAATTCAACTCTTGATGCAATGGAAGTAAACTTTCTGTCTGAAAGATGTTTAGTTACTCAAGCAGCTAACAACTTTGTATTATTCAGAGGAATCTAATAATTTCAATACTAGAGGTGAGGGCCTTCGGGTCCTCCCTTTATTTTTAACTATTTAATTATATTATATTATGGCAAATAAAAAACCCGCAGCTAAAAAAGCTGCACCACAAGAACCAATTACAGACGGACTACCAGAAGTAGTTGCTACAAAACCAATTGTAGAAACACCAAAAAAACCAACAAAACCTAAATGGGAAATTAAGGACAGATTGTATTACTTAGTAGGTAGACATACTCCTCTTACATTAACTATTCCAGGTAAGCATACTAGAAAGCATGCACTGTTGTATTTTGATGAAGAAACTGGAATACAAAAAGAAATTAGATATGCTACTAATCATGATTCGCCTTTTAAAAAGGAACAAGATGGTGAAGCTACATTAGGACATATTATGTTTAGAGACGGGGATTTAAGGGTTCCCAAAAACCAACAAAATTTACAAAAACTTCTTTCATTGTATCATCCGTTAAAAGGCAGAATTTACGAGGAGTATGATCCCGTTGAAGAAGCTTACGATGATTTAGAATTACTTGATCTGCAAACTGACGCAGCAGTATTCGCTAGAGATATGGATATTGACGACGCTGAGGCTATACTAAGAGTTGAAATGGGTAATGCAGTAAACAATTTATCTTCTAAAGAAATTAAAAGAGATTTAAGATTGTTTGCAAATAACAACCCTGAATTGTTTTTAGAATTAGCTAAAGATGAGAATGTAGGTCTTAGAAATGTAGCAATAAAAGCTACGGAAGCAAATATAATTACTTTGTCTCAGGACCAAAGAACTTTTTCTTGGACATCTAATGGCAGAAAGTTAATGTCTGTACCTTTTGATGAGAACCCATATTCAGCTATGGCGGCTTATTTTAAAACTGATGAAGGAGTTGAAGTATATAGATCTATAGAAAAGAAATTTAATTAGTAGTTTTTTTTAAAAACACGTGATTATATTATAGATGTTGAATTATTATTAGCCGGTTTCTTAAGTGAGACCGGTTAATATTTATAACAAAAGAAATAAAATGGCAGTAAACGTAGACATAGTTTATAAAACGGTGTTACTTATTCTTAATAAAGAACAGAGAGGTAACTTATCACCAGATGAATTTAATAAAGTTGCAACGCAAGTTCAGCTTGAAATATTTGAAAGTTACTTTGATACTGTAAATATACAACTTCGTAGACCAGACAATGACACGGAATATGGCGACAGAATTAAAAATGTTGATCAAGCCATTTCTATATTTAAAGAATACGGAACAGCTACTTATGTTGCTCCAGATGAATGTTTTACATTGCCTACCACGTCGGGAGCCAGTGTAGCTACACAAAATTTTACAGGAAACGGTACAA
>MDSY01156493.1_pt1 | contig 10524 bp, 5 predicted proteins | sample 811131 | NCBI WGS metagenome assembly MDSY01 (sample SAMN05326643, study PRJNA326480) | marine metagenome | isolation source: seawater | place: Atlantic Ocean: South West | collected 2010
AATGTCCGGCTCCCTGAACTACTTCGACTCGTACAGAAGAGGACGCTTGCCCGCGAACCTGGTCCAGGCCCAGCGCGACTTCTTCGGCTCGCACACCTACGAACGAACCGACATGGACGGGTGGCACCACACCGTGTGGTCCGACATGAACTCCGCGGACTCAATCACCACGTCAGGGTACAACAACTAAGAGTATTTTTGTAGGAATATTTTTTGTTGAAGAATAAGTGAAGAGGAAAAAGAGAGATACTAATTGCCCATACAGCAAGCAGAAAGAGAGAGATGAGCAGCTACTCGTGATGATTTGAAATACATATAATCCACTGATTGATTGATTGATTGACTGCATCATTCTCTATTTTTATCACACTCTATTCTAATCGCGTCGACGTCGCTTGTTACTTCTGCCGTCGCGGTGCTCGCATTCGTCTTTACTCTCCACTTTTATCTCTCTTTTAGCTTCTCTTTCCATCCCTCCCGACCCCCAATCCTCCAAGTCCCCCCCGTGATCCCGCACCGGCGTCCGTTCGTGTTTCACGTCTACCATGTCGAGGTGAAGCGAGCGGAACGTGGGCATGTCCTTTTGAGGTTTTGGGCGGGGTTGCGAGGTTGGGGAGAGAAATTGTTTTTGTAAAGCCGACGACGCGTCCGTTCGCTTTTCGGGATCGTACGTCAACAGCCCGACAAGCAAATCAACGCACTCATCGCCAAACTGCGCGTAGTGAATCGATAATAAGTTGTACGGTTGATTAGGGATTGTGAACGATTTTGCTAATGGCAGTGTGCTCCACCCCGGCCAGATCGATTCATTCGGCGCGCCCAACTCAGCGAAGTGCCGTCCAATCGTATCCATCTCGGTTTTCCCGGGAAAAATAGGCCTGTGTTTTAAAAACTCTGCGATGATACACCCCACCGCCCACATGTCTATTGCGGGGCCGTATATCCGTAACCCGAGCAGTAACTCTGGTGCGCGGTACCACAAGGTTACTACTTTAGCAGTATAAGTGCCATTGTTGCTTTCTTTTTCTTTGTTAATATGAGGCATAAACTGCCGCGCCAATCCTAAATCGCAAAGTTTTAAAGTTCCGGCGTTGTTCAGCAATAAGTTGGACATCTTTAAGTCTCTGTGAAAGACGTGTATTGAGTGTAAAAACCGCACTGCTGACAGGAGCTGTATTGTTAACGTTTTCACTTCTGACACGGAAAATGGCTTGCGCATGCTTTGCATTAGCTTCCCGACATCGTGTTCGCAGTACTCGAAGACGAAAAAGATTCCGCTCCCTTTGCCTTGCACCACTTTCAACAACTCGACGATGTTGGGATGAGACCGACACCGCTGAAGGATTCCCATCTCCCGCACCGCGGTGACTGGTATGCCGTCCTTTTCTTTGTCCATCCGAACCTTCTTCAGGGCGACTATTTGGTTGGTGGACCGTTCGCGGCCTCTGTATACGACCCCGTACGTGCCTTCACCAACACGGCCCAGCTTCTCGTAGTCCAGGATCGAGCCTCTTTTGTCCACGTTCATTTCGGATTTGACACGATGAGACACAACGGACCCACCGCCCCCCCATAGTCCAACGCCCGCAGTGGACACGCCCCAGGACTGCAGCACCCGCGCGCTCGTGTCCGACATCGCGAGAAACGATGGCCGGAAACGGTGCGAAGGCGCGATGCCGAGTGAAGAACGAGGGCGTCCATTGGTTTCCCTTTCAAGATTTGGAGAGGAGTAAAAAGTTTTGAGGTGTTTTTGTCAAATTCTGGCTTACAATGGTCTCTACTGTCATTCCGCCGCCGCTTCCTCCTCCCCCTCCGCACCCTCTTCCAGCTCCGGCTCCGGGATCGGCGGCAGCTCGGTCGCCATTGCCATCTGCACCGGCGCGATCTCCCCCGATTCCTCGTCCAAAACCTGGCCACCCAAATCAAACTCGGGCTCCACAATCGGCGGCGCTATTGGCACAAATTTCTTATTTTGGAACCCGTACCCCACGTAGCAGTTTGAAAACTTCCCGCCGCCGTACGCGACGAACGCGCCGGGCCAGACCAGGCTTTTCTGACCCACAACCTGGTACTTGACACCAGGGACGTTGGTGCTCGCGCACGGCGCCCACGCGGGCTTGGGGGTGGTTTCTGTGGTTGGCTCTGCGGCTTCGTCTTCACCTTGCGTTGTCTCTGTAATAGCAGCCCCCCAGTCAACAAACGTCGAATCGCTGTCGCCTTCTAACGTGGCTAGCAATTCAGGGCTCGCTTCCGGTTCAATCTCCAGCTCCGGCTCAACCCCCTCTTCAGGCTCAGCAACCGGAAACGCGAACCACTCGCACCTCCCTTGTTCCTTGATGTGCGGGTACCGGTGCGACCACGTTGATTGGTCCATCATCTCGGCGGATTCCGCGGGGACAAAATCCTCAGCGCGAGCCAGCGCGCCGTCCTCCTCGCCCACCGCGAAGTACCCGGCGGGGCACACCACCGTGGCGGATGCGATGCGGCCAACTAAGGCTCTTAAAAAGTCCTTTTCAGTGCCTGGGAACGGGGGGTACGCAGAGACGGGAGCGTTCAAATCGCCAGTCAGGTATCGCTTTATTTGCCGGCTCGCTTTGATCGTGTTCGGCGTGCAATCAGGAAGCTTTGTAAATTGTCCCCCGAGGTAACTACATGCCCAGTACGTGTACGTGTTCGCGCCTGTTCCCGATACTTCAACAGGCACCTCACCTTCCGCAACCTCTATCTCAGGACCAGGCTCCGTTAACGTGGTTTCAAACACGTAGTAGTCGCCGTTGGTACCCAAAAGCTTGCCGAAGAATCGCGCCGTCGCCACTCCGTGATCGGGATTCTCTCCCAGCTTTTTCATCGATAACATCACGCCGTACATCTCCTTCTTCGGGAGGCCCATCCCCAGGGCTTCGTACATCGCCGCGTCTTGTAGCACGTTCTCGGTTTCGTAATCGTTCGGGGGGGTGGGTTCCTCCGGTTCGCCCGTGTCAAGGTTTACAGTGGGGCGCGGGGTTGAGAACAGCTCCTTGGTGGAAACCGCCACTGCCAAGTTGGCTGGCGCGACAGCCACGGCGGGCGGTTCGGGAGGCGTGAATTTCGTCTTCTTGGCCATTATCGCCGTCTCGAGGATATCAACCGCGTCATCCGGTTTCTCGGTAAGGATTTTGCCTAAAAGGGGAAGGGGGGGAAAGGGGGGTGGTGTGAGTTTTTGAGTGGAGATGTGGAGCATCAAGCGTTGCCTCTCGGCGAGAAACCGAGAAGTGCGGATTTGGCACTTGATGGTCCCAAAATGGGTCCCAGGCGAACAATTCGGGGGTGGACTTACCGACAACGGAGGCGAGTTGCTCGTACACGGACTCCCCGTCCAGGTTTGTTTTCTGCAGGAAAGCCACCGCTTCTTGGTACGCGGCGTCCGTGGTGGCCATGGTCGCGATCAGTTCGCGGGCGCTTCGCGAAGTAGTGCGCGTCAATGGACGATCTCTCGTTTTGACTCGCGGGGACGGGAAAGAGGAAAAATCAGCTCCCCATACATTTAACTCAAGAAATGGAATTAACCCGTCAATTCTCGGGATACAAAAATTATGCAATGAAGCAAACGTCTCGAGTCGCGGAAATTGTATTGGGTTCCGTCACTCCCACGCCGCGCCGGGTGGTGTGACGGTGACGGTACCGGCGTGTTTTCCCGTGGATCGACGAGATGGCGCACGTCTTCGTCATAGGCGCCTTGGCGGGCTCTATCGTCGGTGCGTTTGACTCCCACTCCCCGCGGTCCTCGCCTCCATCTCACGACACCTTTCCGTTACGCGACTCGTCCCCCTCTCGGAAACGCCAATGGATGGAACGAGGACGCGTGCGAACTACCACGCGCATCCATCCGCATCCATCCACGCACCACGGCATCACGAAACCTGAGTCTTTCCCACACATACATTACATGCCCATATTCCCTCGCTGACCACACATCCCACCTCGTCCCTCTCATCCTCTCCTCATCCTTCCGTTCCAAAACTCTCGGAAAAACCTTTCGCCAACTTTGTTAAATTAAATATACAGTCAAGATCAAGAAGAAGCACGGCGCGTCCAAGCCCGATGCTGACAGCTTTTACGACGCGGAGAACCCTGAGGAGTTCGCGGCGCGTAAGAAGGCTACGGAACAGCGAGTCGCGGGTATCGAGCAGCTGTTGAAAGAACAAGCCGCGAATCTCGAGGCGAGTAACAAGAAAGCAGAGGAGAGCGTTCAAGCGCTCGCGGCGGTTATGTCGGAGAAGAACACCGTGGAAAGGATGCTTGAGGAGATGGAGAAGAAAAAGGAGTTGGCTGAGCTGGAAAAGGAGAAGTTTCGGGACGAGAACAACCAGCTTCTCGATACTGTCACGGTGTTGACTGATGCCAGAGCTTCTGACCATGCTGCTCACGCAATTACGGTTCGCAAATGGCGAAACGAGCTTGTGGCGTACCAGGAAAAGACCCCAACTGAATTCTTGGCCGAGATTTTGACACTAGTGTCCGACATGGACAACGAAGTGGAGATTGAGATTGCGGATGCAACGCTCGCCGCGTCCCGGCTAGGCGGGGGCGTCCGGGAAGCCAAAGCGGAAGAGCTGTCCGTTTGCGAGGAGTGGTCGCACAACCCGCGTCTGGCGATGGCGGCGCCCGACCGCTTGTGCCGCCTGGCGTCGCGCTCGCGGGAACCGACCGCGCTGGGCGATGGCCCCGCGCAGGTCCTGACCGCAAACACCGAGAACCGAGGCACCTCAGGCGCGGAGATCAAGATGACCACCCCGACGCAGGCTGCCAAAAGAAGAGCCGCGCTCGGTAACCTTCCCGTCAACACCACGCCTGTCACGAAAGCGAAAACACCGGTGGCACAAAAGCCCGCGCTCACAAACGCGGTTGACAAGAAGCAGCTGCTTCTCCAAGAGATGGCTGCTGCGCGGTTCGAAATGGAGCAGCTGAAAAGCGAATCCGCCGCGGTTGGGTTGCTTGATGCGCCCATTTCGCCAGCGATGAACAGCAGCCTCGGCTCCAGACACCGCGCCTCTTCGACCCAGAAAGCGTCATTGAACCTGTCCTTCTTCGGTGCGCGTTCCGCGAGCAAGAAAGCGCCCACCGCTGTGAGACAGAGCCGCGCCGCTGCCGCGGTTGCGGGCGTGGCGAAACGACAACAAATGGCCGCTGCCGTGTTTGACGACTTCGGGTCGGATAACATGGCGCCCTCCAGCCGAGCCGTGATGCTCTCGCCTCGTTGAGAAATGTGAAGAAGTGAGAAGAATCGTTCAAGGGGGACTTTCTTTCGACGGTTGAGAGACTGCTTTTAAGTCATGGTGTGTAATGTATGAAGTATTACCGAAAGAAGAACGAGAAGAACTCAAAAAACGATCAAATCTCTTCAAAGAAACGATCAAAGACACACTCTCTCAAGTATGATTTCAAGTAACAGACTCTCTCATCTCTCAAAATTTTCAATTTCCAGAAAAGAAAATTAAGCCTTTTGCTTTTTGTTGGACCCTTCCCCCCCCGAGCTCATGCGCTTCCCGCCCTTGTCCTGCTCCTCGAACTCCTTCTCCACGAGGTTGATCAGGGTTTCGATTCTTCTGGAAAGTTCCTTCGGCGTGCGCGATTTGATGAACCAGTCGAACCGGAACAGCCAGTGCTGCCTAACCTGCGCCTTGAGCTCCTCCCACGCTCCGAACCCGACTTCGGGGAGCGAACAGAGAAGAAATCGATCCTCCTCCTCCGTGTACGACTTCACCTTGTTTGCGCCGTACACAATTTTCAAATCCCTCCATGGGTTCTTGTACAGGTCGATTTTACGTCTCACCGCTTTGAGCATGTCGTTTTGCCTCGCAATCTTCGCTTCGCCGCGCTCGATGTTCCCCAGAATCCTTTTGTACTCGGAAACCTCGGAGTACCGGCGCCAGAAAACCTCGTTGTACGCCTTGACCTCGTCAGCGGTTTTGCCCTCGATCTCCTCCGCCATCCCCTCCGGGTCGTGGCGCCCAAACTTCTCGCACGCGCGGCAGTAGGCTTGGAAATCCCTCCTGTTCCAGTTCGAAAACCCGCCGTTGAGCTTCTGTTCGTACTCGGTGCGCTCCGAATCACTCAAGGGCTGCGGATCGGTGGGTTTCTCCGCGGGGAGCTCTTGCGGAATCGCGTTGTTACCAAGCTCCTCGGCTTGCCGTGCGCGCTGCCAGTCGTACTGCTTGCGCGCCACGTCCTTGTTGTACAAGTGCGTCACGCGTGCGACGTCGTAGAACTGGAAGTCGGACATGTTTTGTAATTTGAGAATTCGCGGACCCGTGGCTTTGGGTTTCGCGGCTCCGAGCTGCATCACGTCCCTGTAGTAGTCGCTCTCGTTGTAGTTCTTCTTGCGCTCGCGTTTCGGCGGGTCGATCCAGTTCGCTGATATAACTTGTTTCATGTCGATCCCGTCAAACGCCTTCGCCTCGTCCTCGTTCTTCTCTTCTGCAAAGTCGTACAGTGACGCATCCGCGTCCATCGCGAAGTTCAGCGCCTTGTCCGTGAACCCCGCCATCTTCTCGTTCAGCTGCTTCGTGGCGTCCTCGCCCTTGGCGATTATGGTTTCGATATCCTCGTCGGTTATTGTGCTTCCCTGCGCGCCGTCGAAAATCTTCTCCGCGCCATACCGCACCATCGACAGCAGCTCATCCTTGTTCAGGTTCTTCTGGTTCTCCTGAAGGCGGCCTTGCTGGATCACTAATGCGTCAAGGGCGAGCTTCTTGTACGCCTTCTCGATGACTTTTTCCTCCACCGAGTTGTCCGTGCAGAACCTGAACACGCTGACTTCCTTCTTCTGCCCAATCCGGTGCGCGCGGTCCATGGCCTGCAGGTCCATCTGCGGGTTCCAGTCCGAGTCGTAGATGATCACCGTGTCCGCGGTGACGAGGTTGATACCTAGGCCTCCGGCTCTGGTACTCAGTAAGAAGCAGAACTTCTCGCTGCCGGGTTCGTTGTAGCTGTCAATTGCGTTTTCGCGGTCGTCACCCGAAGTGTTCCCGTCGATGCGGCAGTACTTGTGCTGCCTGTAGATCATGTAGTCCTCCAGGATGTCTAACAGGCGGGTCATTTGTGAGAAAATAAGCACACGGCTTCCCTTCTCTTTTAAGCGCTTCAGAAGCTTATCCAGCAGCATCAACTTACCGCTGTTCTCCACTAAGTGCTCGCCCGAAAAGAACGGCGGACCAGGTTCCGCGCCTTGGAACAGGTACGGGTGGTTGCAGCACTTTCTCAATTGCATCACCATGTTCAACAAACGGCTCCTGTCCCCACCGCTGTTCACAACCTCGATATCCTTCTGCAGCGCCTTTTTGTAGTAGTCCTTCTGCATTTCTGACATGCCTACTTTTAAAATCATCTCCTTCTTGGGGGGGAGGCTTTTCTCGACCTCGGCTTTCAGTCTGCGCAACAAGAACGGCCTTAAAACTTTGTGAAGCTGCTGCACCACTTCCACGTTGTCCTCGCCGTCCGTTCCTGTGCCGAACCACTCCTCGAACTGCCCGGCACTTCCAAAAACCTCAGGCAACAGGAAGTTCAACAGCGCCCAAAGCTCGTGAAGGTTGTTCTGCAACGGCGTTCCGGTGATAAGCAGCCGGTTGTTGCACGCGAACATCCGCATCGTTTTCGACAACCGCGAGTTTTCATTCTTAATGCGATGCGCCTCGTCGATGATGCAGTACCGCCAGTGGAACTTCTTCAGCGCGTTCTTCTCTTTGATGATCATCTCGTACGACGTGACGCACACGTCGAACTTCCCTGGCTGAAGGTGTTCCGCGATTTGTTGATTCCTCATCTCGGAGTTGCCGTGGAACTTAAACGCGCGGATCATGGGACACCACCGTTTGAACTCGTTCATCCAGTTGCCTAGGGTTGATTTTGGCACGACGACCATGTGCGGGCCGGTGATGCCGCGGTACTCGGACAGGTACCCTAGTAGGGAGATGGTCTGCAGCGTCTTACCGAGGCCCATTTCGTCAGCCAGAATGCCGTTGATGCCGTGGTCGAACAACCGGATCATCCAGTTGAGACCAGCAAGCTGGTACTCCCTCATCTTGCCGAACTTGATGCATTCGGGCTGGACGGTTAATCGCACGGCTTGGTACTCCTCCGCATGCTCGACCATCTCAGCGTCCTCCTCCTCTTCGGCTTGCTTGCCTCTGCGGCCTGGTTTTTTGGCCTTCTCAGCTTTCGTGCCGGCGAGGAAATGAGAGAAAACCTCGGTCTGCGCCATCAAGTACTTCCACTTGCCGCCGGTGGTGTCCTGAGGGGTTTTGAGATTATGAGAATTATTTTTGTCAGTCAAGGAACAGACAGACAGACGTCTTTCGGCGCGAAAACTCAGATGAGAACGACGGACAGACGGGGGTGGTGCGCGCGCTGCGATCAGCGTGCTGGCTTGGGTCGGCGCTGTGGGTGCGACCACTGCGTAGTCTCTGAGATGTGTGATCGTGTGGTGACATGACGGTAGCGCGTCGAGATCACGCGTCTCCACGGACGAACTTTGAGATCTGGCCAAGCTCGTGCCCTAGCCTCCCGCCGGTTTTATTCGGCGCGAAGTTGAGATCGAGAGACAAGACAACGTGTGGGACAGGTGATTGGAGTGTTGTTGGGCAAAAAACCACGTACCTTCGCGATGGCGGCGTTTTGCTCCTCTCGCGTCTTCTCCAGCGCCGCCCGCTGCGCTTTCTTCTGCTCCCGGAGGCGCTTCTTCTCCTCCTTGGCGAGCCTGATCTTCTCAGGCGACATCACGTTGCCACCTTCGTCGTCATCCGTCTCTTCTTCAATGGCGTTCGCGTCGTACTCCTCGTCATCCGATTGGTGCGCCTCCCCGAACGCGTCATCCACGCCCTCAACCTCGACTTCGTCGTCCTCATCGCCGCGGCCCTTGCCCATCGTGGGAAGTCAGCGTGTCGCGTAGGAAGCGCGATCACACGGTCTGCGAGGAGGAGAGCGCGAAAAGAGTTTTTGAAGCAGTTCGCAGCCAAGAGTTTCAATCTCACAGGCAAACAGTCTCGACGATTTGTCCTCCGATTAGATCACGGTTTGACGAGTTAATTACCCGATATTCCAGGTGCACTTTTCACGTCAAAACAGAAGTGTTTGCTCTCGATTTCACAGTTTGTCGCACCCTCGTGTTGCCGCCGCGCCCGTCCGCACGGCGTCGTTCGCGAGATGCCGACGCAGTATGTGCGCTTCACGGGCTCCGCGGACCTCCGCATGAGGCTCGTGTGCGCCACACTCTCCGGTCGAGCCCTGAGGTGCGTTGATAGGAGTCAAAGGAGTCGCACCAGCCGCCGCCGCCGCCCGTCACGCTTTCCGTGCGCATCCCTGGCGAACGTGTCCGTTGTTAACCGTACATCGCAGACGAGCGGTGCCCCAAGCACACCGGACTTCCCCTTGAAACATTCTGACCTTCTCTCCCCAACTCGCGGCATGTCCCACGTTCCCGACGACATCATGATGACATCATGATTTCACTTCATCTTCAATCCAAATCGCACAGAGTGGACGACATCCGTTCCAAGGACCAGAACCCAGGTTTACGCGACTACGAAGCCTCAATGTTGCGCTTATTAGACAAGCTCACAAACGGCATGGCTGTCGAGATCAACGAATCTGGGACGGCGTTGAAGTACAAACCGGGGGTGGTGGTTGGCGGCCGGCGGGTTTCGCACGAATGCGGCGGAGGACGGGGGGTTGGGTTTTTTCTAGAGATGGTGCTGTGCGTGTCGCTGTTCGCGAAGAAGCCGCTTGACTTGACGTTGACCGGGATCACGAACGACGAAGCTGACATTTCCGTGGACACGTTTCGCACCATAACCCTTCCTATGCTAAAGCGTCAGTTCGGGTGCGATGAAGGGCTGTCGCTTCAAATCATCAAGCGAGGGGCGCCGCCGCAAGGGGGGGGCGAAATCAACATCAAGCTTCCCATCTTGAAGGAGCTTAAGTTGATAGATTGGACGGACGAAGGGTTGGTGAAGCGGGTCCGAGGGGTGGCGTTTACGTTGCGTCTGTCGCCTCAAACGGGGAACCGGCTTGTCGATGCGGCCAGGGGGGTTTTAAATAAATTCCTCCCCGACGTGTACATCTTCACCGACCACGCCGCCGGTGACGGGCGGGAACAGGGCAAAGGCGGGAAGCGGGGAAAAAAGAGCTCGCCCGGCTTCGGGCTGAGTTTAGTCGCGGAAACCACGACGGGGTGCTTGATCGGGGCGGACACGGCATCTGGGGCGGGCAGAGCGGCGTGGGAGGAAGGGCTTTCCGCGTTCGGAGAGGGGGTGAGGGGGGGGGAAGGGGAAGGAGAGGAAGAAGCGCCCTCCATCAGTGACTCAAAAAAACGATCAAGAGGTGAACCCGCGACGCCTGAGGATATAGGCACATCTACTACAGAAGCTTTGATGGCGGAGATCCAGAGGGGCGGGGTGTGTGCCAGCGCACCCCAGCCGTTAGTGTTGTTGCTGATGGCTATAGGCCCTGAACAGCTGGCGAAGGTGCGACTAGGGCAACTCACGCCAC
>MDSY01157754.1_pt1 | contig 10524 bp, 10 predicted proteins | sample 811131 | NCBI WGS metagenome assembly MDSY01 (sample SAMN05326643, study PRJNA326480) | marine metagenome | isolation source: seawater | place: Atlantic Ocean: South West | collected 2010
CCGGTGGTTGAAAAAAAAAAAATAATAGGTATTCTTTCCATGAGAGACCTCTATGATTATGCTAATAATGAACTCCAAGATTCATTGAAAAAACATCAAGAATTTATGTTTGGTACTGGGTATGGAAGTTAGGTAAGGATTTTTATAGATAGTGCATGAATACTATTTTTCATTTCATCTTTCAGAACATTATAAATTAATCTTTGGCTGGCAACTTTATTAATTGAGCATAAACGCTTAGACTTTATTACAATGGAAAAGTGTGAGTTTCCAGTATTTGGACTTCCAGCATGACCACGATGTTTTTCGGAATCATTTATAACTTGAAGGTGTTCAGGTTCAAAAAAATTATTAAGTTTTTTGTAAATTGTTGATTCATTCATATATATAGTAATAGAATATATTATGAAAAAAAAGTCAATTGAGTATATTTTCAATAAAATAATTGGTGTAAACAATGAAAAAGTTTGTGATGAGATCAATTGTAAAAACCCAGGAAAATATGAAGCACCGAAATCTCCGAACAGTGATGAAAAATACACGTTTTGTCTTTCTCATGTGAAGGAGTATAATAAAAGATGGAATTTTTTTGCAGGAAAAACTCAAAATCAAATTTATGACTATCAGAAAAATGATTTTTTTATTGGTCGCCCAACAAGGCCTTTTTCAAAAGGCGTTAATTCAAAAATTAAATTTGAATTTGAATATACTTTTGATAATGAAAATTTAAATTTTCAAAAAAAAAAACACAAACAAAAAATACCAAAGGTGAAAAAATATTCAGCTGAAATAATAAAGTGCTTAGAAATTTTTAATTTTAATGACGAATTTAGTGAAAAAGAATTAAAAAAGAGATATAAGGAACTAGTAAAAAAATATCATCCTGACCTTAATAAAGATTACCTAAATAAAGATAAAAATATAAAAGAAATAAATAAATCATATAGCAAATTAATAAAATTCCTAAAAAAATAAAATGAAATTAAACGAAAATCACAAAACTGTCTTAAAGCTTGATACCACATCGTATACTGACGAAATTTTTGGAATAAAAAAAAGAGTAACCATATCTCATTTTTCTAAGAAAACTGACCTTGTACCTGAAATTGATAAAAATTATGTTTTTGATGAAGCTACAACATTGTCAATTATTATGGGCTTCAAACATAATAAAAGAGTATTAATTCAAGGTTTGCATGGAACCGGGAAATCTTCACATATAGAACAAATTGCGGCCAGACTTAATTGGCCTTGCTTAAGAATAAACCTAGATGGTCACATTAGTAGGTTTGATTTGTTAGGTAAGGATGCGATTGTACTTAAAGATGAAAAACAGGTAACAACATTTAAACAAGGATTACTCCCATGGTCAATTGAAAATCCTGTAGCACTTGTATTTGACGAATATGATGCTGGAAGACCAGATGTAATGTTTATTATTCAAAGACTTTTAGAGTCTGATGGCAAACTAACTCTACTAGACCAAAATAGTGTATTACAACCAAATCCTCATTTTAGAATTTTTGGAACATGCAATACTTTAGGGTCTGGCGATGAATCAGGGTTATATTATGGAACACAAAATCTAAATCAAGGTCAGTTAGACAGATGGAATATTTTCACCACATTGAATTTTTTAAAACCTGAAATAGAGGAAGAAATAATTGAAAAAAAAATTAATAAAATTTCCAAAAAGAAAAAGGATCAAATTAAATCAATAGTAAAGCTTGCAAACTTAATAAGAAATGCATTTAGATCCTCAGATATATCAATAATAATGTCACCTCGTACTTCAATTATATGGGCGCAAAATATTGAAATTTTTAATGATGTTGATGTTGCTTTTAGGTTAACTTTTTTTAATAGATGTGACGAAAATGATAAAAAAGTAATAAATGAATTTTATCAGAGGTGCTTTGGGAGAGACCTTGTTTAAAAAACAAAAAAAAGATTTATTTAATAATCAACAAATAGTTGCAAACTCAATATCCAAGAATAAATTACAGAATTTATCAGAAGAAAAAAAAATTGAAAAAAATGATAAAATAGATCTTACAGAAATAACAAAAGATCTTTTTTATAAAGTTAGAAGTATCTATGACTTCAAGGCTCTTAACGAAAGATATAAAAATAAAAAAATTTATAATTTTTATTGTCCAACAGAAGAATATAAAAAAAAATTATTTGATATTATTTGTGCAGGAAGGTGCCTTAGGTTAGGTTTTGAGGAGTTTGTTGGATGTAAAAAAAATATAAAAAAAAATATAAATAACCCGAATATTTTTTTTGATTTTACATTAGATAAAAAGAGTGCTTTTTTACTCAAGACTATAATAAGTATATTTGAAGGAAAAAATATAGATTCTAAAAAGTTAGATTTTTTTTTTCCTGAGCTTAATATTAACGACTTAGTAGAATTAAATAAATTAATTCTGAGTGAAGAGTTATATTTAATAAAAGCAAATGAAATAATAAAAAAAATTAAAATTATTTCTGAAGAGGAAAGTAGTAACAATTTAAAAAATGATGATCAAATTAAATCAAAAGATAATAAATCAAAAAAAGAAGAACTAAAAAAAATTCCTTTAACTGAAAAAATTAATAAAAAACGAAAAAGTAAACCAACTGAAGTTGACCCAGAAAATAAAATTTTAAAAAAAAAAGATGTTATTGATGAGAAATATAAAATTTATACAAAGGAATTTGATTTATCTTTAAATGCAAAAAATCTTGCTTCTAAAGCCGAGTTAAATTTTCTACGAAAAAAATTTGAAAATGAGTACTTTGAAAATAAAAGACTTATTAATAAATTAGCGAAGAAACTAGAAAGATTATTCAGTTCATTAAACATCAATTCTTGGAAATTTGATCAGGATGAAGGTTATATTGACCCTACAAGGTTAGCTAATTTAGTTGCCAATTCGGGAAATCTTCAAATTTTTAAAAGTAAAAATGAAAATACTGAAAAAAATACGATAGTTAGTTTACTTCTTGATAATTCAGGTTCTATGAGAGGAAAACCAATAATTACATCAGCAATTACAACTGAAATAATAACCAAGGTTCTTGAGAAATGTAAGGTTAATATAGAAATACTTGGATTTACTACAAGGGAATGGAAAGGAGGAATGTCCAAGAAAAAATGGGAATCAACCGGAAAAGTAGATAGTCCTGGAAGACTGAACGATCTCTTACATATAATTTATAAAGATGCTGATGTTACTTGGAATAATTGTAAAAATAATCTTGGTCTAATTTTAAAAGATGGTTTACTTAAAGAGAACATAGATGGTGAAGCGGTCAAGTGGGCATATAAAAGATTATTAAATAGAAAAGAAAGAAAAAAAATTTTAATTGTAATATCTGATGGTGCTCCTGTAGATGATTCAACACTTTCACATAACTCACCAGACATACTAGATAATCATCTCAAAGAAACCGTTAATATTATTCAACAAACAAAATCAATTAAATTAGTTGCAATTGGAATAGGTCATGATGTCTCAAAATATTACAAAAATGCATTTGTGATTGAAGATGCAGAAAACTTGGGTGACGTAATAATTGATAATTTAATGAAGTTTCTTGGTAGCAAAAATAATTAAGATTTTTTATTTACAATGGCTTTTTTTAGCTTTTTTGTTTCATTATTTAATTTCGAATTTTTTAGGCCTAAAATATAGTTATCGATGCCACCATTTTTTTCAACTGTTTTAATACCTTTTGATGTCACTCGCAACCTTACCTTTTTTCCTAAAATCTCAGAAAAAAAAGAGGTATTTTGTAGATTTGGCAGAAATTTTCTCTTTGTCTTGTTGACAGCATGACTTACATTATTTCCGACCATTGGTTTAACATTGGTGATATTGCATCTTTTACTCATAGAGGTAACTTAAAGCATAATAAGAAAAGAAAATCAACTTTCTAAAATTTATTTTTAATAAAAAAATCGCATATTAACTGAGACGCTTTAAAAATACTTAAATTCTTTTTTCTAACTTTTTCTTGAATTTGTAATACAAATTTTTCTTTAGTTATATCTTTTGTTATTAATTCATTTACTGCATTTCGTACGGAATTCCACATCCATTTAGTTTGTTGAGATTCTCTATTTTTATAAAAGTTTTTATTATCTTTTTGTTTTTTTACAAATTCTACAATAAAACTCCAGATTTCCTGAATTCCTTTTGATTTCAGTGATGAACACATTAAAACATCAATGAGATGATTTTCTCTTGGTTTTCCAGTTATCTGTAATGCATTTTTATATTCTCGCTGAGTAATTTCTGCAACTTTAATAAGATCATTATCAGCCTTGTTTACAACAATTAAATCAGCAAGTTCTATTATACCTTTTTTAATTCCCTGAAGCTCATCTCCACCTGATGGTAACAGTAGAACTAAGAAGATGTCAACCATGTCATAAACTGCGGTTTCAGCTTGACCAACTCCCATTGTTTCTATGAAAATAACGTTATAACCAGCTGCTTCAAGACATAAGATAGACTCATGTGTTTTTTTTGCTACGCCTCCTAAATGACCGTCACTGGGTGATGGTCTTATAAAAGCAAATGGATTTACTGATAATTTTTCCATCCTTGTTTTATCACCAAGAATCGATCCTCCTGATTCTTTCGATGAGGGGTCAATAGCAAGTACAGCAACTTTTAATCCTTTTTTGATTAAAAATAGTCCTATTGATTCTATGAAAGTTGACTTTCCAACTCCGGGTACACCTGTAACACCTATACGAACAGTATTGTTGTTTACATTTAAATTTTCTAAAATTTTTTGAACCAAAGCTTTATCTTTTTTTAATTTTGATTCAACCAGAGTAATAGTTTTTGCCAGAGCTTTTTTTGATCCACTCTTCAACTCTTTGCATGTATAATTTACTAACTTGAGTGTTTCGTTAAAATCATTTTCTTGCTCATTTTTTTTTAAGTAATAAAAATCATTTGGAGAAACAGATCCATCAGTTTGTTTTAAAATTTTTAAAACAATATCTTTTTCTGGTATTCTTTCTCCACTTATATACCTCGATAAGGATACAGGGGAAATACCTAATTCCTTTGAAAACTGTTTGTTAGTAATTTTGTTAAGTTTAAGATATTCTTTTAGCCTCATAATTAACCACTACGGTTAATAATACTATATCATTTTAATAATTTCAATAGCTGCCTCTTGAATATTTGTACCAGGACCAAAAACTTTGCTTACCCCAAGTTTGTAGAGAAAGTCGTAATCTTGCGGCGGGATAACTCCACCACAAATAACTTTAATCTCTGATGCGTCGTTTTTTTTAAGAGATTTTATTAACAACGGTACAAGTGTTTTATGTCCAGCTGCTAATGTAGAGACGCCAATCACATGAACATCATTTTCTATTGCTTGAATAGCCGCTTCATTTGGGGTTTGAAATAATGGTCCAACATCAACATCAAAACCCAAATCTGAGAAGGCGGTTGCAATAAGTTTGGCCCCTCTGTCATGACCGTCCTGCCCCATTTTTACTACCAACATCCTTGGCCTTCTACCTTTTACATCAATAAATTTATCTATATGGTTATTTATTGAGTTAATTTTTTCTGTTTTTTTTATGGTTTTGCTATAAACACCACTGATAGTTTTAGTTGATAATGTATGTCTTCCAAAAACCTTTTCCATAGCTGATGTCATTTCTCCGACGGTACATTTATTTTTTGCTGCTTGGATACAAATCTCCAGTAAATTTTTAGACTCATCCTTGGCAGCTAATTCAATTTTTTGTAAAAATTTTTCTACAGATTCATTATCTCTAGTTTCTTTAAGTTTATTCAAGTTATTGATCTGTCTTAGTCTTACCTCGTCATTATCAATAGATAAAATATTAATATCCTGTTTTTCGGTAGGTTTGTATTTATTAACACCTACAACAGTTTCTTCCTCTGAATCTACTCTAGCTTGCTTTTTTGCAGAACTTTCTTCAATCCTCATTTTTGGTATACCCATTTCAATAGCTTTAACCATTCCTCCAGCATCATCAATTTCTTTAATTAATTTATTGGCCTCTTTAATCATTTCAGAAGTTAAGCTTTCTAAATAATAAGAACCAGCAAGTGGGTCAATAACATTTGTAATACCGGTTTCCTCGGCAATTATTAATTGAGTATTTCGTGCAATTCTTGCTGAAAAGGGAGTTGGCAATGCTAAAGCTTCATCAAAACTGTTGGTATGTAAAGATTGAGTGCCACCCATTACAGCTGCCATGGCTTCAATAGCAGTCCTAACAATATTGTTATATGCATCTTGTTCTACTAACGATACGCCAGATGTTTGGCAGTGCGTACGAAGAGCTAAGCTTTTGTTATTTTTTGGTTTAAACTTTTTTATAATTTCACTCCACATAAATCTAGCAGCCCTCATCTTGGCTATTTCCATAAAAAAGTTCATTCCAATGGACCAAAAAAAAGAAAGCCTAGGAGCAAAATCATCTATATCTAGACCTCTTTTTAGTGCAGCATTAACATATTCTTTTCCATCAGCAAGAGTGTAAGCTAGTTCTTGTACTTGGTTTGCACCGGCTTCTTGCATATGATAACCACTGATAGATATTGAATTAAATCTTGGCAAATTTTTTGATGTGTATTCAATAATATCCGAAACTATTCTCATACTTGGTTTTGGGGGAAAAATAAAAGTATTTCTAACCATGAATTCTTTAAGGATATCATTTTGAATCGTTCCGGTTAATTTTTCTTCAGGACAACCTTGATTTAAACCTGACGCAATAAAGCATGCCAATACAGGAATAACTGCACCATTCATTGTCATAGAGACACTCATTTTTTCCAGAGGGATACCGTCAAATAATTTATTCATATCTTCAACTGAATCAATTGCAACACCTGCATTTCCAACATCTGCAACTACCCTTGGGTGGTCTGAATCATATCCCCTATGTGTTGCAAGATCAAATGCAACAGATAGACCCATAACACCATTTTTTAAACCTTCTTTATAAAATTTATTTGACTCCTCGGCGGTAGAAAATCCAGCATATTGCCTAATAGTCCATGGTCTATTTGCATACATGGTAGCGCGAGGTCCTCTTGTATATGGAGGTAAACCAGGAAATCCAATTTTATGATAAAGATTTTTAAGGTCGTCTTCTGTGTAAAGGGGCTTAACCTCAATGCCCTCTGGGGTTTGCCAGTTAAGATCTTCAATCTTTTTTTCTTTGAGTTCTTTATTAGCTGAATCTAACCAATCTTTATACTTTTGATTTGACAATTTTTTACTCTTTTTAAGTTAATTTCCTCATATAAAAATTTGGAAAAATATTTTTTGTTTTAATTAAACCATCTAATTTTTGTTTATCAACATCGTTGTTATTATTTACCTCTCTATGAATACCGTCAGTTATGAGCAAGGAATCAAAATTTAAATTATTTGCACCTTTGATGTCATTATCTAACGAATCTCCAATAATCAATATTTTTTTATTCTTTTTTTCAAAGAAATTAAAGCAAAACTCATAAATCTGTTTAAAAGGCTTGCCATAATATTCTACTTTTCCACCGATTTTCTCATAATATTCCGCAAGTAAACCAGCACATATCCAAAAATCATCACCTCGAACTACAGTTTTATCAGGATTTGAGCAAATCATACTACATCCTTTTTTTTCAAGATGTTCTAATAAACTAGTATAGTTATCCAAACAATCGTTATCTCCCCAAGGACCAGTATTTAAAATAACGTCAACATCTGAATCTTTATCAACAATTTTAACGTCCAGACCTTCAATTAAATGATGATCTCTTGGGGGGCCAATTATAAAACAATTTTTATTCTGATATTTTTCTTTCATTTGATGCCATGTTAACTCACCAGAAGAGATAACTTTATTATATAGACTTGGCTGAATGCCAAAATGCTCTAGTTGCTCAGAGATAACATTAGAGCGTCTTGGAGCGTTAGTAATAAAAAAGACCATTTTATTTTTTTTTTTTAATTTTTCTAAGACAGGCTTTACATTTTCAAAAACAGATACGCCGTTATGTATCACACCCCACAAATCAATAAAAAAAATATCATAAGAATCGAAAATTTCTGACAAACTACTGAGCTTAAAATAATTTTTCATGGTTTTAAATTAGTCCCAACAAGATCGCTGATAGTTTTTATGTTGTTTTTTTTTAGCAGATAACTTAACTCCGTTAAAATTTTGAAAATAAGATATGGACCTTGATAAATTAAAGATGTGTATAATTGAATTAAATTACAACCTAAAGATATTTTTTCAAAAGCATCTTTACCAGATGAAATTCCACCCACTCCAATTAAAATAATTTTTCCTTCAGTTTTTTTAAAAACTTTCTTTATAATTTTATTGCTTAGTGCTTTAAGTGGGGGGCCTGAGAGACCTCCAACCTCTTCTATCTTCCATGAATTTTTTATTGGTTTAGAAAGAAGTTTATCTCTAGTAATTGTTGTATTGGTTAGAATTAATCCGTTGATCTTTTCACTATCTAGTGCTATCTCGCATATTTCATTTAATTCCTTTTCAGTTACATCAGGAGAGATTTTGATTAAAGTCGGTTTTTTTGGGGGAGGGAGAATTGACAATAACTTATTTATGTTTTCTCTTTTTTGTAAATCTCTCAAACCTGGCGTATTTGGGGATGAAATATTAATAGTTATATAATCAGCATACTGTTCAACAATATCATAAAGAAATCCATAGTCAGAAAAGTAATTTTTAGAATTTTTATTTTTTCCAATATTTATTCCGATTATATTTTTTTTTTTTTTTTCAAATTTTTTAAGATTTCTTATAAAATCCTCAATGCCTCTACTATTGAATCCTAACCTTTGAATTACTGCTTCATATTCAGGTATTTTAAATATCCTTGGTTTTTCATTACCTTTTTGAGGCATCGGAGTAACAGTTCCCAACTCTAAAAATCCGAAGCCTAAATCAAATAAACCGGGTATAACTTCAGCATTTTTATCAAAACCTGCTGCCAAACCAATTGGATTTTCAAAAGATTTATCGAAAACTACTGTTTGTAAATTGGAAAATTTTGTTTGTTTTTTGTATAATCTAAATCTTAGAGAGAAAAGAAAAATTTTATGTAAAATTTCTGGTGAGACATTTTCACTTAATTTAGAAATTAATTTGTAATTCATTTAATTTAAAACTTTTGTTCAACTCGTTTTACATTAAAGAAATCAATAAATCCATAATGATGCGGAAAAAGTTGGTTATCTCTGGATATTTCCCACTTCAATTTTTTTTCAAGGTCTTTGACTTTAAATTCCAAAACCATAACCCTAACTTTGTGACTATAATATTTCTCAATTGTTTTTGTTAATTGTTCTTTTGTAGAAAGGTGAATAAATCCTGATTGTAAATCTAATTTGTTCCCAAAAAATTTTTTTTTTTTTTTAAACTCATTCCACTCATTTTCCAACATTACCCTATAAACATAGCTTTCTTTTTTATTCTTCATTAATTAATTTTTTCCTTTAAAAGAATTATAGTTTTTTCAATTCCATAAAACTTTATAAAAGAACCTAGTCTAGGTCCTTGGTCTTGTCCTAGAATCACTTGATAAAAAGCAGAAAACCAATCCTTTAGATTTTTAAATTCAAGAGACATTCCAATTTCATAAATTTTTGTTTGTATTTCCTCTGCTTCATCATTTGCGGATGAATTCTTTAATGTATCTATTAATTTTTTAAAACCCTCCTTTTCTTTTTCGGTTGGATTACGATATTTTTTATTCGGTAAAATAAATTGTTTATAATAAACAACTCCGTATTCCAACAATTCGTTCAAAAGTTTATTTTCTTTTTTATTAATTTTTGGGTAGTAATTTTCTATAAATCCCCATAATACCTCACTTGAATCTGCATTACAAACACTAGCTAGGTTGAGAACCATATTAAAAGTTATTTTCTCAGGAGTCTTCTCTTTATTTTCATGATCGATAAACCATATCGGACTATTCAATCTTTCATCTCTTGAAAAGTTATCAAAATCATTTTTTAATTTAAGAAGTTCATCTGTTGTTTTAGGTATGACATCAAAAAATAGTCTTTTTGCTCTATTAGGGTTTTGGAACATAAATAATTCAAGACTTTTATTGTTTGAAAATCTTAACCAATCACCAACTGAGATTCCATTACCAACTGACTTTGAAATTTTTTCCCCTTTTTCATCTAAAAAAAGTTCATAGGTATAGTTAACAGGTGACTTCGCACCGATAGTTTTTATTATTTTATTTGATAGAGAAAAAGATTCAATTAGGTCTTTTCCATTCATTTCATAATCAACACCAAGAACAAACCATCTCATAGCCCAATCAACTTTCCATTGAAGTTTGCACTCACCATTAAAAATTGAACACTCCTCGTCTAAATTAGTGTTTGGGTTAAAAAAAACAATTTTCTTTTCTTTAACTTTCAATTCCTTTATTTGCACCTGAAGAACTTTACCAGTAGATTTACAAATTGGTAAGAAAGGTGAATAAGTTA